>Ga0247843_1000171_pt1 | contig 149500 bp, 151 predicted proteins | sample LaCruzMarch2017__FD_192420 | JGI IMG/M metagenome (GOLD analysis project Ga0247843, IMG submission 192420) | Freshwater microbial communities from meromictic Lake La Cruz, Castile-La Mancha, Spain - LaCruzMarch2017_8m | ecosystem: Environmental > Aquatic > Freshwater > Lake | place: Spain... | reverse complement strand
TTGAACTGCTCAGGATTCTAAATAACGTGGCACAACATCGAGGAAATCGACTGGCACACAATCATGGAAATCGAGTGGCACAGTATTCAGGAAATTGGGTGGCACAATATGCGGGAAATTCGACAATAGTATGCAGAAATCGGTCAAAGAGAGTCGAAAAGCCGAATACTTTTCGGAGAAATCCGCGCGCCTGGCGCGTGCGGAAAGCAAACTTGAAAATCGCGAGTTTGTCGGAAATCGAATTGCCGATGCTGAACGTGAACTCGCGCAGCTTTTGAAATGGATCAATCCCGAAAGTCCAAGACTGATTCAGGCACAAGAAAAAATCGATTACTGGAGCAAGCGTCTCGCGGAGATTGAGGCAAAACACGAAACAGAAGGTCGCGGAGTTGCTTCACCGGAAACGATCAAAGTTGGCGACCTTGTTTGGTACATCGGGAGCTGGCTCCCCGTCGTGCGCGTGAACAAGAAAACCGTCACGGTCTCGCACTGGCTGAATATTCCGACTTTCAACTACAAAATCGAATACACCCGGATTTCCAAGTTTCAGTCCAAGCCTGGAGCCTGAACCAGAAAATTTCCGAGGAGTGCGCTCCTGGGAAAAAATTCGCGCCGGTCCGCCCGCATTTTGTTGCCGGCGGACCGGCGTTTTCTATCCCACGGAAACGATATGTCCGTGCTCTTTCAGGAAATCGAAATAGGCTGGCGTCAGTGTCACCCCGATGTATTCCTCGGGAGTGACGGGACCATAAAGTTCCGAATATTTCCGACGCAAAAGTTCCTGCCGATTGGCATTGGTGAGAGATCTTTCTTGCAGCACCTTGATGTGCTCTTCTGTGACAAGATCGAGCGAGAGACTGAGTAGCTCATCGACTTTCACGCTACGGCCAGTACCCTTATTGTTAGCGGCGGAAAGAATACGCTTCGCCTTCTTTTGCGTTTCCAACCGCACGCGGACGGATTTCATTTTGTCGCTCTGTTGGGTGTTTGTTTTCATCGTTTTTTTCTGCATCTTGTACTCCGTTCGTTTTTAAAAGTTGTTAGTTTGCGACCGCGATTTGCGGCATTTGTTTGATCGGCGTGGCGACAATTCCTTGCGCAGAACTGCGCAATAGTTGACTCAAAACTGCTCGTAAGGCTGTGAGCTGATCGTCATCCATCCGGTCAATCATTGCGTGACAGTCGTCCTTGGGATTTAGCACAGGCGCGCGCCCCATGATCTTTCCAAATTCTTCCATCGTGAATCCATACGCTTTGACGAGTTGTTCAACTCGATAAGCGGGAAGGTCCAACTTCCTGTTTTCAAACTGGCTGATTGCGACGTGTGAGATGCCTATCATCCCTCCGACCTGTCTCATCGTCAGGCCCGAGGACTCGCGCATCCTTCGAAGGACCGTCGGTTCATTCGTTTCTTTTTTTCTGGCGGTCGTTAACATGGTTACCTCTTCGTATGTTGTTTTGCTTTCCAACAATCGACGTGGTTACAACGAGACGCTGATCTGGCGCGGGTTTCGCGGGATCTAACCAAGTAACCAGACCTTCGCAAAAACTGAAGCCGGCGACTTCAAAGCTTAGCCCAAACTAAGCACATATTTAGCCAAACTCGGGTGTTTTCGTGAATTGTCGTGTGACGTTGATTGGAAATGGACTTCGAGCGACTCGCTCAAACCCTCTCAGTTTTCGTTAGACCCTTTAGAGACTTATCTTCCGTGGTGTTTTTTTTTAGGCCTTAACCATTTTCCCCTGGAGAAAAATGGCGGGGTCGACGGGACTCGAACCCGCGGCCTTCCGCGTGACAGGCGGACGTTATAACCAACTTAACTACAACCCCATTTTTTAGAACTAAGGTGAAAGTTGTAACCCGACTTAACAGACAAGCGCAAACAAAAATTAGGGATTAGAAATTGATAAAGGAGCTTTCGGGCTCAACCGGCGCTGAGGCATCCTTGCGATCCACTTTCAAATCAAGGCAATTCCAAAGCTCCAAATCAGCCAATTGGGTTTTTCTGATATTAGTTTGAGCAGTCAGCAGAGACTGCCGAATATTTGGGATCTTTTCTTCCAGCTGAAACATCAAACGCTTCATTTCTTTGCGCTTCATTCCTTCCTGGGACCCACATAAATTGCAGGGCATCACTGGAAACTTCCACAAATCTCGAAGCTCGATCAAATCGGCTTCGGCCACATTAAACAGCGGCCGAATCACCAGATTGCGACCATCATCCGACCTCAGCTTGGGTGGCATCGCCGAAATTTTTCCAGTGTAAAAAAGATTCAAAAGCAAAGTCTCATTCGTATCTTCGCGGTGATGCCCCAAAGCAAGCTTGGTGAAGCCCTTTGCTACGGCGTGATCGTAGAGGATGGCTCTACGCATGCGTGAACACAGAGTGCAGTAAACACCGTCCGTGGTTTTTGCTTTCACAATAGAATAGGTGTCGCGCTCCACAATTGTGAAAGGAACGCCGACCTGCTTTTCGACCCACTCGCGGTAGTCATTGGCATCAAACCCAGGCTGTTTTTGATCCAGCATCACAGCTTCGAGAGTGTAATCATAGGGCGCCCGCCTTTGAATCTCTGTCAGCATCGCAAGAAGGACACTCGAATCCTTCCCGCCAGAAACGCAGACCATGAGGCGATCACCTTCTTCAATGAGATTGTAAGTCGCTATGGCTTCGACAATTTGTTTGCGGACTCGAATAGCAAGGGGATGGTCAAACTGAATCATGGTCCGCCAATTTGGACAGGAAAGGGGCAAAGGTCAACTTGCGCGCCGCGCTATCCAAAGTTCACTCCCCGCAATAGGCGATCACTTTGAATTCCACCGCGATGGGAGTCGGAAGACTCCCAACTTCGACCGTGGTTCGAGTGGCCTGCACAGAAGTAAAATGCTTCGCATAGACCTTGTTGTAAGTCTTAAAATCGCGCTTCATATTTGTTAAAAATACCTGCACATCCACAATTTGATCAAAGCGCACATTCATGCCTTCAAGAATCATTCGCACATTTTCGATGACGGCTTCAGTTTGAATTTCCACATCATGGGAAAGAACATTTCCTTCCGCATCGACTTGCACCCCAGGAATATCTTTGCTGCCTTTTTGGCGAGGGCCGACTCCTGACAAAAACACGAAGGGACCGGCCTTGCGAGCATGGGGATAAGCACCCACAGGTTCTGGAGCTGATCCACTGACAAAAGCTGAACTCATAATTCCTCCGTATCAAAATACCAACGGTCATGATCTGGATCCCATTCGTCCCAAGTCTTAATTTTTTCAAGACTCGCCACTCGATTCGCAGGAACAATTCCTGGCACCAAGAAAGCTTTTTGCCTTCGCAGCGGATAGGGATTTCGAAGTTCAAAACCTAAAGATCCCAAGATGCCACGTGCAATATACCAAGTGGCCTGAGGGTTCCAGCCATGAGCAATTTTAATCACAACCCCAAGTCCCTCAGGGTAATCTGGATGATCAATTGCAAGTCCAAGCAGGCCATCCGCGCCTTCTTTCGCAATCACTTTTCCTTGGCAGGACTTCATGACTGTTGTGTCCAGGCGATTAAAGCCTCCCACAAGATCGGGATACCGAATCATGGATTCCCAAATCCAATCTTCATTTCGATCTTTCGCAAGACCTCCGTAACACTGTGCAAGTTCTTTCACTGTCATGCTGATGGTCGGAAGACCATCCCCATCCCTAGCCACACGCAAAGGTTTCCAATCTTCACCCAAATATTTTTTTACAACTTTAAGATAGTTTTTGTAAACATCATGACTGGGCAAAGTATAACCCGCGCGCATCCAACCTTTCAGCTTTGCACCTTTTAAAATCGCCGCATGATGTCCCGATGAATTATTGAACCAACGCCGAGGCCTTCGCACCTGTCGACCAAACTGCACCAAAGGTAAATCGAGTGGAGTCTGCATCAATCCCCACTCCGATTCAGAAAGCAGACTTTGTGAGACCCGCACATGCTCTGCAGAGCCATTGTGCGAAGACACACTAATGGCCTTTTCTTCCCAGTCCGTTGTATCTGTCAGTACATCTGTGAAAACTTTCATATACAAAAGCTTCAGCATGGAGCGGCCATAACACAGAACATTGCCGCCAAATGAATGCACAAGCTTGCCGCCGCTAGCCCAAGCCACAGCGCCGTGAATTGTATTTTCACTGACGCCGTTCCGGCGATAATCAATCAAGGGTTCCCACTCTACATCTCGGCCTGTAGGAATTCCTTCGACCCTTTCACCAAAGGGACTTGTTGGGTAGACTTTTGATCCGGTCATTCGTCGTCACCGTCTTCACCAGTACGGTCATGTGTATAGTCACTTGCAAACTCTTTCGCAGTAGCGCCCTTCCAGTGCGTCGACAAATGAGAGGCATCATCACTGAGAACATTTCTTTCACCTAAATATCGATTCGGACTGTCTTCATCAAATTCCAAATCGAGAGCAGAAAATTCCGATGGTTTAAGACTTACGATTGCACAGCCTGCGCCATGCATGGGTTCATAAGCTAACACTTTCCCAGAATAACGATTGTGCGAGCCCATCACCGCCGACATCCACCACAGCGGTTTAAAGTTATTTACTTTTTTCACGCGGGCCTCGCGCTGAATTTGCCGTGAAAGCTGGGAGAGATCTTCCAAGCGGCCTTCGGAAAAAAACTCGAGCATTTTTAAATTCCATTCATTGTCTTTCAAGGAATGAATTTTATCCTGGTGAGGATCCAGCCAAGTCTGATGCAATCGATTCGACAAAGTCGAGATGCAGATCACAATGGCTTTTTTATTTTCCGCTTTCAAAGCATCCAAGGCTGCTTTTCCAAGCACCACCGTTTCTGCTCGGTCTGAATAGACATTGCTTGAAACAATGGAGGCCGGGATTCGATTATTTGGATTCAAAAGCTTTAAAGCCACCACAGATCCTGTATCCACAGGAAAGCCATGATAATCCACGAGCTTCATATGGAGGCCCCGCTGATTGCCAGCCTGAACATATTTTTTTGCAAATTCATGATGGAAAGTGAAAGTGTAAGGAATGGTCCCTAAGTGATGGAAATCATCATCCACATGTTTCCAAGTCAGCTGTGATCGGGCCTGCACCTGATGTCCCAGAACGCTTGCCCACATGGTGGAATAAATCAGAATCATGTCGGCATCTGAATTTTCAATTTCTTGCCGGACCTGTTCAAAACCATCGCGGAGTTTTCGATAGCCCGGATTTGCATCGGGACAGAGCACAGGATGTGGTAAGCCAGGCAAAATATAACCAGCAATCACATTCGGGTTATGAGTCATGGCTGAGCTCCCTTCAAACTTTGATCTTGCGGTCGCTTTTGAGCCTCTTCCAAGTTCCATTCCACGATCGCGTTTCCCGTTCCAATCACAGTTCCGTAGGCGTGAACTTTTGCAGGAATGCGAGGCTGTCCCATTGCGGTGAGCATCCAGGTGAGGGCTCCACTATCCGTTTCACTGACTGCTTGCTCGGTAAAGTCTGGCATAATCGCCATCACTTCGTCGGTGCGACCTTCTTTCATAAGCTGAATCATTTTCATATCCCACAAATATTGACCATGATGATAGATATGTTCGTGACTCATATCTTCTGGAAGTGGGGGCTCTTTAGTGAAGTGCCGATGGCTGAGCGAATTGCTTGCAAGCAAAACTGCACGCCGTCCCGATTTTTCGATAGCTCGCCGAGTGGACTTGCCTAAACGAATCATTTCTTCTTGCATCACATCGTGACTGAAATAAGCAGAGGCCGCGTGCGACGACAAAGCAACAATGGGCTTATCCCAGTTCGGATGCGTCAGATGACATGAGACAATTGTTCCATAGTCGACTCGGAAGTCAGGATTTTCCATCAGCTTCATGACCAAGCCATCTGCCGATGCTTCTTGAACAATGGCTTTTGAAAGTCCAACATCGACGGTCATGTCGTAGTGGTAACGGAAAAGGTGAGGAAAAACCGGGTCCACAGAAATATTCTTAAGCCGTTCGACCCCAAGCACATGAGTGCCCACATAGGTCCGCCAGTGCGGGGAAAGCACGACCACGACGTCGTAATCCAGCTTCAATAAATTATTCCTTAAAGCTTCATAGCCCCAGCGCAAAGTTTCCCAGCCGCATTCGGCCCTCGGTTCGTTTTGTGGAGGATTCTCTGCATAAACCAAATGGGGCGGGTGGGGCGCCAATGCTCCCAGCACGATTTTCCCACTGCCTTCTTGAAAATGTTTCGCCATTTTTTCACCTGCTTTATTTAATGAACTGATTCTTTGCCAATTTTCTGATTAAGGGGTTTTCACACAGACCGTGGTGGCTTCAGTAAAAAACTCAAACGAATAGTCGCCACCTTCACGCCCAACACCGGAAGCTTTGGTCCCGCCAAAAGGCATGCGTAAATCTCGATTCAGCCAAGTATTGATCCACACCGTCCCAGCTTGCAATCGCTGCGCAGAATGATGGGCTGTCTTCAAATTCTCTGTCCAGACGCTAGCACTCAGTCCATACTTTACTTGATTGGCTTTTTGAATGGCCTCATCAAAGGTTTTGAAAGTTCCGATTGTAACGACTGGACCAAAAATTTCTTCTTGAATACACTTCGAAGATTCTGGAAGGCCGGCAATGACCGTCGGTGCTAACCAGTAACCGACTTTTTGATCCTCTCGAAGATGACCTTCTCTAATCAGCTTTTCCGGAAACTGATTATCTGGCAACCCGCCCGTTAGAATCCGTCCGCCTTCATCTTTCGCAAGTTGAATAAAGGACTTCACTTTTTCCAAGTGGTCTTTGGAAACCAAAGGTCCCATAAAAGTTCGATCAGAGGCCGGATCACCCACTATCAACATCTGCACTTCAGCAACAAATTTCTCAATGAATTCTGCGTAAAAACTTTCTTCCACATAAATTCTGGATCCGCAAAGGCAGATCTCACCTTGATTTAAAAAACTGGCTCGCACGAGTTGTTGGAACAAATCTTTTTTTGGAGCATCCGCAAAAACCAAAGTTGGATTTTTCCCCCCAAGCTCCAAAGAAAGTTTTTTCATCTCACCTGCCACGGCTGCAGAAATCCTTTGGCCAGTGACAGTACCACCCGTGAAGGAAATGGTTTTAACGGAGGGATGTCCAACCAATCTTTCACCCGCCTCACTTCCCAGTCCGTAGACATGATTCACCACACCCTGAGGCAAACCCACTTGCTGAAAAACTTCGGTGAGTAAATGGGCGGTGAGCGAAGTCACCTCGGAAGGTTTGCACACGGCAGTGTTACCGACCGCGATGGCGGGGGCAATTTTCCAGCTGAGCAAATACAAAGGTAAATTCCACGGCGAAATCAAGGCCACCACTCCGCGTGGTTTTCGCAGGACATAGTTGATGGTTTCCGAATCGACCTGAGTCGAACTTTGTTCCCATTGCCTCAGGCGACTGGCAAAAAAACGAAAATTTTGAATGGCCCGTGGAATATCTAAATTCATTGCCAATGTGTAGGGCTTTCCTTGGTCGTCACTTTCCGCCCGAGCAAATTCCTTTTTACGCGCTTCGATTCCGTCGGCGATCAGATCTAAAAATTTGGCTCGGCTTTCCGGGGGCAGCCCAGACCAACTCGGGAAAGCGGCTTCGGCCGCTTCCACAGCAAGATCGACTTCTTTTCCAGTCCCTCGTGCTAACTGATAGAAAACTTTTCCTGTGGCCGGGTTAAGGCCTTCTAAATACTTTTCGTCCCCAGATTTTTGCGATTCTTTCCATGCTCCATTGATAAAATGATTGATTCGAATCATTGAAGCTCCCTGGCCACTTTTTCAATAAAAGTCTTCATCGCAGTTTTTACATTTTCATTGTCATGGTTATTAAAATCAAACCAGGCCATGATGCGATCTTCGGGATGATATTTCGCTTTCATCTGCTGCAGCACTTCTTTCCAATTTCCCGCAATTGTGTTGGAGACCGCCTGCTGAACCTTCTCAGTATCGATGGTTCCTTCCAAGGCTGACCAATAGTTACGCCAGGCTCTTTCCGCCATGGCCTTGGCCTGCTGCGAATTTTCACTGTCACTTTTACCGGGCTGGTCTTCCAGAAAAATCATGACTGTTCGAGGCATGAGTTCCCGCCGCCAAGGTCCACCCGCTTTATGATAATTCGCTTTCATTCTTTCATGAGTCTCCGCGATGACTTTCTCAGGAACGATGCTCAAATTAAACACGCCCACCGGCAAAAATTGATTCGCGATGATTTGCGTTTCGGGATCATGAGTGCCGATCGTTAGCTTCAGTCGATCGAGCTTTGCTTCAAAGGGAATGACCCCGACTTTTTCAAAATCCCAGTGCTGCGGAAGGGGAATTCGCTCCGAAGAATCCAAAAAAGATGAAAAATTCTGCCGAACTTGATCCCATTGCTTTGGATCTCGATAGTCTTTCGCGGACAAATAGCGGGTCTCAATATTTCTAGAAGCCAAGGATTCATTTTTTAAAAGCCTCAGGAAAATTTCTGTGGCCTGTTGAAAATACTTATTTTTAATAATTTCCCAGCTGGATTTTTCAAGCTCAGTTTTTGCATTGAAACCGTAGGCAGAGTTTGTGAATGGAAATCTTCCCGCGGCAAAGCCCAGTTGAAGGTTTCGCTCTTTGGGGCCCATCAATTCATGCAAAGTCAAAAATGTTTTTACGGCTTCGGCGTGGGCTACGGGCCCACCATTACAAACAATATTACGAATCGCCGAGCCAATATGAATTCTCTCGGTGTGCTTAAAAGCCAAATGTGCCAACTGTAAGATATCGGTATTCAGTCCAATTTCCCCTTTGAAAAAGGGAATCACTGCACCCGGATTTTCCTTCTGCACCTGACAGGAGAGATGGGTCTCCGCGACCCAGGCAGTTTCAAAACCAAGCTCGTCCGCACATTTCAGTTGCTCGAAAAAATTCTGGAACATCACTCTTTCACTGGGCAGGTAGCCATCCACATCGGTCTGGCAGATCGACAAAAAGATATCGAATTTCATAATCCGGGTGTCCTTCCGCCATCCACAGGCAAATTGATTCCATTCACGTAAGACCCAGCAGGTGATGCAAGAAAAAGTGCGGCAGCCGCAAGTTCTTGAGGCTCACCAATTCGTCCCGAAGGAATTTGTGATAACCAGAGTTTTTCAACTTCGACTTCCGTCTTTCCCATGCGCTTGGCCGTCAAGGCCTTCAGCTGTTCATAGCGATCAGTTCGAGTGAAGCCAGGTAAAATATTATTCACTGTGATTCCAAAAGGTCCTAGTTCACTAGCTAAAGTCTTTGACCATTGTGCGACTGCCCCTCGAACCGTGTTGGAGACCCCTAAATTTGCAATGGGTGCCTTCACCGAAGTCGATAAAATATTGATTACCCTTCCAAAACTGTTGTTTTTCATTCCGGGAAGAATCGCCTGCAGAATTTGATGGGCCGCCAACAAATGAGTTTGAAAAGCTGCTGGAAATTCCGATAAACTTGCTTCGGCAAGTCCGCCGCCTTTTGGACCAGCAGAGTTGTTAATGAAAATCGAAATTGCTTCCGCTTTCAATTTGTCACACAAAGCGGCGACCGCTGCGGGCTCAGCAAGATCACAAGCGATGACTTGATGATTTTTTCCTTCAAGGCTTCTCAGAACTTCACCCAGTTTTGCTTCGTTCCTGGCCACCAAAATGACGGCTGCACCTGCCGCAGAAAATTCGCGGGCTATTGCTGCCCCAATTCCTTGAGAAGCTCCACAAACCAGCGCCGTTTTTCCATCTAACCTGAATTGTTTCATAGCTAGGAAACATCGCATAGAGGCTGGGCTTTTCCAAGAAATCTAAGTTGTCAGCCAGTAAGAAACCTGGCCTGAGATACTCCGCCAGTCGCGTCGCATTATTCCCCTCCTTGCCATGACGCTTTTTAGGGGGCGACAATGTTTCCATGAAAGACATTCAAACCGCTCAGAAACTGTTCTGGATTGACCTGGAAATGACGGGACTCGACATCCAAAAAGAAGTTGTGATTGAGGTGGCTGCCCTGGTCACAGATTTTGACTTTGCTGTTTTGGATGAGTGGGAGACCGTCGTTCGGCAGCCTCAATCCTTTCTAGCTGCCATGGACGATTGGAACAAAAAACATCATGGCGAAAGTGGTCTGACCACAAAAGTGCCCCAAGGAATGCCTCCTCAGGAAGTGGAGCAGCATTTGATCGCAATGCTAGAGAAAAACTTTGTAGGAGCAAAAGAAAAACCAATCTTGTGTGGAAATTCCATCGGCCAAGATCGCCTTTTTTTAGCCAAGTATTTTCAAAATTTTGAAGCACGCCTGCACTATCGCATGCTGGACGTGAGTTCCTGGAAAGTTATTTTCAACAATAAGTATAACTTAAAGTACCAGAAGAAAAACTCCCACCGTGCTTTGGACGATATCCGTGAAAGCATCGAGGAACTGAAATTTTATCTGAGTTACATGAAAATGTGAATCGTGCTTCTAATATCTTTCTAAATGAGGATTTTACTGTGAGTTTAAGGAGCCCAGATGCCAAAGCTTTTTTTGATTCTGCTGTTCACCCTGACTTCACCCTTGGCTGGATCTACCTCAGGTAGCTCCTCGGGCAAGTCAGCCGTCGAAGCTGCGGCTCAGGAAAGAACACCAGCAAGTGCGATTGAAATATGCCTCAATGTATTTAAAGGCAGCACCCTCGAAAGTAAATTCACTGAACTGTGTGCGAAAGCTCAGGATGGTTTTGGCGATTGCTTTTTCGAAGCTAAAAAGATTTTCAATTCAGAGGAAGCCATCAATACCTGCTTGGGAGCTCGAAAGAGTTTCAGTTTTTGCCACGAGCAAATGCGCTCAACACTTTCAGCAAAAGAAACGATTTTAAGCTGCTCAAAAGTTCGCTTGGGCTTTCGAAGCTGCTATGAGGCAGCTTCAACATTTCTAGGAAGGTCTGAAGTTTTTCAAAATTGCGCTGAGGCCCGGTCCGGCTTTCCAAGCTGCTGGGAAGCATTGACTGCCCAGCTTTCCATGGGAAAAAAAGATCTTTTGGAAATTTGCATTCGAGCCAAAAGCGAGGCCTTTGGAAGCTGCTTTGATCTTGGCAGAAAATTTCTAAATCCAAAACCCGCAGCCGAAAAGTGCATCAATGCAAAAAAGGCCTTCCTCACCTGCAATGAAGGCACCGAAAGCCTTCAAAATCACGAGTTTCGTCTGAACTCATGTCTGAATAGAAAAAATGAAGAGGACGAAGATTGACCTTGTGAAGAAGAGTTAAGAAAGAGGAGTTAAGAAATATGAGCAAAACAAATCGGAACCTTTTGTATTTCGGCATCACAGTTTTTGTCAGTGTTCTGGCTCTCCTATCTGTAGTCGGAATCAATCAGTTCGATGAACCAATAGATCCTGAGCTTGCAGAAATTCTCAAAAATCGACCTCAGGTTCCCTTGGAGGCAGTTCAGGGATTTCAATATCTTGTTTCCTTTTATGGTGCAGAGTCCGTCGATCCGGCCGAGCTTGGTAAAAAGTACTATGACACTGTTCAAGAAGCTCTTCGCAAGGATTCATCCGCGCCTCTGCCAGAGGGATTGAAAGATGGAATGAATTCAATCGCAATTCCTAAAGACATTCAGAAGGATGCGCGAGGAGTTTACATCAGCAGTGAAAATTTTAAACTCATAAAGAAGGAGCTCGAAGCAGAAGACAAATTGATGAAACTTTTTGAAAGTCGAACTACACATTTTCTGAACATAGGTTCAGTAGCTTCGGATCTTCCGCAAAGAATGGAAATCGTGGTGGCGCCCGTGATTGGCCTTCTGTACATTTTTCGTTTAAACTTTTTGCTTGCAAATGCTCAGCTTCACGCTGGGCAAACAGCGGCAGCTATTGAAAGGATTCGCCAGCAGAATCTATTGATTCAAAATTCAATGCAGTATCCACAGACCTTTCTTTGGAAGTTGTCCATGATGGGAATACTGCGGCAATCTCGAACTTTTGTAACGGAGGCGAGCCTACACCATCCCGAAATCCTAGATCTTCTGAATGAATCTGTTTTGGATAGCTTCGTGTTTAAAGTTTCCGTGGAGGATTCCTTCAAAAGTATTTCATTGGCAGAGCTAACAATGAGCAAATACATTGGAGAAACTCTCAGCTTTTCCTCACCGTGGTCCTTTTCAGATCCTGATCAATTCGAAACAATTTTTTTTGACCGACTGAGGACCCTTTTGTTCCAGAAGAATCGCACCATCAATTCCTACTTTCGGTACCTGCGATCCTTCGAAAATTTGAACTGTTTGCGTGAACCCTCCACCTGTCCCGACTATGAGAAAGAAATGCGGTCCCAAATCGGAGGCTTTTTCGTCAATCCAACCGGACTGGCAATGATAAATATTTTGGCTCCCCAGGTGAAGTCCAACCTTGAAAAATTAGTAAAGTCTCATCAGGAGCTGAGCCAAGCCTTCGCTATTAGAAATTAGACTTTCCTGCGATGAACAATACCGGATTCAGAGGACCTTTTTAGAGGCCGGCCGCTTTCGCATCCTCTTCGGCTCTGCTTTTCCAGAACATTGTTTAAAGGATCAAGCTCAGCAATCTAACCAGGAAATAACGGGTGTCAAAATGGCAAATCTGAAAAGAATATTGATAGCTGTCGAACCATTTTTTCATTTTGGCTATTTCCTCCGGAGCACAAGCAATCACTTTTTGCTCATGGATATTCGGTAGCTAACAGTCGCTATGATGTTCTTTCTCATACAGAGCTGAAAAAGCTTGGTGATGAGATCGCTGCCAAAACTAATTTCGAGTTAGTGTTGGTTCCTAATGAAAGAAGTCATCTGACCGGGGCACTAGCACCAAAAGATTCGACCAGCATGGATTTGATCAAGAGTACTCAGTCAAAGGTCATTAGATTTCTGGATTAATTCCCCATCTCAGTTTCGCTCTGACAAAGGATTAAGGCTTTCATTTGTTGGTTATGGTCCGACCGCTTTTGGACTGGACTTTGTGTCTGACTTTGTGTCTGACTTCGCATCTGCTTTCGAACCAGGATTCACAGGCCCAGCGCAGGAATCTTCAAGGCCCGCGAGCTCTTTCTCAAGATCGCTGACTTCTTTGTCCACATCCACTCGCCGAGTTTTCGCCAAAGCTTCGTCTTTCTTTACTAAATACTCGGTATTTTCATAAGTTCTTCGCTTGCGCTGATTGGCCTGCCCCAAGCGAAGATCTAAAGTTTTCTTCTTCATCGAGTAATCGTACTTTTGTCCGCATTTTCTTAAAGACTCACGTCGGGCCGTCTGCTGTTTAAGGATTTCTTCTTCTTCTTCGGTAGGTTTCGGATCTTCGTCATTGCCCTCAGAACCGGATTTTGAGGTTTGACCCGCGACGATTTCGACAAGTTCCTCATCACCGATTTCTTGGAAGTCCGTGGCCGCGGAAAGGGTGATCGCAGAAAACAAAAAGCTAAAGCAGATTTGCATCCAGAAGCTCTTGCTGAAAATAAGGCGAAGCCCCTGCCAGTTCATGAATATAGGATGCGACATCTTCTTTCAAATGTTGAGGAAATCGTGACAAAGGCTGCACATGCTCCGTAGGAACATAGCGAAAGGTCAGATTGATCCGGCGAGTTTGGAACTTTTGGATCCCTGGAGCTAGATTAAAGGCGCGCTTTTTCTCCACGCGCTGAACTCGGTGGAAGTATTTTTTCTTCCAATTATCACCGCCAAAAATTTGCAAGGAGTTATGGTCCAGCCACATTTGCCGGACAACTTGGCTTTGTGACCCCTTGGATTGACTCGCAACAAACTGGAACAAAGCACTTTCGCCAAAGGACAAAGAGGCCACAGGACCGGGTTCGAAATCTTTATGCTCCCCAACCCGAGCCACATCATCCCATTTTCCTTCTTCCGTCAGACGAGAACCATAGTAGTTAATCAGACAGGTGTTTAGATGCCAACGTTTGGGGATGTCTCGTTCGGGAATCTGCTGCCGAGTTTGTGCTTCGATGCGATCCACGGCCTGAACCAAAACTGAAGGATAGGGCTCTGCACGCACACAACGAAATTCAATTCCCTTCGGTGGATGATAATAGTTCAAACAAGCGAATTGCCAATTTCCAAGCCAGTACACGGGCCTCAAAAGACCGCGATTGCTTTGGCCTTCGGGTGGCGGATTCGATTTAGAAAAACGCTTTTCCCAAATGGGCCTCACCGATTCTAGATAGGTTAAAGCTTTTTTCAATTCTTCTGCACCAAAAAATTCCTGTTGGTAAATCAATCCCGGAGGCAGCTTCAATCCTGGTTGCAGGTTCACTCCTACTTGCAGTTTCACTGTGTCCATCCCGTCAGCCTAAAAAACTCCAGGTCGACATAGTCGACAAAAGGTAGGCCACGAAGAGGATTTACGATATTTAGACCGGTGTACTTTTCACCCACAATGCCGATTCCCTGCGTATAGCCTGACACCACAAGAGGGCTTTCGTCCTTCGATCGAATGCGCCAAGCGAAGTCCTGCTGCCGATTGAATTTCTGCATCAAGCCGTTCATCTTTAAACTTTTGGGATCCGCATAGAAAGCATTGAATTCATTCACACCAGGAGCAAAAGGGGAAACATAAATCCGTTTGTGAATCGATCTTGCAGGCCACTTTTTACCAGCTGGGCCCAAAACAAATTTTTCCGGCCGCAAATTTTTCGGAAGCTTTGCTAAAAACTCATCATCACCTTCAAAGCCACGAGTCCAATTTTGCAGTCCATAAACTAAAAGCATATCATTTTTCGGTGGCCTCAGAGCAATCCGAGGACTTGTTCGCAAAGATCGATCTGATTTGAGTTCAAGCAGGGATTTGATCGCTTCATCCTCTGCCAATAGTCCCATTCGGCCCAAGTCCACTAAGCCGAATTCTTCCATGCTAACTTTCTCAAGCTGCCGCAGCAAAGTTTCTTTCACCGCTGAAGATAATTTTTGAAGCTTCGTATTCATTGACTTCAGCGGAGCTTCCAAACTCACAAGATTTTTGGACTCCACAACACTGATCGTGGCCGGAGACTTCTGAACCGCTCCCCGCTGCTCCCCATTATGAGTGTAGGAATAAGATTCGATATAGGTTTTTGCCAAGTGCACTGCAGCTTCTTCGGGCCGCATTCCTTGAATTTCATCAAGAGCATAGAAAGGTGCACCCGCTGTGAATTCCGAGTCTTGAGAAGCGATCAGAAATTGACTCAGGCTTCGAAGCTCCATTGCAGTCTCGACATTTGCCATATAACAGGATTCTAGCCACAATAAATCTAATGTTTTCTTTGGCAAGGTCGAACTCAAAAGTTCTTTCAACTTTTGAAGGCCTTTTACTTTCAGACCACGCGGCCCCAGTCCGTGACCATAAATCATGAGCAGAGTCTGCTGCTCGGGTCTAGAAAATATTTTTCTAAAAAATCTTAGCAGGAGTTCCGGTTGATCCAAAACAGACTGGCCTTTGGGTTTGGAAATTTTTAATTCACCAGGGATCAGGACAGCCTTCACAGGAGGCACTTCAAAGAGGGCATCCCAGGCTACTAATGGGACGCTTTGGCTTGACGAATCATTGTGGTATTCAACAACTCGGTTTGAAAACTCACGAAGAAATGAGATTTTTACTTTTGACTCCGATTGATTGTTACGAGCAAGCTCCTTCACATTCCAATCAATATCTTTTTGATAGTCAGCTGATTCTTGGCCACCGAGCACAATAATCGCTAAAGCCCAATCCTCTTGAGCCCAAACACTCAGCGGAGACACCAAAGCAAAAACTAGAACAAACAGAAGCCGAATATGAAGTTGATGCAGATAAGAACAACTCGGCTTGCAAGAGGAAGGACTAGGGGTTGTCTTCATCGCCGTTGACTCCGAATAAATTGCCGCTATCAATTTCGCTTGAAATGGCTTGATAACTCGCGCGGGCTCGACCCTCGGCCCAGACTTCCACGGCCTTCACAAGAGCCATGTTTGTGTCATGCATGACGCTGAAGTAAGTCGCTAGTCCATTCGTCAAAATATCTAAGCCCTTGGTTCCCTGAGGGTCCGCGGAACTTTTCTTTCGGTCAAAGAACATCGAATTGTAATAAGTGTAGGAGCTACAGCTGTTAAAGAAATAGATTTGATAACGATCTTTTTGAGGTTCAAAAGTAAAACTTCGAGATTCTTCGATGGCTGCAAGATCCAAATGCCCGCCTAAACCCGAATGCCCGTCGTACATCATGATTGCAGAATTTTCGATCGCATCCTTGAAAAAGTAATGAAATCCCGCACTGTCTTCATCAATTCCAGAAGGACCGAAAAAAACTTGCATCAAAATTTCTTTGTCGCCGAAAGTTTTTCGAAATTCTTCAACATAAGGGGCTTTTTTGACCTTTTCTCCAATGACAGCTTTAACTTCTGCCGCTTTCCAAACCCGGGCCTCATAGCCTCGTTCCAGCAAGGAGCGTTTAATATCCCGAAAGTTTTTCGCATTGATGTCAGCTGATTTATTTGGATCCTTTGCCTTCTTCGGATCATCCATACCCATGAGCAAAGAAATCTTAATCACGCCCTCGGCGTCGGCAAGCCGCTCATATTCCGGATAAGAAATCTTGGTGTTCGGGCTGCGTTTGATTTTGCCAGTGACCTCTATAAAGTCTTTTCCAAGCTTTAGAGGGCAGCTCGTATTTTCTGGATTCCAAAAGTACCAAAAATCAGATTCGTCTTGGTAATGATCATCCGTACAGGGGTTTTTTTGACCAACCATTCCGGCTTTGTAAATTGCTGAAGGATCAACAGGAAGTGGAAAAGTGTATTCGGAAGTAGGACCATTCTGAAGAACAAGAGTCCCTTTGTAAGCATATTCAATTTTAAAGTATCCTTCTCCTTCAGCTGTGACTTTCACCACTTGAACTTGATGATCTCCACGAGGAACTGCTCGAATGGCAGCTTCACCCATGGGCCCGAACATATGAGTGAGCTGTGAAATAATTTGTTCTTCCGATTTTTTCAATGAGGGCTTACGGGAGGACTCCATCCGGACCCAGTGCCTGAAAGTCAGCTGAGCTTCGGTTGAATCAGATCCCACATAAAGTTTTCTTTCTCGAGCAGGAAGTGAAAAGGCAACTGATTGAAAGAGAACGCTTGCCGTTAAAAGGATGAAAAACAAAGGGCTCAAACGATAAACTGACTGGACATTCATAGGGCCTCCGAAGAGGCCCCTTCTACCTTGGGAAGGGCAATTCCTCAATAGCTCCCTAGCAATAGTAAATTCTATAGCTGCCCAGCCTAGGTTCACAAGATTTCACAAAAAAGCTGGCAACATCAGGTTTACAACCGAACAATCGTTTGGAATATTTTTCTTCAGAGATTGCAATAGGTTGAACCTGTTTTGAAGTCAAAACACCTTCTGCCCCGCATTGACTCAAAGTCCTTTTATCGATTAGCAGGTGAGGGAATTGGAGGTCCTATCAATAGGGTTCGCACGATCGAACTGGTGGGTCAGAGATACTATAGCAATGCCTTAGGTCGTGAGCACTTTGCTAAAAAGGGCCAAGTGATCTTCGCCTGCTACTTCTATCAACCGGTTCCCTAAAAGCATAGGCCAATCTCTTTAGAGGCATCCTTATTATTTGGCGACGAACTTCTGAACAGTTCGTCAAAGAAATGAATCTAAGCTTGGGATGTCTGGCCTCGGTTCGATCGTATTGATCTTCACCATTCTAAAAACGGCATAAGCCTTGAATGGTATTTGGCATGACAATGAAAATAAAAGTGAAATTCTATCGGTCTGGAATTTTAAATACCTCTGCTCTATTCCTTCAGATCTTGAGTCTTCTTTTTCTGACGACCAAGATCAGTCATGCAGCCGTGGTCGGATTCTATGAGCTCAATCAAGGCCCCTCTGACAAGGCCTGCTCAGAGCTGATCCTAAATCGGAGTCAGCATTCATCAAAAGACATTGATGAAACGGACAAACTCAAGTTGGCTCAATGTTTTGTGCCACAGTTGTTGTCCGAGGGTATCCGTCCCGAGAGTCCTTTTAATCAAATCGGCACACCTTCAATCGCGCTATATTCCAAAGAAGAATTTAATGAAAATTGCGTCTACTCAGATCCTTCCTATTTTCTGACTTTCAGCAAAGCAAAAATGGAAGCTGTAATAACTCGGTCACTGAGGGTCGACGGAAAAACGCAAGATTACAAAGAATGCGTAAAGATCAATCCCAAAGTTCCAAGCATCTATTTTGAAACTCATTCTATGAAAGCAGCTCTTCCAACAATCTCTGAGGAAGGTTCGGTCCAATACCAAGAACGCGAATTACTTCAATTGGTGTATCGATTCCACTTTCAAAAAACCGAAGGCGGAGGGCCCACGACTATGAAGTTCTTTGAAACTCATAGTAATGCCGGGATGATTGCGATGGTTACTTTGGATGCCGAGACTTTTAAACCCCTTGCTTTCCAAACTGTACATTCTTGCGGCTGCTATCTAACAATGAGTCTTATCAATAATTCAGCTTGGAGTCAGGTCTCCCCGGTTGTCAAAGTCGATGGAGTCGATATTCCCACGGAATTCAAATTTGAATTGAAAAAAGACACTGATTCATTCCCAAAATTTATGCTGAGGCTTGCTGCGAACACTCATCAAGTGAAGCAGATTTCGCTCGATTCGAAGAGCCAGCTTCCAGAAAAGGATTTGGAAAAATTTGAACTTCTATTGCAGCCAATGTCGGCTTTAGACGAGCTTCCTCTTTTTTTCAAAGATCAAAAAAAGGGGGATGTTCGCAAAGTTGATAGGACCATGACGGATGGACAAGCGACGACAGCTTCCTTTTTCTATTTAGAAGATCATGGGAAGAATCTCAAAGGACTCGTTCGAGGAGCAAGTAATCCAAGGGAAACTTGGGCCAGTGGGGTTTTCGATTCTATCGCAAAAATAACAAGAGCGAAAGAAGCCAAAATACGGCACTCTCAACTGGGGTGGGATCGTCGGTTTACCTTTGATCAAAGTTATAATGGAGCTCAATTTTTCTCGATCAGCTTGGAAGAAAAATACAGGGAGCAGTCCCAGCTTAGAAACTACTCTTCTGTGGTACGCCATTATGAAGAACGTTGTGTGCGATCAAAAGCTTGTCCAGGATTTCCAAATTTAATTGGTACTAAGACAAAACCCTAAATTAAACTAAGTTAGTTGATCTCAAAAAACTACAGATTTTCGATGTACTCCAAAGTCTCTTCAACCCGAGTGAGGTCAAGCTTTGCCTCGCGGATCAAGCGAATCGCATCGGCTTGCCGCAATCGACCCGACTGCATTTTTTCGCAGAGCACGGGCTCTAAAGGATCCGTCTGTTGATAGACCGTTCGGTGCTGAGGCCAAAGATTTTCTTTGGTGTTGCTGCCACCAGCACAAAGAGGAATGAAATGATCAATTTTGAATTCTTGGCGATTCATTTCACCGACCGAATAACCAAGTCGTTGATCGTAGATCGCGATGATTTGCTTCTTAAGTCCCGTGGATACATCCCGTTTGCAATAAGCAATTCGTTCAGGATAGCGGGTTTCATCGGGGTCATTGCACAAGGAACCGGGAGTCAAACGTGGATCTGGATTTGTCGGAAAACCTTTCGCCCAAACTTCTGCGGAAGCAGAGACGAGGGTCAAAGAGAGCAACACAACATTCAAACTACGAATAATGGTACGAAACACGAATCCCCCTATTTGCCACAACCAACGAGGACCTATTCCCACAAAATCTCTTAACAATGACCAGTTGGGATTTTGTTTTGACAAGAAGCATTAGTAAAATTCTTCAGGATGCTTGCTCAAACAAGAAGGCTTGGAGGGTCAAAATTAACTAGAATAGCCATTGGTTTCAATAAGATAGGTCCAGATTTCTGAATCCATTGCCTTTCCCAGGGCAACAATTCACAATTTTAAGATGGAAACACTAGGAATGAAGCAGCAGACACCGATTTCAGCAAAAAATTTTCGCAATGAATATCTCACCTACAAAAATGGAATCCTCCATTTTGGTGACTCTGAAATGGCAATCGATTCACTCCTGAAAGATTATGATCGTCCTTGTTTTGTTTACGATCTCGCATTGATCGACCGGCGCTTGGGGCAACTGAAGTCCACTCTGCTCGTGGATCAGAAGCCTTTCGATATCTACTATGCAATGAAGGCAAATGCTCATCCAGATTTATTGAAGTCTCTCAAAAATCTTGGCGCTGGTGTCGATGTCGTGTCTGGTGGGGAAATTGACTGCGCGATGGAAGCAGGATTTCTGCCTTACCAAATTGTCTACAGCGGAGTCGGCAAAACACAGCGAGAAATTGAGAAAGCACTTCGGCTTGGCATCCATCAAATCAATGTCGAAAGCATTCCTGAGCTCGAACGCATTGGGGAAACATCAGCTCGCCTGGGCCGCAAGGCAGCCGTTGCACTGAGGCTGAATCCCAACATTGATATCAAAACTCATCCCTATATTGCGACGGGCCTCCATGAAAATAAATTTGGACTTGAGATCTCTGCACTTCCAGCAATTGAAAAAGTGCTAAAGACCCATGCTCGCTCCATCGAATTGGTTGGAATCAGTCTTCACTTGGGTTCTATGATGCTGGAGTTCGAAGGACTCCGCCAGGCGCTGAAACTATTACGGCCAGTCTACGAAAGTCTGCAGCAGAAGTACTCTTCGGTTTGTCGTTTCGATATTGGCGGCGGCCTCGGAATTTTCTACGATAGCCAAGAGATGAATTCTGAAACTAAACTTTTGCAGGAATACGCAAAAATTGTTGAGGAAGAACTGAAAGGGCTGAAGGCCGAATATCAAACAGAGCCCGGTCGCTGGTTAGTAGCTCATGGCGGAATTCTTATTTCACAAATTCAATATGTGAAAGAAACCTCTCATAAAACTTTTTATATCATCGATTCAGGAATGAATCACTTGGTGCGGCCCTCACTCTATGGAGCCCACCACGGAATTTATTCGCTTTTTGAAAACGCAGATCGGGCGCAAAAATCCGTCGATGTGGTGGGGCCCATTTGCGAAAGCTCGGATTTCTTTGCGAAGAATCGAATGCTTCCAGAAATGAAAGCGGGCGAATTTTTAATTATTGCTGACACTGGTGCTTATGGCTTTTCGATGTCGAGTCGTTACAATCAGCACGAACTGGCGCAAGAGCTTTGCATTCGCTCCAACAAATAGTCGGGTGCAAATTGATCCTGGAGCCTGACTTTTAGAGCCCATAAGGATTTTTTCAATCCAAATATTGATGTGGCAATTCAAGTACTTCGGCAAGGCAGCAGAATAGGCAGTCTGGTTTTTTCGCAGAATTTCGCAACTTGGCAAAAGCCTTGCTTTAAGGCATGGCAGGAGGTGCGATATGAAGCACAGTAACAAGTTCTCAAATATTGTAGTTTCAACAATGATCATTTTTTTCGCTAGCTGGAGCCATGCTTCAGAACAGCGTGCACCTTCCGCACTCGAAGGTTGGAGATGCACCATCAAAAAAGAATTTAAAGTCGAAAGCAATTCTGGATCTTGCGCAAGCGATGAATTTGCGAAAAACAGCTGCGTCGAAGAAACTTTGGATGACTGTGCTCACTTGGAAACTGGTGAAGTTTTGGTGACTCTCCAGGAGAGCCACCACAGTCACTGCACAAGCGCGATTCACACTTGCAATTGAGAGCCTTCAATGAAAGCACTAACAACCATTACCACTGGGAGGAGGGCCCATCATTCGACAACGAGGCTGATTGGGCGTGCACTTGATTCGTAAATGAAAATGATTGTCGTGACCTGGTGTGGGTCGCAGTCGTCGCAGCAATTGAGAGAAGGCTTCTTTCTCTCCGATTTTCTGCGAGTGATTGCAGAAAACTTTCTTAACCCGTGAACCCACAAAAATACGATCCGTAACATCCAAAGCCCAGGCGGCCTTAAAAAGCTCCCAAGTTTCTTGTGTGTGAAATGCCGAATTTAAGAATCCATTGTTAGTAAAAATACTTTTAAAGCCTCCTGTGTAGTCTGTGGACATAGGATAGGCGACGTCTACATCGATACCACTCTGGTGACTCTTGTGGCCACTGTTCGTGATGCGGCCTCCATTTTTCATAGAAATGTCGCCAACCCAAAGCGGGGCGGCGCGGCTCATAGCTTTCGACTTTTCACCCAGTTTGCTAAGAATATCCATCATCTCGATACTTCCATAGTGGCGACTACGAGAAGGATGTACATACTTGATGTTGCCGGCAACCACACCTGGGACAGCTTTCAAGCTGCTCGCATTCTGCATATAACCGCCATTCGGCAGTCCGATCACTTGATCTTTCACTGCTTGAATATTGGCGAGGTTAGCAAAAAGATGCCCGACATACACAGAATAGTATTCATCGGGATCAACACCTTCGGCTTCATCTTGATCGTTTGAAGTCTTCTGCTGAGTGGATTCGAACACGATTGGCTGGTTCGATTCCGTGAAATCCATTTTAGCATGAACCGGCGTGGTCGATTCGACAGTGTACCTTCGGCTGCCAGACACCGAGCCGACAACCTGAGCTGCATGCCGAATTCCATTGTGGGATTTGAAAATATCAATTACAACCTCGGCACACTGATTGTCCTCATCCTCATGAAGACAAATGCTGAAGATTCTTAAGTCCGAATTACTTAGTCCTGTCCATTCGCCAGAAACACGCAGGTCCCCCGCTTTGGCTTCTAAGTCGTGCTGCCAAACTTCCACGCCCTCGGATGACATCAACTGCAGTCTCGACTTAAGCAGCCACTCTCCATTTTTCTTTTTAAACGACAAATTATCCGCTCCAAGAAATCCTAAGACGGTGGACTCTCGCTCGGCTCCTGGCTCTGCTTCATCCACTTGAATATTCTCTTTCAGTGAACTCAGCCAAAGTGGATTTCGAAAACTCACCTGTGGATCCGATTTGACGATTTTATAATCGTCTTTTGGTTCTTCCTTATCTTTGCTGCAAGAGAATAAAAGGAAAGGAATGGCCGCCGCCCACAGTATGATTTGACGAATCTCTACCTTTGTCTTGAGCATCAAAACCTCCTTGGTTTGTAGTTAAGTTTTGCAAATGTGAAATTCGAGGTCACGAGAGACCGTGTCATCCTAATGCACCGCTTGTTTTTTTCGTCTGAAAAAATAAAGATTCACTCAGTCAAACAGGAGATCAATATATGAAAATTTTTGCAGCTTTTTTTACGGCCTTCTTGCTGTCCACCTCTGGTGCTTTTGCTAAGGCAATCATCCTCGACTATGCAGTGGAGGGAGTGCCTCACGAAGGTTTTCTCGCTATCCCCGACAAACCCAAAGAAAATATGCCTGCGGTTTTAATCATTCACGATTGGATGGGCCCTTCGGATTACTATCAGAAGAAAGCACAAGAAATGGCCGCCTTGGGTTATGTTGCCATCGCAGCGGACATTTACGGCAAAGGCATTCGTCCTAAATCTCCCAAAGAGGCCGGGGAACAAGCCGGCAAATATAAAAATCAAGTAAAATTATTTAGAACAAAAATCATTGCCGCACTTGATCTGTTGAAAAAGCAGAAAGGTGTGGACTCTAAAAAAATTATTGTTTTTGGTTACTGCTTTGGTGGAACTGGAGCCCTCGAGCTAGCTAGGACTGGAGCTGACCTCGCGGGTGTGGTTTCGTTTCATGGTGGCTTAAAGACGGTCACTCGCTCTGAGAATATGCAGATACGAACACCCATTTTAATTTTGCATGGAGCCATTGACCCCAATGTTCCACCCCAGGAAGTGACCGATTTTTTAACTGACCTCGACAAGTCAAAGCAAGATTACCAATTTATTTCTTACAGCGGTGCCGTGCATGCATTCACCAACCCGGCTGCTGGCAATGATCCTTCAAAAGGTGCAGCTTATGACGCCAAAGCGGATGCCAGATCCTGGGTTCACTTTTTGGCTTTCCTTAGGGAGAAAGCTCCTGCAAATTAACTCAATCCTGAGATGGGATTTTCTTCCGTCTTTTTCTTTGGCCCAAGCAGAGTAAGACAAGCACAGTAAAACAAGAGGAGTAAAAAGTGATCACTCGATTTTACAGATTTCAAAAAATGAGCGCGGTATTGGTTTTTACTCTCTTCTTTTTCTGTTTGCTGAATTTTCTTTCTGGCTGTGCTTCTTCAACTGACTCGGGCCAGGTGGGAGTGGAGCGCAAACAGTTTCTTCTACTGCCCAGTTCTCAGCTGGAAGCCATGTCCAGCGAGGCCTATGAAAACGTCAAAGCAGAATCACGGCAAAAAAATACTTTGGATCGAAACCCTGCTCAAGTGGCACGAGTTCAAAACATCGCGAAGAGGCTGATTCCATGGATAGGAGTTTTTAGAAAAGACGCACAAAGCTGGGCTTGGGAAGTGCATTTGGTTTCTTCAGATGAAATCAATGCCTACTGCATGCCTGGAGGAAAAATTATTTTTTACACAGGCATTATTGAAAAACTCAAACTGACAGATGGTGAAATCGCGGCCATCATGGGACATGAGATGGCCCATGCCCTTCGAGAACACGGCCGCGAACGGATGTCGCAGCAATTAGTGCAGCAAGTGGGGCTCGAAGTCTTGATGGCCACGGGTGTGGTCAATAAAAAGTACGCAGGGGCCGCCGCGATGATTCCAACTTTACTTGTGACTCTTCCCAACGGCCGGGGCCAGGAATCAGAGGCGGATGACATTGGAGTTGAGCTCATGGCTCGTGCAGGTTATCACCCGGAAGAGGCCGTCACCTTGTGGCGCAAAATGGGTGCAGCCGGTGGAGGCAAACCACCCGAAATTCTCAGCACTCATCCTTCGGATGAAACACGCATTCGGAACATTCAATCCCTCATTCCTAAAGTACTTCCGCTTTATCAGAAGAGCCCCAAGTGATTTCGTTTTATCGCTGGGAGTTTTGGACCGCAGGATTTCTGCTTGTCCTCAGTAATATTTTTATGACCTTTGCTTGGTACGGGCATTTGAAATTCAAATCGGCTCCACTTTGGATCGCGATTGCAGCCTCTTGGGGAATTGCTTTTTTTGAATACTGCTTGCAGGTACCGGCCAATCGAATTGGCTCGGAAGTCGCCACGACTTCCCAGTTGAAAGTGATTCAAGAAGTGATCACCTTTGCAGTCTTTGCGGTTTTTAGTATTTATTATTTGGGTCAACACCCGACGATCAATGACTACTTGGCCTTTGCTTTGATTTTCAGTGCCGTTGCGGTGAGTTTAGCTCAACCCTTTTAAACTTTTCGGATTAGGTACTTTTGTGGATTTCAAAATTGAATTGCTCGAAAAAGAAAATCTAAAAACTGTCCCTTGGAAAAACGGACTCGGCCTGACTTCCGAAATTGCTATCTTTCCTAAAGCTGCCGATTTCCATGACGGTGATTTTGAATGGCGCGTGAGCTGTGCGCAGGTTTCTGCCCCGAATCGATTTTCACAGTTTATTGGCTACGATCGCGCCTTAACCATTGTTAGAGGGGATGGCCTGATCTTAAACGGAGAGAACCTACTTCCCCGAGCTGTTCAATATTTTTCTGGCAGCGACAAAGTCGACTGCCAAATGATTGGAAGTCCCGTTCTTGATCTGGGAATTATTTATAAAAAAGGTGAATATACTGTGGAGCTTCAGCACGACTTCCATCGAACTCTCAATCGGGCGGGGCACAAAGAGGCTGAGGTCGAAATCAAAGTCGCCCAAGGGCACCATTATTTTTATGTTGTACGCGGGAGAGGCTCTCTCCTCCTCGATAAGAACTTTAGTGAAGGTGATGTCTTGTGTGCGAAAGGCCCTGTCACATTTACCATTCGAACCCAAGATGCCGAAATTCATTTAATTAGAGCCAGCATCATGGATACTGGCTCCTCAGTTTAACAATTCCCTTCAATCTTCAAATTAATGCTTTTGAATCTCTTTCAGGTCATTCAGCAGAACTGCCTCGTGGCCTTCGGGCTTTACCTGCAAATACAGCTTTTTTAGAACGCCCTGTGGATCGATTAAAAAAGTCGTGCGGTCCCAATACATTGTGCCTTTCCACTCGCTTTGCCCAACGCCCGCAGTCGTTAGAAGTGAAGCTTTGGGATCTGCCAAAAGCTCCACAGTGAAAGAATACTTATCGCAAAAGTCTTTGTGCGACTTCACATCATCTTGGCTGATTCCCACGATGCTCACATTCATTCTATCAAACTCTGCTTTCTGCGCCGTGAAGGACTTTCCTTGAATCGTGCAGCCAGGAGTATCATCTTTGGGATAGACATAAAGCACCAGCCAACGACCGGCATAATCTTTTAGTGTTTTTGTCTTACCGTCTTGATTGGAAAGTTGAAAATCCGGAAACGCTTGGCCTGGGTTGATCATGTAATTCTCCCCTTATTGTTTAGTTTAGGATTCATGCTTGTTCATCTGCTTGCTTGATGTAGACTTTGATGAAGAAAGTTTGCAAGGCATATTGCAGCGGACTTTTTTTGAGGTAAAAAATGAAAATCAATATTGCTACTTCTAGTCAAAGCCCTCAAGGCACCACAGAAGACAAATTGCTTGCAGACGCCTTGAGAGCCTTGGATTACACAGTGATCATCAGTGATTGGCGAAGCCTGAGCATCCAAGCTTCAAAGCCAAAGGATGCCGTGATCATTCGATCGACCTGGGACTACCATCTTAAGCTCAAAGAGTTTCTTGATTGGGCTCAGGCAACAGCAGAAAACGCAATCCTGCTCAATCCGCTCGATTGCATTCTTTGGAATTCTACTAAAAAATATTTCTTAGAAGACTGGTGTCAGTCGATTCCAAGGGTGCCAACAATTCTGGCTGAAACAGAACCAAGTACTCAGGCTCTCATTGAGACTTTTAAATTTAGCGGGGAAGCAATTCTGAAACCCATCGTCGGCGCATCTTCCTTTGAAACACATCGTGTGGGGTCAGTGGCTGAGGCCCTGCACGCTTGGAAAAGTGTTCGAAAGCAAAGTGCTGTTCTCATCCAGCCCTATATTTCTTCAGTAGAAGGGCAAGGCGAAACTTCGGTGATCTGTTCTTACAGTAAGAATGAAGGCTGGAAAGCTCTGCACGCAATTTGTAAGGTTCCCAAAGGCGGAGACTTTCGTGTTCAAGCAGAATACGGTGGAAGTTGGCGCAAGATCACTTTGGATGAAAAGCTTCAAACACAAGTAATGCAAGTCTTGCATTCGCTTCCTGTGAAACCAATCTATGCCCGAATTGATTTTATTGAGACTCCAAGTCAGCGGCTCCTCAGCGAAGTGGAACTGATCGAGCCTGCTCTTTTTCTTGAAGCTGGTCCTTCGCTCGATGCCTTTGCCGGAGCCATCGATTCAAGCCTTAAGCTAGTTTGAAATTGCTTTATTGAGCCACTCAATTGCCTGAACAACATCGCTATCTTTTCCAGACTTGAGGCTTTTATTGATATGCCTCTCAAAGTTCTCGATCCTTTTTGCTAAGCTGGCACCCGTCGTCGCGGAGCTTGAAAAAAGGTCAGGCCCGACCCCAGCCACTTCGAAAACTTCACAACTCGGTCCTACATAGCGTTCACCCGAAAAACCAATCGTAAAACTTCCAATTCGTGCTTGAACGATATCTGAAGTGATTCCTTCAGTGAAATCCCCAATTGAAATGAAGTTTTCTTTATCTTTAGATCGAAGCGCTCTCGCCGCGATGGCACCGATTTCCGCAGCACTCCTTGTCTTTGAACCGATTAAAAAAACAATTGGAAGATCAATAAAGGGTGACCGGGGCTGAATAAAAATCGACTGCCACTGAAGTTTCTCATTTCTGAAGTAGGGCGCCTTGTAATGGCTTAAAATTTTTGTTTTCGTAAAATGCCCCATAAGACTTAAGGCCGTGCTGTCGTAGCCTCCCCCATTGAAACGCAGATCAACAATGATGCCTTTTGATTGGGGCGAGAGGGCCTTCAGTGCTTTGCTTAAATGCGAAGGCAGAACCGGCTCTTCCATGGAATCCACCCGCAAATAGCCAAGCTCCGGCTCCTCTTTAAGCTGTCCGTACTGCACTTCGCCCTGGGCCAAAGTTTTAGAACCCTCATCAAGAAAAATGCTCGAAAGAAGTGATCCTTTTTTGGCTAAATCTTTAGAGCCATATTCGAACATTCTTTTGGAATCTAAAAAAGTGTGACCATCTTTGAGCTTTCTCAACATGATTTCCATCTCGGATCTAATTTGGGATCGCACAGGATTTTTCCCTAAACGTTCAAAAGATTCCCAAAATGCGCAATTCCAATCAACACCACGTTCAGCCAAAAAGGCGTGGCGGTAGTTGATTTCATGCCAGACCTTTAAAAAAATTTGAAGTTCTGAATTCCCCAATTTTTGGCTCAATGAGGGAGGCTTTTGACATCTGCTTGCGATTGGACCGCCACTGGAACAAGTTTTTGCAAAAAGCTGCTGGGGAATCGTTAGAATAAGGGAGAGGCAGAAGAGACATTTACCTATTAATAATTGGCTGGTCTTGAGCTGCTTTTTCATTTGCGGGGGTCTCCAAACTGGTGTTGCAAGACAACTTCATCTCATTGCCGACTCCTTCTAGCAACTGTCATAATTCTGGCCAGTGAAAATTTCAGCCCTGTTGCACGTAACCAAGCCTACTTTTGAAATTTTTCGATTAATTCATTGAGCGCCTTTTGATAGCCCTGACTCTCGCTGACAATCTGCGTGGCCCAGGTCTTTGAAGGTTCGACAAATTGGTCATGCATTGGTTTGACCTGCTTAAGGAACTGATTGTGAACGCCCTCTGGCGTTCGACCTCGTTCTTGAACATCGCGATTGAGCCTTCTTTGATATCGGACTTCTTCCTTCGTATCGAAAAAAAGAATCGCATCACAAAGGCGCCTCACCGGTTCAGCATGTGCTATCAATATTCCATCCACTACCACAAGAGGGGTCGGCTTCAGAGCTTCGGTCTTTTGGCTGCGACTGTGAGTTACAAAATCGTAGTTTGGAATATGTGCAATCCTTCCCGCTTTCAATTTCTCGATACAATCTGCAAGAAGCTGAAAGTCGATACTGGAAGGATGATCAAAGTTCACCGAGCCGCCGTCGAAATCAAAATGGGCGGACTGATCGATATAAAAATTATCCTGAAACAGAATTGTGGCAGTTCCATTAGCCAGAGTCCTCAGAAGTTCATTCGCAAAGTAGGTCTTTCCAGAGCCGCTACCGCCGGTGACTCCTAAAATGAAAGGCAAACTATTTGGTTTGATAAAGTCGGTCTCCCGCATCGCCCAAACCTGGTACGAGGTAGCCATTTTCATTTACGACTTCTTCCACATTCAAAGTCAAAATTTCAACTTCTGGGTGAAAATGATGAATGCGCTCCACCGCAGACTTACTCACCAAAATAGTAAGGACTCGGATTTCTCTGACATCGTAGCTTTTCAATCTTTCGATGGCTGCCAGCACAGTGTCGGCAGTGGCGACCAGCGGATCGCACAAAATTGCCATTTTCCCTGCGATATCCACTGGCATTTTAAAATAATACTCCACCGTGTTGTGAATAAATTTATCACGATAGATTCCAATAAAACCCGTTGAAGCAAATGGAATCATAGAAAGAACTGCATCCAGCATTCCATTTCCCGCGCGCATGATAGAAACCACCACCGGAGGATTTTGAATTCGGTTCACAGTCGCCCGAGTGATGGGCGTTTCAATTTCGACCTTGCGCAGGTCTTTCCAATCGCGCATCACCTCGTGGGCCAGAATCCGGCTAATTTCTTTGACGAGGTCACGAAATTCCGCAGAGCTCGTTGTTTTGTCTCGAAGATAACCCAACTTATGGTCCAGAAGAGGATGTTTGATGACTCTCAGTTTATCTGTATTCATTGCCACTTCCATTTTTTTGCCTTGATAACTTGATAAATAGTCGACTAAAAGACTGTTCCATCACTTTGAATATTCACGGGAGGACCACCCACTAAGGGACGAAGCTCTTTCGCAATTCTTCGGCCAGCCCACCAAGTTCCACCTTCTAAAACTTTTGCCAAAGGGAATTCTTCCGAAGTCCTGCCCAATTTTTTCTGCACAAGTTCACCAACTCGGTCGAGCAGCTGAACGGTGAGGGCTCGCCACTCTAAAATGAAGGGATGATCTGGTGTGTGACTTTGTTCCAGACTTTTTGGATCACGGGGAATGATCACACCTAGATCGATAAAAAGTCCTCCATTGCGATATTCTGCAAGTCCCGTGAGCTCGTTGATTCCCTGAATTTGAAAACCAGCGGCCTCGAAGGGCTCAATCAGCGAATAAGTCAACCACTGCGACAATTTGTGAATCGGAACCAGAGTTTCAAAACTTGGGGAACTTCCCCACTCAGGATAATGCCAAACGTCGCCTAGGTTCACCCCATTCGAAGAAAGGCGTCCTGGCCAAATACTGCCAAAGCCTCGAAGAACTGCCTCAAGCAAGGCCGTCGCAGGAATCGACTTTCCGTGACGTTCAACCAATTCATCGGCAATGCTGCCAGGCCGAGGTGTTTTGAAATATTTTTGATTTCTTACTGCTGAGGCCAAATTTTTAAGAAGCTGGAAACGTCCTTCTTGACCCATCAGTGGATTTGAGTCGGAAACTTGAAATGCAGTCTGTAGTGCCTCCAAAGACAAAGCCTCAAGACCATCCGCGTCTGCTTGTAATTTGCCTCGAACGCTGGAGAAAGCTCCCGATTGAAACCAATAAAGGCTGGCGACGCCCAAGCCCTCGGATCTTGAAAAGGTCTGCTTTGAGGAAGCCTCGAAAAATTTCCAATCGGCCCCGGCTCCCGCATCTAGAAGAACAGAGGTGACGACCAGATCCAGCTCACTCCGCAATCTTTCGATGGGTGCAAGATCTTTCAACTGCTGCTGGAGCATTTGATGGCGATTGATTCCACCCACAGAGAAATGCCGCCACCTTGAGTGAAATGGGATTTTTAAATCTGGATAGTTTTCCTGAATGGTCTGATAAACATAATCCGCGACCCTAGGAAGCTTGTCTTCATGAAGCTGAAAAAATGTTTTTCCATCGGCCGCCGCTTGATAGATTTTTTGGGATCTTTCGCGAATGGCTTTCGGGGAAAGAATAAATTCGAGTTCCGCAGCGGAAAGCTGCAGCTCTTTGCTCTTCTGATTATTCTTCTGGTTATTCTTCTCGTTACTCTTCAATGGCCCGCCCCTTCACCTTCTTCAAATCATCGGTGGTTTTGGGGTTTTCTTTGGTGAAATACCCGGCGGCTTTTTTAGCTTCCATTTCCACTTGCGCGTCCTGAGGAATAAGCTCGTCAGGAATCGAAACGCGATTTACAACTTCGATTCCACTGTTAACGATGGCTTCATATTTCATATTGCTCATCGAGTGAAGGTTATGAATTTTTGAAATGCCAAAGAAATGCAGACAATCGGGCATGAGTTCCTGAAAGCGCGCGTCTTCCGTGCCTGCAACACATTCCGTGCGCCTGAAGTAAGTCGCAGCGGTGTCCCCACCCTCTTGACGTTTGCGGGCATTGTAGACCAAAAATTTCACAACTTCGCCAAGCGCTCGGCCTTCTTTGCGAAAGTAAGCAATCAAGCCGACTCCGCCTCTCTGTGCAGTTCGTACCGCGTCCTCGATTCCAAACATCAAGTAGGGCCGACAGGTACAAATATCTGAACCAAAGACGTCGGAGCCATTGCACTCATCATGCACTCGGCAAGTGAGCTCGATTTCTGGCTTCGCAAGATCAGCGGCTTCACCAAAAATATAAACCGTGGTGCTGCCGATGGGCGGAAGCCAGACTTTCAAATCTGGGCGAGTGATAAAATCGGGATACATCCCCCCAGTTTCTTGAAAAAGAATTCTCCGCAGTTCGCCTTCGTCGATATTGAGTCTCTGAGCAATTCCTGGCAAATACCAGACTGGATCGATGGCCACTTTTGTGACTCGAACATCCTTATTTGCTTTAATGATTTTCCCATCAATTTGAAGTCGATTTTTTTCGATGGCTTCATGAATTTCAGAAAGCTGCAGGTGCGCCTGAGTCACTGCAACCGTCGGACGAATGTCATAGCCTTTTTCAAACAAAGGACCGAAGTGAGTTTGGGGATCAAGTCCCCAAGGATCCATCGCCACAAGTCTCAGTGGATTTTTCCACTGAGGATAAGGCCCGATTTGAACCGTGCTTTGGGTATTTCTTAGATCCGGACGATGCCGAGGTTGAAATTTTCCACTGGCAATCGATAGCGCACGATAAACGGTATAACTGCCACCATGAGTGCCAATTGCATTTCTTGCTTTGGGATCTGTTAGGCTTCCGACCACGGGTCCCCGAACCATGGGATCGGCCGCACCCCAATGAACGGGTAAAGTTTCTTTGTATTTTAAGTTCGCATGCGTGGCTAAAATTATGTGATTGGTTTTTTGCATCATACTAGGACATCCAATTCGAGTCGGTTTGAGCTTCCCATTTTGTAGTCACCTTCTTTACATTCGTCCAAAAATCGAGTGAATGATGACCTGTGATATCACCGTGACCAAACTTCGATGCATTCGTTCCACCGAAAGAGAAAGGTTCCCTTGGAACTGGAACCCCGACATTGATGCCGACCATTCCTGTACTTGCCTCACGGGCCACTCGCTCTGCCAAACCACCGTTGGAGGTAAAAACGCTGCAAGCGTTTCCGTACTCCACTGAGTTTTCAATTTGCAAAGCCTGCGTGAGATCCTTACAGCGAACCACAGTGAGGATGGGTCCAAAAAGCTCCACTCGAGCAGCTTCACTTCCTGGCTGAACTTGATCAAGGATGGTTGGTCCAAGCCAGTTGCCCCCTTCGAAACCTTTGGGCGGAAGTGCCTTTCGACCATCTAATAAAATTTTGGCTCCAGCTTTTTCCGCCTTGTCGATCGCTTCGATAAGGAATTTTCTTTGCGCAGAAGTGATGATGGCTCCCATCGTGGAACCCAGCTCAAGAGATCGGGCTCGTTCGACAATTTTTTGAAGATGGCTTTCGACGTCGCCGACCGCGAGGAGTACCGAGGCCGCCATACATCTTTGGCCTGCGCAACCTGTGAAAGAATCTGAAATACCAGGCCCTGCTAAGTCGGGATTTGCATCCGGCAAAAGAACGATGTGATTTTTTGCTCCCCCAAGTGCCAGCACTCGCTTTCCTAACTGAGTGCCGCGCTGATAAACTAATTTTGCAACATGAGTCGATCCCACAAAGCCAATCGCTTTTACCAAAGGATGATCGATAATCCCATTCACCGTTTCGGCAGTTCCATGAAGTACGGAAAAAAGTCCCGCCGGTAGGCCAGCCTCTCGAAGAGCTTCACCCAAGCGATAAGCTGTCAGTGGTGTTTTGTCGGAAGCTTTAAGAACATAGGCATTACCCAAGGCTAAAGCGATCGGAATCGTCCACATCGGCACCATTCCTGGAAAATTGAAGGGAGTAATATTCGCAATCACACCTAAAGGTTCGCGGCGGTACTCACAAGTCACACCTCGGGAAACTTCGACTCGTCCGCCAAGATCTGAGTTCTGCAAACTGAGGGCGAACTCAATCACTTCGATTCCCTTCATCAGACCGGCTCGAGCTTCTTCAAATGTTTTGCCGCACTCTGCGCCTTTGAGGATTGCGATTTCCTCTATGTCCCTCAGCAGAATCGATCTAAGATTAAACAAAACCTGAGATCTTTCTTTGATGGGAGCCAATCGCCATTTTTGTTGAGCCTCGGCCGCCTTCTGAATCGCGAGATCCACCTGCGCTTTGGAAGGGAGACTCACAACACCAATCTGCTGACCGGAATAGGGCGAGGCCACTGGCAAGCTTTCTTCTTCGCCTTGAACCCAGGCTCCACCAATCAGACAATGGGACTGAATCAGGGGGCCCCAATTTTTCAAACGCTCGAGAATCAGATTTTTTTGAGGGCTTGCCATAGCTGTGCTTTATCCTTTTTTAACAAAGAGGATATTACACAGCTGAAACGAGTTGGTTTCAAAGGGAAAGTTTTGTAAAGACGGGAAATCTTGAGGAACGCCGTATTATGCGGGCACCACATCCGATGATACCCGCGGTCTTGCGTACTTTTAATGTACTTACCTGCGCCTGTCCTTGTCTGTACTAATAACTGCCCTAGTACCTACTGCTGTATGAGCGTTACAACCCGGGCGTAATCAAGAATAAAATGGACTTTGAAAACTGTGACTCTCTTTGAAATTTCATGTGCGCAGGTATCAATGTTGGCATCATCGAGCACTGACACCGATGCATTTCCTGCGGAGATCTTTTGCGTTTGCCCCGCTGCCAATCTTCCAATGGTAGAAATCCCTTCAAGATAAATCGATTTCACGCAGGTCATACCTGCAACTTTTCCAATGGCTTTTGAAAACGCATCAGAAAGCGAAAGACTGCCAACACCGAATGATTTTTCAATATGATCGATTCCATCCACCCGGACCTCACCCGCATTCTGCGAGGCCAAGTCTTCAGCAGTCAGAAGTTCCGCAGGGATGACAGGATAGCAGTTCCTGCGCGTGCGTCGGTGCTGCTGGTCTGAGCCCAGCTCCACCGCAGATCCAGGAAGTCCGTCTTCGCAATTACCTTCATTAGAAAGGTAAATTTTTTCAGGCAAAATAATATTATCGCCATACAGCTGCGCCCAAGCAGAAACCATTGGGACCTGCTGCGCAGAATCTTGATTTTGCGAACCACAACCAACCAGGACGAAGAGAAAAGACAGCAGTAGAGCATTTTTCATCTCGAATTCCCCCGCCTAAAGACGATCTCATGCTGAATAGGACTTCGCCATAATTTATGAGTTTGTGTATCAAGATTGACTGAGTCGCGAATTTCTGGAGTCGATTGGAGAGAATTTGTATCAGGATTTTGTTTCAAGATGAGACTTGCTTGTATCGACTTCGATCCTTCGACTTGGTTGCGCTGGCGTTCGGATGGGTCGACATCTGGATGCTTCAGCGAATCGCTGGGTCGATGGGCACTTTTTATCTGCGCTCCTCGAGCTTGGTGGTTCGAAGTCTCACCTAAGCATATGCCACATCCTCACCCTTGCATGATCTCGGCCGCTTCATCACTCGGTCCTTAAGTAAGCCTTTCAGGATTTCGGACTTTCAGCAAATATCAGCTCGACAATCTCTAATTCTTTAAGCTTCTCAGCCTTACAGAATAAGTCAGCAATCCCAACCGCCCAATCTTAGCCAACAGGATCATCCTCAACTTTTAAGTTTTACCACTTTTAGCAAGTTTACAAGTTGGAACCTAGGTAACATGTTAACTCATTACATAGCTTACACTTTTCACCTCAGTTCGTGAGGTCTTCATTGACACTTGTACCATCGGTCACGTAGACATTTGCCAAAGCTAAATTATTTAGTGCAATAAAGATCAAGTCTCTGTTAAATAAAGAGCAAAAGTAAAAGGGCAAAAGGGTAACACGATGGCGAGCCTCGACAAAAAAAGAAAGACACCCAAACAGACGGAGCTAATCCAGAAAAGACAAAGTCCTTATGGCGGAATTCTTCGGAACCACCGAAAGGGAAGGAAAGGTCCGCGGCCACTTTCCACCAAACATTCGATGCATTTGACACTAAGATCTAGCAAAGCCCGGGGCGATTTTTCTTTTGTAAAGCCTGCGAATGCTAATGCTATAGAACAGATTCTCAAAAAATTTACTAAGAAGTATGCAGTAAGACTTATCAGCGTCGCAAATGTGGGAAATCATCTTCATATTCATTTGAAGCTGGGCATCCGCTCTTATTATCTTCCATTCATAAAATCCATTACTTCAACGATTGCAATGACTGTCACCAAATGCAGTCGCCTCAATAGACTCGCTCACCAAGGCATCAAGCATTTTTGGGACTATCGCCCTCACACTCGATTTATTGTCGGCCTCAGAGACTGGCTAGGAATCAAAGATTACATTGAGATCAACAAACTCGAAGGCCTTGGATATGGCAGGGTAGCCGCTCAGGCCTTCGTTTGGATGAGTCAGGAGAATTGGAAACTCTCTGGTTAAGGTCTGGGATTCGACCCTGGAATCAATAAAAGCACGTTAGAATAGCAGGCAATTCCAGAGCCCTAGAATAGTAAGCATCATCAATCCAATCGTAGATCCAATCGCACATAGCGTTTCACAGATCGCGTTGCGCGAATTGCATTTCAAAGATCTCATTTCAAAGATCTCATTTCGCAGATCGCATGAGCTCCAACGGCAGCCATCGATTAGATCTAAGGAAATGGTGTGCGTAGTCCTTAGATGGGAATAATTCACTTCAGCGGAGATGCAGAGGCTCGCTTTGGAAATGGAAAGGTATCCGTGCTCCAATTGCTGTTGATGAATAGGTCTGCCTCTTCACGTAGTTCTTTTGCAAGAATACTATGCCGACCCACCACATAGAAAGTAGAACCAGCCGATGGAATGAAACTGCTATTGCTCGCATCTGCACAAGTGCTGTTGGATGAATTATAGTTCGCACACTCACCCGTAAATACATCGAAGCGACCCGGACCTTTGATTGCCGAACCGACATCACTTACGATAAAGCAGCCATCCACAACTTTGCCCGACTGAGGACAAATTTTATTTCGCATTGAAGGAAAATAAATTACAGTACCCATCGAATAGACTTTCGGATCTGCGGCCAAAGTTCGGCAAGGATCTAAAGCATTTGTTTTGTTATAATAACTTTGACCACTGCCCTTTCCAAACTTGAAAGGAATTTCGCGGCGGGTGTACATCTTTCCCCAAGGCTCAGATTTGCTGGACCAATTGTACAAAAAGTCCTTCACGATGCAAGAACCCTCAATATTGATGCAGGATCTTCGATCTTTCTTTTGCAGGCGACCGTTGGCACCGGGTTCAAACATTGGCGTAAAATATTGAGTGGCCTTCGAAAGAGTTTTCGCTGGAAACTGTTCGCGATTGGCTCGGATTTTTTCGCAGGTCTCAGTCAAATATTGATCGATCGGAGTTTTATCAATCGACTTTCGATCTTCTGTCGCCAGATCCTCGTCGAACTGGTTCAGGTCATCAACATTCACAGCCAGACCAAGGTTTTCTTCAACAATAATTTCAGCTTGTTCTTCTTCCCAAAGAATTGGGTCCTTGCCATTGCCCGGAAGAGGGTCTCCATCGTCCAAGGCATAACTTCGTTGCGTCACACAGATCAGGGCAAAGACAGAAACAAGCAGCCGAATCCAGAGCGAAAGATTATGTTTCATTCGGAAACTCCTTTAGCAAAAATTTGGATTTCATTTTTACGTTAGGATTTCGATCGCTTTTTATCAAGATCCTGAAGGTCTAGATCCTTCGGCAAAATACTGGTTCACTTTGAGGTCCACCCACCAGTGTTGATCAAAACAAAGAATGGGATAGCGGCGGTGTGAACTAGCCCAGCGACGATACCACTTCTGATCCAATGGCAGAGGCAAAAGATCCCTCTCAGTTGCCGCGTGAGTTGTTTCTTCCTTAAGCCCGGTCGAAGGCCCATAGCCCACAAAAAAACCAGCACCGATCAATGCACTACGAACAGGGGTGGCCTGGGAATAAGTCAAAAGCTGACAAGCAAGCTTGGGTTGCCGGTCCAAAAATTTTTTCAACTTAAGAAAAGCATCCAAAGACCACATCTCTGGATTCATCTTCGGAGAATAGGGATCATAAAAAATCACCTCTGGATTGGCTGTTGCATTTTCTAAAGTGTTGGCAAACAAACCCTCATGCAATTCCCAAGTCAGTTTTCCCACTTGGACTTTTCTGGTCTCGAGTAAAGTCTCCAAAAGCTCGGCGTGCTTTAAAACTAGAGGAAAATAATTTTTATGAAACAAGGTGAATTTCAAAAGCTCGAGATTTCTTTCAAAGCTGATCAAATGCAAAGATCTGGAGGTCTGTGCTTGGAAGAAACATTCAATTGCTGCCAAGGCATTCGCCGCAGCACCGAGGCCCACATCGAAAATCACGAGGGGTCCTTCCCCGGATTCAAGCCTTTCCTGCATTCGCGAAGGAATAACATATAAATCTTTGGCTTCTTTTTCGGGGCCAACAGGGTTGTGCATGATCTCGTTTAAAATTTTGTTGCGAATGGAAGGCACGCCCATGGAGGTAACTACAACTTCAAACTCTGGATGCTCGATGATCATGCCTGGGATTCTTGACACTCTTTTGCTTTCCCAGCAACAGTTTTAGGAACAGTTTCAGGAACAGCTCAATAACAGTTTCAATATCCGTTTCATTTAAGACACTTGACTTCAAATTAGACCCACGGAGAATCTAGGGGATGCCCATCCAGTTAATCCTAGAAAGTCATGAAAAAGATCTCGGCGGCTTTAAAGTTTCCCGCAGCCTTCCTTCTGCAAAACGGCGCATGGTGGGACCTTTTATATTTATTGATCACATGGGACCTGCCTTGATTCAGCCTCCTCAGGAGATGACAGTGCGTCCGCATCCTCACATCGGTCTTTCAACCTTGACCTATCTTTTCGAGGGCCAGATTCAACACCGAGACAGTCTTGGTTCCAATCAAGTGATCACTCCCGGAGCTATCAATTGGATGACCGCGGGCCGAGGCATCGTTCACTCAGAAAGAACTCCGGATCAGCTAAAAAAAACATCTCAGCAGCTCCATGGCCTTCAATGTTGGGTTGCTCTGCCAGACCAGCTGGAAGAGTGTCCTCCTTCTTTCCACCATTTTCCGAAGGAGGCCCTCCCTGTCTCACAATCTGGCACGACCCTCCTTCGAGTCCTCATGGGTCAATGTTTGGGACTGCAAAGCCCTGCTCAGTTTCACAGTGATCTTTTTTTCGCAGAGATTGAATTTCCCGAGCGCGGTGAAATTCAGCTCCCCGCCGATTCACGCGAAATTGGAATTTATGTCGTAGAGGGGGCTTGTTACGCCGATGGCTCTTTTCTTTCCCAAAGACAACTTGGTGTCTGGAATGAGCCTCCACAATTTTCCATCACTGGGGAACCCAACACTCGCATTATAATTTTCGGTGGTCGCCCCGTGGGGCACCGAGAAATCTGGTGGAATCTGGTGGCCAGTTCCAAAGAAAAATTAGCCTCAGCAAAAGAAGATTGGAAAAAAGGTCCTCGGGCAGACAGTCCCCGCTTTCAGAAAGTCCCCGGAGACGAGATCGATTTTATTCCAGCTCCAGAAGGTTAATTCCTGAAACATTTCAAGGGACAAAATCACTTTTCAATCATTTCCCCCTAAAATCTTCTGAGATCCCTCTGGCAATAGATTTGACACTTCTTTTTGGTCATTCATGAAAGCTTTTCCTGCCTCTTCCCCTCTGTTTATGAGAAGAGAGACGCCAAGCCCAGAACCAGTTATAGTCTGAGGCGCTCACGTCTTTTAATGGAGGCTCCAAAATGCGTATTTCGAATCAAGCTTTACTTCGTTTCGCCTTTGCCGGTCTACTATCAATGAGTCTTGCATTCAGTGCTGGAGCTCAGAATGAACCTCCTGCCGGCGAGGCTCTTGTGACCGAAACTCCGGCGACAGAACCTTCAGTCCCTAAAACTTCCTGCACAGAAAAGTTTTTGGCCAAAGAATCTAATATTAAATTGGAAGGCGTTTGTGCTCGTACAATCGATGATGCCTTGAGTACAGAAGTCCGTGTGGGACAAGCCACTTCACGTATTGTTGGCCTGAACTTTTCAAATTTGGATGTTCAGAACGAACGTCGCTGTGACTGTGAATTTGCCTTTGGTCGCTACGACATTACTCCGCGCGCAGGCTTTACGGACAAAGAAGGTTGGAAACGCTGGGCGTGCAAAAAATTTGTAACCAAAGATGGCCCCTATTGTGGACAAAAGTGGTTCAAATCTGATGAAGGCTTCAAACCTTTCATTTGTGATCCTTCTTTGCCCGGTCAGGAAAATTGTATTGCTGGAACTTTTGTTTCTTGGTTGCGAAATCCAGATACCAACGCCAAACAACTGGTGCCTGTGACCGCTTGTGCCCGAAAAGATCAAGCTCCAAATTCAGATGGAACTCCCGCAAAAGATGTTTTGGTTCTCGTAGTCGATGCTGAATCAATTCCTGCACACAAAAAACATGTGAATGGCTGTATTAACGTTGAGATTCGTAAGGACCTGACCACCAAAGAAATTTCTTTTTTTGGAACAGCTCCAGAGCATCCTTTGCCAGACGTTCAGACCCAGCCTCTACTTCGCGGCGTGATTAAAAAGAAATCAAGCAACTAGACAGAACTGAGTTGAACAAAATGAGCTTAGGCAAACGCACTCATATCCGTGAATTATTGGCTTGGACTCTGATGTTGAGTTTTCTAACATCAGGCCTTGGCGCTTGGTCCATGGGCGAAGAGCGCAAAAGCATTGAAGCTACAGAAGAGCTTATGGCTCTAGATCCCGAAATTCTTGCACCGGTCAGGTCATCACCGACTCCGACTCCGACTCCGACCCCGGCGCCGTCACCAACTCCCATTCCTTGGGAACCCTTGCCGATGCCAAAGAATGCTTGGGAGCTTCCAAATCCGAATTTGCTCAAAGCTGCCAAAACTGCAAAAGTTTTTGGAACTTACAATCGAGGCTGTGCTTTGGGCCTCCAGGGATTTCTGCCATCATCTAGGACCTGGGAAATGGTCAACACAGATCGCAATCGGTTCTACGCACATCCTGATACGATAAAAATTTTTGAAAGAGTTTCGGAATGGGCTGTGGACCAAGCAAGATTTGGCAAACTGGTGGCAGGTGATTGGTCACAACCTGCGGGTGGTCCGATGACAGATGGTCATAACAGCCATCAGATCGGTCTGGACGGAGACATTCGCTTTCGTTTTTTCCCTTCTGATAAAGCGATGACAGCGAGGCAGCGCAAGGGTTTTCCAGAAATCGATGTCGCAAATTACTATGTGGCAAAGACCGTTCTCACAGGAAAATATCAACTGATCGCAAGACTGACCAGTCAATGGAATGACGACTACGCCCGAGTCATCGAACAGTTCGCTAAAGAATCACGCATCGAAAGAATTTTTGTAAGTCCACCGATTAAAAAGAAGCTTTGCGAACTCTATGGAGTGGCTAAACCAATTCCTCTTCCGCCCACTCCAAAGCCCACTCCAACTCCAAAACCGAATCCAGCCAAGCCCGGTTCTCCGGCGACTCCAGTTGTACCGGCCCCGCCGATTGATCCTGTTCCGACTCCGATGCCCACCCCCATTTCTGAAGTTGAAAAAATATATCCTTCATGGCTGGGTAAAGTGCGACCGATCTTAGGACATACGGCTCACTTTCACATTCGTCTCAGCTGTCCTAAGGGTGACCGAAGCTGTGTCTCCCAGGGCGATATTGGCATCCACGAAAAAGATCGAAGCCTGGTCGAATGTGAAGGTCCTAAATACAATTACTGGCTTGAAACAGATGAAACAAAGCCCGGCTATTTTAAAGAATTTATGGACGAGAATTTTCCAAAGCCTAAACCAACTCCTACGCCAACTCCGACACCGACTCCAATCCCATCGCCAGCTCCAAACCCTGCGCCCTCTCCGATTCCCTCACCCAGCCCCGGTCCTGTGAAACCACCGAAGCGCAACCAATTGCCAGGAGATCGATTTTCCATTTTTTGGTTTTCTTCACCGACGATTGAGCCAACAGAGGTTCCAGAAAATCTAAAACCAAAACCTTCACCAAGTCCTACTCCCGTGCCGGCTCCATCGCCGACTCCGACACCAACCCCAACTCCACGGCCCCCTCCGGCACCAGTGCCGAGGTGGAAACAAGTCTCCGATCAGTTGCCAAAGGAATGTAAAGCTCTCATTGCACCGACACCAACACCAAAGCCAGTGGTACCGCCGACAACACCACCTGTGGCGCCGCCAATGAAGCCAACGCCCCCAGTGAAGAAGCCCAGTTAGTTCAGCTCTTGCGCTGATAGGTGGCGAATACGGATGCTTGCGCTGAGATCACAATAGTCACCATCTTCAATCTGGTCAGTATCCGGATTGAGCTTTGCTTCTTTAATTTGCGCCAATGCCCTCGCTTGATTGATTTTTCCCTGCGAGATTTTTTTATAGAGATCCAGCTCCAGATCAGCTCGCACTGCTTTGATAGACTTATGTTCGGGCCAGAGGTTTTTTCGACTGTTGTCTCCGCCAAGACTTAAAGGATAAAAGTGATCAATGGTGTATTCTTTGCGACACTCCGAAGGGATGCCGTAGTGTTGATAAATGGAATTCTTTAGTCCACTGGAAACATTTCTTTCGCAATAGGGTATTTCTTCTTCGTAGCGATATTCTAGAAAGTCATTATCTTCCTCATTACAGACCGAGCCAGGGGTGGTTCGATCGGGCACAAGCGGCGCAGGCAAAGACATGGCAAATGGATTGAGGCCAAGCAGAACCAAAAAGATCGCTGTGAATCGAAGCATGCAAATCCTCCTTGATGGTGCGACAATGATCTCAGGGAAGGTGGCCTCGATAAAAGTCAGGTCTTGATTTAGATTGAATTTCAAGACTTTAGTCTTCCAAGAGATCACAGATTAAACACCTGGCCATGAATTTATTCCTTTTTTGCAGAATCAAGAATTCTCTTTTAATCTTCCCTGCTTCCGATTTCTTCTTCAGAACTAGACAAAGGGCTGGTTCTTGGTCGAAGAAATTGCTAAGATGCACGAATGAAAAAACAGATGAAAAGCTTGATAACAAATCAAAGAGCCTTGGCGCTGCTGGTCGTTTCTTTGCTGTCAATTTTTACTGGTTGTTCTGAAACTAAAAAAACGGAAGATTCCAGCTTGCAGCCGACGTTCACATCCATTTACTCAAAGCTTTTTGTTTCCTGCAGAAATTGCCATTTAGGTGTTGGCTCTTCATCAGGAGTGGATGACTTGGATTTTTCCAATCTCAATCAGGCTTATTCGGATCTTTTTAACCTTGCAAAAAACCCCAGCAACCCCAGTCAATGTGCTGGTATTTACCGAGTCGTCCGCAGTGAGCCCAATAAATCATTTTTATTGGGCCTTATTTTGAACACTTACAATGTAAATGATTTCGGAGGAGTTCCAGGCTGCAAACCCTCGGTGGATCACCTTTCTAGCCTCAATTTTTCTGATTCCGAAAAATCCACTTTGATTCAGTGGATTCAGCAAGGTGCACCTCTCTAGCTTCAAAGTTTCAGCTTCATGATTTTTAGCCAGTCTTCAGTTTTCTTACCTAAAGCGGGCGAAGCACTTTTTAATTTTTCTAAATCTGCTTTTACTTGATTGCTATGAGCCTCTGACAAGGCCTTAGCTCCAGAGCGAAGCTCGAACTTTTCGGCTAATGCTGTCAAGCGAATGGACTGGGACAGCAGATGCGGGGATTGATAAACTGCCGTAGACTTTGAATTCAAGAAAAGTATGACTCGCTCAAGAATTCCCTTTTCCTCCGCTGGAGCCAATTGCAAAATTCCCATTTCATACAGGATCATTGCTCCGTAAAGGGATTCGAACCACGCATCAGAGGCCACCACACCCAGATTATTTCGGTATCCATCTAAATCCTCAAACCAGGTCTTCACTTGCTCGTCACCTGCTGCTCGCAAGTGCAGAAAGTTTTTAAGACGAAGTTCATAAAAAGAGACCCCCGGTAAGGCCATGGCTTCTGCATCTTTCTGAGTTATTCTCAAGAGCTTGGCACGTTCACGAATCCACTTTAAATCATTGGTCGCCTGATGCAAAAAACCGGATGTCAGTATTTGCAATCGATGACGGCTGCGGGCATTTGGTCCTTGCCGAGATTGAGCTGCGGTTTCCGCAAAGGCAGAAGGATTTTTTTCCAAGGCCTCCCAGACCTGTTTCAATTGTTTTTCTGCCTCCGTAGAATTCTTCAATTTTAAAAGACAAAGTCCACGCAGCAATTTGACCTGAGCAGAATTGATCGCTTGGCTTTGCTCCAGCAAGAAAGGCACCCGAGCTGCGGCCTCAGCGCACTCCGTATAGCGAAGGCTTGTAAAGGCAAGCAGAGCCCGCCGATGATGGACAGCAGCTTTCCACTCAGCCGGAATCGACTCGACGCTGAGATCTGCCAAAACATTATATGCTTTTTCGGTTTCACCGATATGCATGAGTGATTGCGCCCAGAAATAGCGTCCGAGTTCAGTTGTCGAGGCGACTTGATCGAGAAGGGAGAACCTCTGTTGCCAGGCTTTAGACGACTGTCCCCAATCTCGACGATGCGAATGCAGCAAAGCTAAGTTTTCGAAAATGACTTTTCGCATTCTCGGATTTTCTTGAGAGGCATCGAGTGCCAAGGTGTAGTGACGCAGAATAATTTCACTTTCTTTCAGCTGAGCATTCGAAGCTATCCAAGGCTCCCCAACAAGAAAGCCAAACCGAAGGGATCCTTGCAACAAATGCAGCAGTCCATCTTCTGACTCAGTCCAAGATTCCGATTGCTTTAAAAACTCTTGCCGGGCTTGTTTCGATTCTTTTTCTCGAGAAGAATCAAACTCAATCATAGACAATCCAGCCAGCGCCCGAACGATGGGCTCTTCTTCTGTTATAAAATTTCGTTTTTTAAGTTCATCAATTTGGATCCTAAGATCGCTTCCAAGACCCGCACGAACCATATTACGCGAATAGCCCCAATGGGGCTCAAAACCTTCCATTAAGGTCAAACCACTATAAAAATGTCCCAAAGCCGCTTTCGGCTGCTTAAGGTACTCAGTTTCGTAGGCTCGGTCCATCGCTGTGGTTGTGAAATACTGATAAGCGAAAGTCCATTCGACGCTATCGGGTTTCAAAAACTTCAATAAATTTCTAGCGACAAACTGTACTTCTTTTGAACTATCTGCCTTTGTCCAGCTTCGGATGGCTCGATAGGAAATGGCTCTGAGCAAGAGCTCACGATCTCGAATGTTACTTAATTTCTGATCGAATTTCAGGTAAGAGTTTTTTTCACCAGAAATAAATTCCAGAATTAAGACTTCAGAATCAAGCAGCTCCCGCACCGCAGATCCTTTGCTCAGATATGCGCTTTGGGAGCGCAGGAATTTTTCGAGAATCTTTTTCCTTTCAGGATTTGCTTCCAATCTTTCCAGTGATCGCACCCAAAGCGACAAAGAACCTTCATCTGCAGCTTGGGTATTTCTTGCGAGGAATTCTAAAAATAGTTCTTCCGATAGATTGAATAGTTCCCACTGCTTTTGAATGAATAATATTTCCACAAGTGTGAGTTCCGAAGATCGCATTGCCTGCAATAGAAGTTTTTTGGAGTCTCCTGAACTTCGCAGCAACCAGTGAATTTTTGAAGTTGCGATCGCTTTCAGAGCAGATTCTTTTTGCTTTTCAAGCGATTTCAAAAGTTCTTGCAGCCGCAATTGACTGGTCACACTCAGCTCCCCAGGGGGCTCGCCTTTCGCGATCAAACCCGCTCGGAAGTAGATTTCCAAAATCGCCGAGTTCAGCAGCTGAACCTCAGTAATTTTTCCTTTAGTTTTTGCTATAGCTTTCGCTTTTGGCCACCAACGCAGAGAATTCAAATCATCCTCAAGAAGAATAAACTGCTGCCAAATTCGATATTCAATATCCTCCAAGGCTCCGGCCAAATTCTTTTGGCCCCACAAGTGAAGTAAAACGAAAAGTCTTTCTTCGGGTCTTCGTGCCGAAGCGTGCATTCCCAGCAAATCTTTTTGGTTCCAGGTCGAGGGAATTTGCCCAGTCAATGGCAAATGATAAATATCCAAGGATCCATCAAAAGAACAAGTCAGATCCAAGCGATTCGACATTTTCGGATGACTGCAATCTTTCTCGAAAGATGTTAAAATTTCGGGCCGAATTGGCTTTTTCTGGCATAGATCTGCAGCCTGGATTCGAGCCACTGTCGCTTGATCTTTGAAATCCACTCGGCCATCTAAATTGGTATCCAGCATGTGAAAAGAAAAGACTAACTGTTGACCGTCGGATGAAAAACTCGGATAGGCGACAAATCCCAGCCAATCAAGCTGGTCTTCACAAAGTTCTTTCGAGGAAGAATTTTGTTTCATCGTCACCAAACGAGAACCCTCAGAGTCAGTTTTTACAAAAACTGTTTGCCCCAGCGGAGAGCTCGTCGGATGAAAATATGGGCCCTTTAGCAATTGTCGGCGAGTCTGATCTTTTAAATTCCAGATGTAAGTAGCTGCATCGGCTTGACCTAAATCATCTACAAGAACCTGAAAGCCCAAAACTGAGTCATCCACCCAGAAGGGAAATTGCAGCTTCCCAGCAGCGATGGCTTCAGCCTTTGATCCATCTTTTTTAAGACAAAGATTATCACCTGACTGAATTTGGCGTACACAAACTGTTGTGCCCTGCCCAACAATGGATTGAAGGTAAGCAAGCTGAAGTCCGTTCGGGCTAAAAACGCCGTGTTCAGCCCCTGCAATGACCGTGAAAGCTTTCGATTGAGGTTCCTGAATTCTAAGTTCATTCGTTAAATGGGAACGAAATGTATAGGCCACTTGTCCAGAATGGATCGAGCGACTGGACTGAAAACTGTCATCGGGTCCGAAAGTCAGTCGCAGAGGTTCTTGAAGCTTTTTCTGCTGATTGGTTCTTTCTTGAATAATATTATTTGCACCGAAAAGCCCTTGGGAGGACAGAAAAAGACAAAGGAAAATGATCTGCATCCAATTCAATTTCACTTGGGGCTCCCTCATTTTTTGGCTGGTCTTTGAATTTGATCGGGCTCCAATGTGCGGGTCAGTCGTCTTTGCTGATCAGAGCTATCACTGGATTTTTGTGCTTCAGGCTGAAGATGAGCCCTCTCAGACTTCCAAGCAGTTTCCAGATCGGGCCAGGCGCCACCCGCTTCTTCTTCAAGAATACTGGTTCTGTCGATGACATAAACCTTCGGTGCACAGGCTGTTAAAACCAGAAGACCCACATTGGAAAGTATCTTTAGCCAAGGCAGCATTTAATTCTCCTTTATCAAGGTCTGATTCAAAATTGGTGAAATTATTTCCTTCATTTTTAGCAAATAAGCTTTCAAGGGAACGTCTCGAATGGGAGGTATTTTCACAAGATTTGTCTCCACAAAAAAATGTGCCAAGGAACCTTTCATGTCCCCTTGCACCCGCGTAGGGTAGGCTTGATTCAATAAATTTCGAGTCATATTGAAGGAAACATTTTCCCCTTGCGGATCCATAAAATCGAGAACGTTATGCACTTGCCCCGGAGTCATCTGGTACCAATCAAAAGAGCCATACATCAAAGCTTTGTTCACATCCCAGTCTATGGCTATTTTGAAACTCGTAGGGTCAGACTGAAAAGGTCGTCCCGCCAAAAAACGCGAGGACAAAATTTGAGACAAATCTGAATTTCTGGACTCGAGCAAAAAACCAACTCGTGGTTGCTGTGGTTGAAAATCAAAATACAGTGCCCCTTGAAATTCGCCTTGAGGGAGCTGCAATCGCCAGTTTGGAATGGTGAAATGGTTTTGCCGCAAGGAACCGCTTAGAAAAAGTGGACCCATCCATTTGTCAAAAATTCTTAGTTTGGAAAAAACCAATCCTGATTGATCTGCATCCAAGGCAGTCGCTGATGCAGGGTCTACTTGCAAAAAAGGATTCCAAACCTGCAAAGGAGCAAGTGTCCACCGGCCCTCATGGACTCGCCAAGATTGGTAAGTCAGCAGCTCACCGCTCAATGCCTCAATTGCAAAATCATCCGTTGCATAGCTGAATTCCTTAAATACAATTTTACTTTCCAAAAATATTTTCTCGCGAGCGCGGTAAACAAGATTCATGGGCAGAACCGCTTGCCCGGCCAATTTGTGTCCAAAAATCTTGAGCCCTCCGGGAGGCAAGTACAGACTCAACTGTCCTTTAATATCGAAATTTTGAGTGCTTGGATTCAACTTTCCTGCCATTTGTCCCTGCAGCCACTTGGATTCGAACTTCAGAATGAGGCGAGACACTTCCTCGTTTTTAACGCTAAAGTTTCCATCGACTTGGATCGGAGCTTTCAGAGCTGCAGGGATCTGGGGCAAAAAAAGATCAAAAAATGATTTGGCAACTTTCACGTGAGCCCGACCACTGAAACTTTTCGGTATGCCCGTCCATTCGTCAGCTAAGTCAAAGACACCAGAAACTTGCACCAAATTCGCAAGTCCGCCGGCGAGTTCCAACTCCCAATCTTTGTTTGCAATTTTTTTTCGTGGCTGCAGTTTCAGATCTCCCGAAAATACCTGCTTCGGCCGCACCGAGGATTTCAATTCAATAAACTTCCAATCAAGTGCAGGAATTCCTTTCAAGAGTTTAAAGCTTCCTTGCATTTTTTTAGCGACCACTGTGTGCGAATTTTCAATCTTAGTTGCAAAGTCATCAACTTCAAGATTCAGAGCAATTTCGGAAGGCCTGAGCCTTCGATTCGCCCATGAACCTTCACCCAAAATTTCCCATTTGGCCGTCACATGCGAAGGTCCCATTTGTACAGCTTGCCCTGAGGATTTGAGCAGGCCAGCCTTTGCCCAAGAAAATTCGGACAAATTCAATTTCGCATCACCCGTAAATGAAGTGCCTGCTTGTCGATGGAAAAGCTTTGCCTGCAAATCCATTGATTCAATCTGAATTTCGCTCCCAAAACCTTTGAACTTAAGATTCGAACCAGAAACTAGGACCTGATTTATTTCTATTTCCAGCGGCAGCTCTGGGACTTTCAGGGAAAACTGAAAAAGATCCCCGAGGGACTTTGGTGTGGCGACTTGAGCTGCTGGTACTTCTGTCTCTTTAGTTAAGGAAGGGGCGGTAAGCTCGAGTTCTCCCGAAGCTCCATCAATCGAAAGTTTTTGAACAATCAGCTGTGACGGATTGAAAAAATAGCTCGCATTCAAAAAAACTTTTTCAACTTGAGCTTGTCCCTTGAGTCCCGTCAGAGGAACTAAATCGATCGTGTCGATTTCTAGCAAAATATCCAGGCGTTTGGCAAATAAGCTGCCACCAAAGCTGAGGTCCTCTGCTGTCCATTCCAATCGATAACCCTGAACTTCAGCTTGTCTTTTTACTTCACAAAATATCCAAATTAGAAAAAATTGATACACCAGAATACCGGTGACCACCACAAAGGCCAAGAAGGCGAGAAAAGACCAAATCAAAAACGAAGGTTTTAAGCGCAGACTCATTGCCAATCAAGGTGACTTAACTCCGAAAGTAGGTCAAATTTAAAAAGTTAGATTCACCTGAAAGTTTAACCCACTTCTCCCTGTGAATGATTCTTCTTTTGGAAAACTGAGGTAAGGCGTAAACTGCAAATCAAGAATATTTTTATAAATCAAATACGTAGTCGTCGCCGAGGCCACATAATTTTCCAAATGATAGCTTGGCCGATTGATCGAATTAAACAACATACCAAAGGCAAAAGAGGAGCGCTCACTCGTTGCTTGACCAACTGAAAAACCATTTGAGACTTTCAGTTGATGCAATTTTTCCAAATACTCACCTTCGTTGATCAAAGTGAGTGAATGAATTCTAGACAATAAAAAATTAAAGTTGCAGGCCATAAAACTTCCAACCCCGCGACTGGCGTCCGCGAAAAGATCAAGTTTGGGATGAATTTTGTAACCTTCATAGTCGGCTATACTTTCAAACTTAAGAGAATGAGAAAGTCTCAGTGGATTCTGAAGCTCCAAGCGTGGCTGAACTGCGACACGCACGGCCCCTAGCCTACGGAACAAACCAAGACTGGCTCCAAGACTTTTTTCTGTGGGATCTTGCTTGAGGTAATCACTCGCCACAGAGCCACTTTCCTTCTGCTGATCCGAGGTTTCAAAGATCAGTTGCCAGTACTCTTCGACGTTGGGCAGGCGAAGGCTTGCGGAAAAATTTGTGACATTGTGAGGTCCTTCATATTGCCTCACAAAAGTTGAATTCGTGATTTGAAAATAAGTTTCATTCGGGCGATTGGTTAATTTTTTTCCCACAATAAAAAGGTCCACCCCCTCAGCCACTCCATCGAACCATGCGCCTATGGCTTGATTCGATTGAATAAATGATTCTTTGAAGGAAGGCCCTTCTTGAGCTGCCAATTCAGCCTGAGCTGTTTGCTGCTCTGTATTTTCTTCGACAACTCGAGCCGTGTCTGCAACTTCTGCTTCTACAGAGGGAACTTCTTCCGTCCCATAGCAAACAGAAGCCACTGCCTGAAACAACAGAGGCAAAAAGAATTTTTTGAGTTGCTTGGAAACAATAACTCCCATTACTGTTTCACTCTATGTGCTTGAGTTTGTGTTTGCGCACGCTTGTTTACTGAACAGTTTTCTCAATAAATGTCTCAACAATTGTTGAGACATTGGAGACTTTCTCAACATTGGAGACTCAAATTTGCTGCTGAGACTTTTATTTCTTATGACCATCATGCTGTCGTTTCAACTCCACCCAGCAAACACTCTTGCCTATGAAGTGACTGAAGGCAATATTACGGCAGCCGTTGGTCCCTTTTTCACTAGGTCCGACTTTACCAACGTAAAATCAGGCGCCTTGTCCCCTTACAAAAGGGGATGGGGACTTCTCGCTTCCGCAGATGTGGGACGAGCCAGCTCCTTGGATTTTGGTTTATTTTATCTTAACAAAACTTATCTTAAAGACGAAAATGCTCAATTTTTAGCAGAAAGAACGGAACTCATTCATATAGCCCTTGGCTATCGGCACTGGCTGACCTCTTTTTTGTCTGGGGGAATCTCGCTTTTTTCCGCTTATTCTGTGGGCGATGTTTTTGTGGAATACTCTGACTTTCCTCCAGGCCAGAGCATTAGTACCTCAGCTTCGGACGTTACTGAATATGGGCTCGACTTTTCCGCCCAACTTGAAGTGTATGAGCATGAGAATTTCGGTCTAATCCTTGAGGGAAGATTCTCAAGGTCCCTGACTCCGAAAGAAAATGAAAAGGCCGATCACTACGGAGCGTTTTTTGGACTTCGCTACCTGGTGCAGGATCGGCCTCATTCGAGAAAACAAAATCTTTAGCTGCCTATTGTAATTATCCAACTTGTCTTAAACGCTGAATTCGATCATCCAAATCCGGATGAGTCGAAAACAAGCTCAAAAACTTAGATTTGCGACCTGAAATTTTGAACGACGCTATAGCGGCTCCAGCTTCAGATTGCCCTTCTTCATTGGATCCCAGTCGATCATTCACCTTCAAACGCTCAAGAGCCGCGATCATACTTGCAGGACTTGCGAGCTCGGCTCCGCCCTTGTCTGCACGGTATTCACGAAGCCTTGAAAAGGCCGAGACCACGATCATTCCCAAAATACCCAGGAGGATTTCCGCCGCGATCACCACGCCGAACTGCACCCAGTGCCGCTTTTCTTCGTCGACCAGTTGGCTGACGAAAAAGCCAATGACCCGGGCCAAGAACATCACAAAAGCATTCACCACACCCTGCACGAGAGTCATCGTCACCATATCACCGTTGGCAATATGGGCCACTTCATGGGCCAAGACTCCGTCCAATTCCCGGGTGTTCATCTTCTGCAGCAAACCCGAAGACACAGCAACGAGCGAGCGATTTTTGCTAGGTCCAGTGGCAAAAGCGTTGAGCTCCTCGGCCTCATAGACACCCACCTCTGGCATTTTTTCCAAACCAGCCTGCCGTGAAAAGCGATGCACTCGCTCCACCAAACTTTGCAAAACGGGATCGCGTTCGGCTTCGTTAACAAGCTTCACACCCATCATCCATTTTGCCATTTTTCTAGAAAGCGCCAAAGAAATGAGAGCGCCACCAAAACCCCACAACAAGCAGAACACCATCAGTGACTGATAGTTCAGACCTTTTGCGTTGAGATAGGGCTCGACCCCCAGCAGACCCATCACGATGGAGATTGTCGCCACCACCAGGATATTCACTGCCATAAAAAGAAAAATTCGTTTTGCGACTTTCATATCGCCTCCTTTGTTTAAAACTTTATATTAAACTTCTGCAGCACTCTTTCTTCGATCCACGATAAAGGACACCAGAACTGAACTTCCAATCAAAAGCGTAATGATTCCTAATGACCAATTAATTGGAAACTTTCCGCCGAATAGATCATTCAAAAAAACCATCTTGGAGCCCACAAAAACCAGAACTGCAGCCAGGCCATACTTGATATAAATAAAGCGGTCCATCACCCCAGCCAGCATAAAATACATGGATCTGAGACCCATAATTGCAAAAATATTACTTGTGAAGACTATAAGGGGCTCCTTCGTCAGCGCGAAAATCGCTGGCACGGAATCCACCGCAAAAATAATGTCCGACAGCTCAAGAAACAACAGACAGATAAAAAGTGGAGTCACATAAAGAAGGCCATCCTTCCGAATGAAGAAATTATCCCCTTCGATTTTGGGATGCACCCGAAAAAACTTTCTCAGCATTCGCACAACAAAGTTGTTCTCAAGATTTTGCGCCTCCGAGCCTGCAAAGCACATCTTGATTCCCGTCAGAATGAGCAAAGCTCCGAAGAATATAACCACAGCGTGGTACTGCATGAGTACTGAACCCAACGCGATGAAAATGCCCCTGAATATCAACGCCCCCAGAATACCCCAAAACAATATTCGATGCTGATAAGCTTTCGGAATTGCGAAATATCCAAAGACTACAGCAAAGACGAAAATATTATCGATGGCTAAACTTTTTTCGACAACGAATCCAGTCAGAAATTCCAAAGCCGATTGTTTGGCCTGAAGCTGGGGATCAAAACCCGGCTGCGCCATTAAAACTGCATCGGTCGAAAACCGATGAAGGGCATAGAGATAAAAAAGATAGTTAAAAACTAAAGCTAAACTGATCCAAACCGCAGTCCAGGCACCGGCCTCTTTTACAGAAACTTCATGGGCGCTACGATGAAAAACCCCTAAGTCGAGGGCCAACATAAAAAGTACGAAAACTGTAAAGCCAGCGTAGAACCACCAATAATCAGCCCATGGGAAAAAAACCATTTATCACCTCTTCCATATTATCGGTCTTTGCAGTGAATTGCACAAATCGATAAATAATTTGATTTATATTGCTTAAATAGATACTAATCCGATATGGAAATATCAAGCCCTTGGATCAATTATCACCATTTGCTGTATTTCAAAACAATCGCCGAAGAAGGCAGCGTCTCAAAAGCTGCTCAGAAATTAAGACTTGGACAGCCCACCCTCAGTGCCCAGCTCAAGCAGTTTGAAAGTAACCTCAACGTGATTCTTTTTGAACGGCAACACAAAAGGCTGATCCTTACCGAGCAAGGTGAAGTCGCCCTCAACTATGCCAGAACAATTTTTAAGCTCGGCAACGAAATGTTGGAAGTCTTACAAGACCGCCTTTCACCGAATCGCATTCATCTGCAGTTGGGGGCCCTGGATATTATTCCCAAAGAGGTCCTCTTTCGATTGACCAATAGTGCCTATCAAATTTCCCCCTGTACCGTGAGCATCGCAGAAGGCGGTGTCGACGAATTACTCAGAGACCTCACCGCTTATAAGCTCGATCTTTTTATTTCGAATCACCTGCCCTTGCCGAAGGAAATCAAAGGACTTCAGCATCGTTCTCTTGGAAAAACCCCGGTGAGCATTTTTGGTTCGCCGAAGTTCAAAAATTTAAGGAAAGAATTTCCAAAATCCATTCAAGGAAAACCACTTATACTTCCCACCTACGAAGGACGCCTTCGAGCTGATTTGGATCATTGGCTCAAGTCTCGTAATTTAATTGTAGATCCCGTGGCGGAAACTCAAGATATAAGCCTCAACAAAATTCTGGCAATGCAGTCAATCGGCTTGATGCCCGCGACTCTTTTGTCCGTATCACACGAAGTTGCAAAAGGGGAACTGGTCGAAATTGGAAAGCTAGATGGCATTACTGAAGAACTCTTTATTATTTCGGCGCAAAGGCGGATTTCAAATCCAATTGCTTTGCAGCTGATGAAAACTTTCCATCTGTAGACTTGTCTAGCGGCGTAGCTGCTGACAAGGCTGGCGGCGTAGCTGCTGACAAGGCTAGCGCAGCAGCGAAGTTGCCAGCATCGCGAAAATTAAAATAGCGCCACCAATAAATTGAACTGGGTTTAACTTGTCCCCCAAAAAATAGCCTGAGACAAAAAGAGCCATGATGGGTTCAGTGGTGCTGAGAATGGAGACCTCCCATTCTTTTAGCTTTTGCACACCCAATTGAAAAAGAGTGATGGGAATAATCGAACACACAACGGCGAGACCTAAGACTTCAACTGAAGCCAGTTGCCAAACTTTGGAAACATCCTCCATCGATTGAAAACCAAAGCCAAAAAGTGCTGCTCCAGAGCCCAACTGAATGAGTGATGAGGACACTAGGGCATCGGCACCCTTCAGCCAATTCGCTGAACCAAGAATAAAAATCGCGTAAGTAATTCCTGAGGCAAGGCCGATGGCGAAAGACGTCCACCGATGGACCTGAAAATCGCCACCGATCAACAGCACAATGCCTCCAAGAGTCAAAAATACCAGCAGCAACTTTTGTTTGGACATTACGTTTGGCTGAAGAAAAAAAGTCCCTAGCACTACAAACAAAGGATAGGTGTAGAGGAGCAGCACAGCCATTGAAGCTGACAAGCCTTGGACTGCTAAAAAGTAACAAGAAGAAAAAATTGCGTAGCCGAAAATCCCCATGAGCAAAGCTGTGGGAATACGACTTTTAGGAAAGGCCCGCATTCTACGTGTAAAAATAAAAAGTCCCAAGACCATCAATGATCCGGAAAGCAGAAAGCGCAGGCTGAGTAATTCAAAAGGAGACACGCCTTTAGCAAAAGCAAGTTTGCCAAAATAGCCAAGAAAGCCAAAGCAAAGGCCAGAGAGCAAGATTTCTACCTGCCCTCGGCGTCTGGGACTGAGAAGGCTATTGTTTAGGAACTTTGGATTCATCGACCGTCACTTCGATCTCCACGCGACGATTCTGGAGACGTCCATCCGGTGATTTGTTGTCAGCGACAGGCTGACTGGAACCCAAGCCTTGAGTTGTAATTGTATTCACGGGAATTCCATTAGCAATCAGCTGAGCCTTAACTGCCTCTGCACGTTTTTGTGAAAGTGAATTGTTCACATTGTTGCTGCCCGTGCTGTCCGTATGACCTTTGATAGTCAAAACATTCTCGGGATACTTTTTCATAATCTGACCCATTTGCGCAATATTACTGATGGCTCCGGCTTTCAGTTCCGCTTTGCCGGAGTCAAAAAGAATATCACTTTTTAGTTTTGCAACTAAACCTTGTTCGGTTCGTTTTGTTTCTGCAATTTTTTCGAGTTCCTTAGCCTGTTTATCCATTCGATTTCCAACAACAGCGCCAAGTCCACCCCCCAAGGCGGCGCCGATGAGGGCTCCTTGTTCACGGTTTCCTGATTGATGACCGATGATGGCACCTGCTAAACCACCTGCTACGGCACCAATGCCAGCACCTTTAGCTGTGTTTTTTTGATCCGAAGCACAGCTAGATACAAATAAAGCTGCAGCAAGTCCCAAGATGGCCGTCATTCTTAATTGTTGATTCCATTGATTCATAAAAAAAGATCTCCTTTGCAATCTATGATGTACATTTGCTTGCCCACTTTAGCCACTTCTGGGAATTTTACAAGGAAAGCCAACTTTGAGCAGCGCTGCAGTTTATTCCGAAAGCGGAGACGGCGAAGAGGGGTGACGAAAAATATTTAGATCTATCTGACTCACCTGTAGGCCTTTAGTTTCGGTTTCGGTCTCTGTCCCATCCCAATTCGGCAACGAAGCCATCAAAGTTGGGATGACCTTCTCAAAATCTTTCAGCTGCTCCCGATTCAAAGGATCAGCAGATGGAAATTTCTGCCCCAAAGGGTCAACCACTCGGCCGTTCACAAAAAATTCAAAATGAAGATGCGGAGCCGTCGATAGACCCGTCGAGCCAACGAAACCAATCAAGTCCCCTTGTTGAACCCGCGAACCTGAGCGAACGCCTTTTGCGATCCGCGACAGATGTCGATAGACTGTTTGATAAGTTCCGCCGTGCCTGATCTTCAAACTGAGGCCGCCTCCGCCCTGCCAAGCCGCAAATGTGACAGTACCATCACCCACCGAACGCACGGGGGTCCCTGTAGGAGCCGCGTAATCAACTCCGAGATGGGGACGTTTGACTTTTAGAATGGGATGAAACCTAGCGCGCTGAAAGCGCGAAGAAATCCGACCAAATTTTAGAGGACTTTTTAAAAACATTTTTCTTAGGCTTTCACCCTTAGGAGTGAAGTAGCCAAGATTCCGTCCACCATCTCGATAAAGAAGAGCAGTGTGCAAGGTCCCTGCATTCAGGTATTCGGCAGCCAAAATTGCGCCCCAACGATAGTGCTTGCCCTTGACCGTGAATTCTTCAACTGAAATGCGCCAACGATCATTGACTCGCACTTCACGACTGAAATCCACTTGTGAAGCAAAAACTTCAGAAAGTTCTGTGATCAAAGCCGGATCCATTTCTGCATCCAGGGCTGACTGCCACAAGGTCGTGTCTAATTTTCCAGCATAGGTTCGAGTGATAGTTTCGACTTTTTCTTGGCGCATTTCCGCCTGCCAGTTTTCGCCCACTCGTTTGACTGAAAGTGAATCCACAGAAGAAAAATAAAACTCAACTTCTTGAACAGCGTCTTCGTTCACCTGATCCCAAGTCAGTTTAAAGCGAACTCCTGAGGGTATTCGCGACAGATCAAAAACGGGTTTGGTTGCCACTACAATTTGGTGCACTGTCTGAGCAGAGACTCCCAAACTTCTGAGGCTTTGTGAAAGATTGGACTGCCGAGGCACAGCATGAGGATAGCGAACTGCAGGATCTTCATTATTCTCGTTTTCTTGCTCTTCTGAAAGGGCCTCAATAGTGGAAATCTTGGTGGATTTTTCTTGAGCAGCCATCCATTCCGCAGCGGAATAAAAGCCAACGCCAGTAGAGAGCATCAGCAGAAGAACAAGTCCTAATGACAGACCTAAAAATTTCGTTTTAGCCTCTGGTGGACAAAAAAATGGATGAACAATTAACCGGAGGAATTTAAAAATCATATTTGTCATAGTAGGCTATCGGACTTTTTTTGCAACCGCTCAATGGGCCAAAGTGACGAATCCGGGCAAGTATTACGTTACAAGCTGGCAATGTTTGCAGCGAAAAGGTCTTTCGTCGAATCATTTTGTAATTTCGAAAGAATTGTCAAAAGTTTTTACAGTTTCAAATGAAAGCTATTCGCCATTAAGAAAATTTCCAAAATTAAATTGGCTCCTCTTGCTGAAACTTTCAATTTTCAGGATACTGCGGATCCAAATTGCTAAGACTGTTGCTATGTCATAGAAGCTAAATCATGGAGCCAACCAATATGCCCTTACACACATCTTCATTAGTTGTTTTTTTGAATGTTGTTTCTCTTTTGCTACTTCCAGCTTTGGCGAGCTCTGCGGATCAGCGCCCGGCGGGCTATCAGCCAGCAACAGGCGAAGTCGCTGATTTCGTCTGCAAAAGAAAAGATGGTAGCGAGTACTCGATGGAAGAACTTGCTATCGCAAAGGTGCAAATTCAGGCGGAATCTTACATCGCAGTGAATAAGGATTACAAAGGCTGTGTTTTTGATCCCAACTTTTTAGTTCTGGCCAATCGAAATTTGGACTATGTGGACGAGCAAGGCGGAACTTCAAGGTTTTTTATGTTTGAAGGCCGCGTGACTTGCAAAGCTTGGTTTGGCCTTGCGGAAAGAGAAATGAGAATTCCACGTTTGGTTCAGCATTACACTCACCCCAAAACCCCTAGCGGAAACAAGTGTATTTGAACACCTGGATTGTATTACAAGCTCTTAGCACAACTTGGATGACCGCAATCATTTGGATCGTTCAGCTCCTCATTTATCCTACATTTCTGAAAATGCATAAATCCGAGTTTGCTGATTTTCACAATCAGCATTCTCAAAGAATCACTTGGCTCGTAGGTCCTGTGATGATTTTGGAGCTCGCTTGCTCTGTCGTGCTGCTGCGAAGTGAATTGAGTCTCAGTCTAGCTATCGCAAATTTCATTACAGTTCTCGCTGTATTCGCCCTAACGTTTTTTGTCAGCGTCCCCATTCATAATCAGCTGGGCCTCGGCTTTTCGACAGCTGCGGCTCAACAGTTGGTGCGAACAAACTGGTGGCGCACTTTTGTCTGGACCCTACGCTTTGTCGGAGTCCTTTCCTTCTTGATTATTAAGAGCTGAATTCTTCCTTTTTTGTCAGGAGAAAATTCTTTACAAGTTGCAGCGCAAAGCTCCAGACTGAAATCTCAGGTTTTTCAAATCGATACAAAGGAGTCCACATGTCTTTTATCGCAATGATTGCGACGATTCTGATGAGTCTTTCTTTCGGGCCGGCCAATGCTGCACCTTATGCTGAGGATAGCACTCCTAACAACTGGGAGGCACTTTGGGAACGCGTCCCTGTTTCTAAATTACCGACCCTCGTTCCCGACGGAGAAATCGCAGACTTTCGCCTGGCTCTGAATCGCCAAAAACAGAATTGCAAAGAATTCCGCGAAGGAAAATTTAGCGTCTGTGCTCATGAATCACCCCACTTCACATTGATCTGCGATGATGGAGTTATTGATGGCATGCTTGAGTTCACTCGCACGAGTAAAAATTGGGCCGAAGTTTATGATAAAGCAAAAAAATCTTTTGATTGGTACCGCTACAAAGCACAGCCAGCAGTCGATAAAGTCCTGTTCACTGGCTATAATGCCCCACTTTTTAAAGGCTCATTGACCTCCAATGGGGCTGATCAATATCCAATCTATTCCCGTCCCAGCGATCTGGTGGATATCAAGGGTCCAGATGGTTTAGTGAAATGGATGAAGCGCCTGCCTGATGGCAGTCTGGTTCCTTATGACGATCGTAAGGCCATCGACTTGGACCGGGTGCTTGCTGGTAAAAATCTAGAAGTGGCTTACATGGAGTACCCTTCTGATATCTTGCGACTACAGATCGAAGGTTCTGGAATTTTAGAAGTCTCGATGGCTGATGGCTCCAAAAAGCAATACGGAATGAACTACGCTGGAAAAAATGGAAGGCCTTTTGTTTCTGTTTTCAAATATCTCCGAGACAAAGGCGTCGACAAAAAATATCTGACTTTCCCTGGCCTCAAACAGTACTTCATCGACTACCCCAACGATATGTGGCCTGCACTGATCACCAATCCCAGCTATGTGTTTTTCAGCGTTGGCGAAGAACCACCTTGCGGCACGATTAAGGTCCATATTACTGGAGGCCACAGTCTCGCCGTGGATCCCACACAATTGCCCTATGGCTTAACAGCATTTTTTCAAGCCTTCAGACCCGTTGAAGGCTCTGATCCCGACCTTGGTACAGCGCCAATGAAAGCATTCACACGCTTTGCCGTCGCCCAAGATACCGGAGGCCCGATCAAGGGTGCCCATGTGGATGTTTATTGGGGAAGCGGAGACTATGCTCAGCTCGCATCCAACCTCATGGCAACACGAGGCACTCTTTTTATCCCTCGTTCTAAGAAAAGGACTCCTTAAATTTTTAGATGAAGGATCAAAGTTCTTTTTATATTCATCAAAGGAACAATCTTTTGGGAAGATTGTTCCTTTCCTTCTGCTGTTTGGTGATTTTCTCATTCGCTGGCCTTTCCTTTTTCGTCGGCAATCAATTTGATTGGGGGGTTGGCTGCTCCCTGCTAGGCCTTGGAATCCTGTTCTTTGCCTATGACCAACAAATTTTCTATTTTGAACCAAAGCAGCTGAGGATTTCTCGAACCATTTTGGGAGTCAGGCTGTCTCAAAAAATCTATCCATGGAGTGAACTGTACAGGGTCTCCATGGAAAACTACGGCCGATACGTTCGTATCGTTGCAAAACTGGGCACAGAAAAAAAAGAGTCAATCATTCTTGCTTCTGGATTCAAAGGAAAACTGAGTGCCAAGAGGCTTCGAGATGAGTTAAGAAAGAGGGGCAACCGTCCCTCTAGTTTTCATTAGCCTTTTGCAAGTGAGTCGCTTCATGTTTATTGATCTTTCGCCTCTCAAAAAAAATCGAGAATTTCGCTTTCTCTTTTCGGCGCAAACAATTTCTCAACTTGGCAGCATGATGACTTACGTAGCTGTGCCTTTTCAAGTTTATGAACTCACCAAAAGCTCTCTGTGGGTGGGGCTAATCTCGACCATCCAATTGATTCCCTTGCTGCTGGCTGGCCTTTATGGCGGAGCTTTAGCCGATGCCGTAGATCGGAAAAAACTTCTTGTGCGCAGTGAATGGGGCCTCTTTTTTTGTTCTGTCTTCATGACTCTGAACTGCTTTTTACCGAATCCTAGCCTCGTTCTATTGATGATATTGGCTGCGCTTTCAAGCGCCCTGACTGGCATACATCGCCCGGCAATGGACGCGATTTTGCCTCAGATCGTGTCCAAAGCCGAGCTCACTTCGACTTCTGCTCTTGGATCGCTTCGCTACGCTGTCGGTGCTGTTGCTGGTCCTGCAATTGCGGGTGTCCTCATTGCCCACGTAGGCCTGGCATCTACCTATGGAATTGATGCACTCACGTTTTTGGCTTCAATTTTTCTAATTCTTAAAATGAAAGCTGTGCCTCTTCCTTCCAGTCAACAGAAAGCCAATCTGAACAGTATCGGTGAAGGGCTTCGTTATGCCATCAATCAGCCCATCATCCTCGGAACTTATTTGGTCGATATCATCGCCATGACTTTTGCAATGCCGATTGCGCTTTTTCCGCAGCTGGCCGATGAGTTTCAGCAAAAAAAAGAACTTGGCCTTCTTTACGCCGCGATTCCTTTGGGCGCAGGCATGGTTTCACTTTTCTCCAGACCCTTGGATCGAATTTCAAGGCAAGGCGCTGGGGTTATACTATCGGCAACTGCTTGGGGAATATTTATCAGTGGCATGGCATTCTCTCCGAGTTTGCAGTGGATGGCCTTCTTCTTGTTTCTTGCGGGGGCTGCAGATGGCATCAGCGCTATCTATCGCCAAACCATTTGGAATGAAGTGATTCCCACAAATATTCGCGGACGTCTTGGCAGCCTGAACATGCTTTCCTATATGGTGGGACCCTTGATCGGGAATGCGCGCGCGGGTGGAATGGCATCGGCGAGCTCAACTTCATTTTCGATTCTGAGCGGTGGAATTATCTGCACAGTGCTGTGCTTTGCCTCGATTTGGATCTTTCCAAAATTTTGGCGTTATGAACGATCGATGAATTAATTTTTTTTAGCCGAAAGCTCTGAATACTTTTTATTGGAGTTTCGCGAGAGCTCCACGGGATACTTTTTCTGATTGAGTTCCATCTTTTCAGCAAGGGCCTGAGACAAGTCAATTTTGTAAAGCTGGCTGATTCGGAGCAAAAAGAAAAAGACATCGGCCATTTCATGGCGAAGTTTTTTGGCAAACTCAGCATCTTGAAGCAAAAGTTCGATTTCCCTTTCTGATTTGAATCGAAAAAGCTCCAAAAGCTCTGCGGACTCTGTGCTAAGGCCAATAGCCAAATCTTTGATCCCATGAAATTGATCCCAGTTTCGATCCGTGCAGAAAGCTTCAATCTGAGCTTTCATTGCCGCCAACTGGCCGCTATGGTCACTCATTTGAATGCCACCGGAAGTCCGACTTTTTCATCGAGGGATTTGAGTTCTGTATAGCCACCGATCACTTGATCACCGAAAAAAATTTGCGGAAAGGTTTTCATTCCTGACCTTTGTTGAAGTTCAGCTCGCGTTTTTGAATCATCAGCTTCCACCAGAATTTCGGTGAAGGCTATATTGTGCCTCTGCAGCAAACTTTTAGCAGCATCACAGTACCTGCAAATTTTAAACGTATAGACAGTGACTTTTGGCTCCGACATATTTCCTTCTTTCTCGATTCGAGCATTGCACCATTCAGCATCCCTCTGCGCGCCTTCATGCAAACAGCTTCCTAGGGACAGTCCTGAGATGTAAAAGTTACTTTAGAAATCTTCACCACAATGATCATTGCGCCTACCGTCTACTGCCTAAAACTTCAATATCCGTTCATTATTTCTAAACATTGGGGTCACTTCGACTCCGCTTGCAACGGCATGGTTCCTGCTTTAAGACTCCTTCAACGAGTCAAACGGATTACAAAACTAGTAAAAGGAGTCAAAATGAAACTTTTCCAACTGCTCTCTACCATCGCAATGATTGCAATGCTTTCTTCTGCAGCACAAGCTCAGCGAGGTGAAGACGATTTCGGACCTGCTCAAGGGAGCATTGAAGAAGACGGCCGCTTTGGACGTGGACCTGGACGCGGACCCGGTGGCCCTCGTGGTCCTGGCGATGGATCTTTTGAAGAAGACGATCGTTTGGGTGGTGGACGTGGACCTGGGCGCGGACCCGGTCGTGGCCCTGGCCGTGGACCTGACTTTGGAGACGATGATCGTTTCGGAAGAGGCCCTATCATGTGCACAGTCACATTCAAAAAATGTGATTTCCAAATCGGTGGAAAATGCCTGAAGTGGAACAACAAGGCTTTCCAAGTCCCCCGACGTGAAGCTCAATTTGCTTGCGAAGACGCTTCTTACCGCTATGGCAAAATCAAAAATTGCAATGTCACTTGCAATCGCCCCGGCCGTGGCTAATTACCCCAGCTAAGTTTCAAAATTTTTTTGAATCTTGAAAAGCCCGATGTGAGTCGGGCTTTTTTTTACTGACCTTTGCGTTGAGATTTAATTACTTTTTTGATTTCTGTTACTCAAACTAACATTCGTATTTTGAATTGAGAGAAAGACCCTTCTCATAAAGACGGTTCATCCATCGATCCGAGACACCGATGTGGAAACCCAACTTAAGCAGTTGATTCAGAAAAACTTGGCGAAAAATCCCATTCTTTATAAATCGAAGTGCTGAGGTGCGGCTGCGAAATGGCAAAAGTACCGGATGGAGCTGGGAGCGCAAATTGACACTCAATAGTGTATCTTCAAAAATATCAACCTGAGGAATTTTTCCCAGCCATAGCTCGCGATGAAAAAAAATGCAGTGATCTAGATACAGGATGCCCCGAATGCGTCCTCGAATAGAGTTTGAATACCAAGAGGTCCATTCCAAGATCGGATGTTTGTAGTCAAATTCGTGGACGAAACCACCCCAGATCTTCTGATTGGAATTTTGAATTAAATATTCAATTCCTGCGAGATCCAAGACACTGCGTGGGTGATGAAAAAGAACCATTGATCCCCTAGATCTTGCAAAACCGATATTCAATCTTTCAGCTCTTGAATTGGATTCTTTGGTGTCGATCAGTATTAACTCAACTCCCGACTTGTTTGTCAGGACTGCCAAGGTTTGATTTAGAAAAGTGTTGCTGGGATCTATGCCGGAGGGAATGATCACACTCAACAGAGGTTCCGCTATGCCCTCAGTCCCAAACAAGGGTGTCCTTGCACAAGCTGGCTCTGCAGCTTGACGAAAATTGAAACTAAACAATAGCCCGACTAAGAACAGACCATAGCCTGGATGGTGCAGCTGCTGATAGAGCTGCGGTGACAAAAACCACGAATACCCGAGAAGCACTGATAACGCCGCCAAGGCAAAAAATCCAAAACTAAAGCCTCGCATGCCAATAATGTAAAAAGGCAGCCCCCAAAGTAAGTACCAAGAATTCACAACCGGAGACAGCAACAATAAAAGGACAAATGAATTTTGGACGAGCCACAAACAATCGGTCTTTTTCTTGGTCTGGAAAGTCCAAAAAACGACGATACTGAAGAATGCAAGACCACAGATCCACCGAGCCAGAATTCCTGATTTAAGTATATTTAGAATTCTTTCTGAATCCGCTGGAAAATATTCAACAACAGCTGAGTCCGAAACTAAGACCAACTGATCGAAAAAGATCTGAAGGACAGTCGGAACCGACGCAAAAAAATGCCATTCTTGAGCAAAAACTTGAGTACCAGAAAGCAGCCCGTGGCCTGCCTCGTAAAAAGGAAGATACCACAAGATACAGGCTAAACTAAAAACACCAAACCCCCAACTGCGGTGGCTGCTGAATTTCCAGAAAAATGGAAGCCAAAAGAGACAATACCACTTCGTCAGAATCGCAGCTGCTAAAAAAATCCAGGGGACCAATGAAGATCTGATCGTAAAGTTTTGCTTTAGGAAAAAAACCAAAGACCAAACGGACAAAGTGACTGCCAGCAGATCAAAATGAATCGAGTTAATATTTTCTTTCATCAAAGTAGGAACAAAAAGCAACAGAAAAGCCACAAAGCTTGGCTTCTTTAGCTCACGGCAAAGTTGAAAAACACCGATTGCTAAAATGATTTCAAGAAAGGCAAGACATGCTCGGAAAGCAAAAATAGATGCATCAAATATAGCAATAAAGGAACCAAAAAAAATCTGAGCAACAGGCGGATAGATGGTGCCCACCCAGGGAAAATTAATCAAAGCCCTTTCATGACTGACGATTCCGTCGAGGCTGCTTGAATTCGGCGGATAAAGGTAGGGATTAATTCCATGATTTAAGACTTGGCCGTCCCAAAAATACCTGTGGAAATCATCTTCTAAAACTGGATCAGATTGAAAGAGGAAAAATCGGGAAAAACAATAAATTCCGAATAAGAAAAAATAGTTAAAATCCTGAAGCTCGCGAAGACTTGTGCTTTTCCAAAAAATTCCAAGCAAAAGAAACTGCACCGATTGAATCAGCAGTAAACTATAGAACTGCTGTTCTGCTGGCAACTTGAGGCAATAGAAATAATTCAGTGCGCTCACGAGCACCAAAAGAAGATAGGCCACCCAAAGCTTGGAAGACGATTTTGTGCTGGGCAAGCCAATAACCGGGGAAAGCATATTCACTTTGAAGTTATTGACCAAAGCTGGAATCTAGGCAAGCCTTTCAAAGAAACACAGCTTCAGTGCTGCTTTTGAATTGAGAAATATGACCCTGCAACTAGGCTCCAATGAATTGTCTGTGATTGTGCCACTCTTAAATGAACTCCCACTCGTTCAAAAAAACCTGGCGAGCTGGATAAAAATTACGTCATTGCCGCGGGTGCGTTTAGTTATTTCCGACAGTGGCAGCACCGACGGCACAATAGAGTACTTGAGCCAATTTCTTCAATCCCAGCAAATGCCTATGTTTTCTTTGGTTTTGAAAGAATATTTAGGTTCTCCCTCTGTTGGCAGAACGATCCAGCAATGCTTGAACCAGACCAGCTCACAAATTCGTATGGTTCTACCTGCTGATGTGGAAATTACCGCGGATCAAATTGAACTCATTCTGCAAAAGGCAAAAATGCCGAGCTTTTGGGGCTATTTCAAAAAAAGATTCAGCAGAGATGGAATTAACTATCGCATTTTGGAGCTGATTTTGAACGAATTGAGATCAAAATTTCTACACCAAGCAGTTTGGACCAATGTCCTTTTTTGGACGTCAGATTTAGATGCACATCTTCCTCAAGAAAGCTTTTTGGAGGATGTTATTTTTTGCGACCGGCTGAATCGTTTTTGTTCACCCATTAAAATTGATTCCAAGGTCTTGGTATCGACTCGGCGCTACGAAAAAGACGGATTCTTTTACCGTTTCTTTTCCAATGCTTGGATTCTTTTTAGGTTTCGATTTTTTCGAGTGTCACCAGCACAGCTGAAAAAAATCTATCTCAAGTAGTACTGCGTTCGATAGCCTCGGGATTTGAATAATTATCAGATTGCAATATTGATAGCAGAATTCTCTGAGGTTCATTCGGCTGTAAGACCATATTCTGCAGTTCATTTTTGATCTGGTTGAACTGAGCTTTGACATCCAAATCCGTCAATATTGGCAAATAGGAAATATTTCCGACAAGCTTCTGCTTTAGCGTCAAAAGAGTCTCTGAACTACTATATGGAATGGAATTCCAAAAAGACGGATGAAGATTTTCTTTGGCCCCGAAAAGATAAAATCCACCATCTGAAGCGGGACCCAGCACAAAATCGCACTGCTCAAGCTGCTGAACTGCCTCTTTCAACAAGTGGCAGTTCATTGCCGGCAGGTCGGACCCGATGAATATCCACTGGGAGTAACCAAGAGATGCTTGCGATTCAACGAATGAAATCCGGTCACCAAGTTCACCAGGCCCCTGTAAAACTATTGGAATAGATCCCCAGATTTCGGAATTCTTATCCCTTTCTTCGACAGCCCAAAATACATCTACAGATTGTGACCGAGCAGAAGCTAAAGCAGATTTTGTGATTTCAAACAAAGCACGACTGATCATGTTCGCTGTGATTGAATCCACACCAGCCCTCAATCTGGACTTGCTGCTGCCTAATAGTGGACTTTTAGAAAAAGCATAAATTGCTGTTTTTTTTGAATCAATTTGCCTGTTTGCTGAGATCATTGAGGTTCCAATCATAATCAAGAAAATCGATATCTGCATTTGGAATCAAAGCACTGATCCCATCAACTTCCTTCCATACCAGTTTTGAATACCTCAGGAAAAACTCATGAAGATCTTTAAAGCTTGAATTCGCAGATGAAAAATCCTCTCGAAACCACTTAAAAATCGAAGAGACCTCCAACTGCTTTTTCTTTGAATCCCATTTATTTCTTTGCTCGTCTTTTAAAAATTGAATTGTGGCTTCTTCAAGCTGTGCATCTAGTTTCGACGCAAGGAAGGCTTCAGGCCTCAGTGCTGGACAGCCAATGGAGGCGCAATTCAAGGCAAAATGTGCCCTCGGATCTTTGAATTTTCCTTCTTTTCGAATCCATTTATGCTCAACAGTATCCAAACTGACTTCGACTCCCCTCATCTTCACAAACTCAATGGACCAGGGCGAGGATAAAAATCCACCAATTTTTTTAATCGATTTCAGAGGATAGTTTCGCAATATAAGTTCAATGGTGAAAGCATTGTAGCCATTGATGAGATAGGCAAACTTTTGTTCCCTACTGAACGTCTGAAATTTACTCTCGGTGACTGTCGTGAGCTCAGACAAGTATTCCTGTAATTTAGGTCGATTGAAATTTTTGTAGTCGACCTCACTTGATTTTCCATCTCTGATCATTCGGACATGGACCTGCAAAAGTTCAGTCCACTTTTTATGTGAATGATCGAAATCTTTCGCAGGATCGACAATATTTCCAGATTGTTTTTGTTTGCTTAATTCCTGAAGCTGCTTCTGGGCGGCTAGGCGCTTTTCCTCTATGGCCTTTTCCATAAATTTAGGATTGGCTTCTCCAGTTTTCGCGGAGCCCGTATTCGAAGTTGAACCTCCGCCACCCGCGTTTCCAGAGGACCAAGACTCCAAAGAATTTAAGCTCGCCAAAAGCAAGGTCAAAAGCAAGGTCAAATTCTTGGTCACGAGTTTTAGCTTCGCTGATTGAATTCTCATTAATTGACTCCTTTAAAACCGATAAAAACAGCATTTTCTGAAATCACTGGGGGCTGGTAATTTGAATCCTTCGCAAGCCTGGACAGCCCTAAATACAAAACATTTTTCCCAATAGATTTTTCTAATCGCATTTCAAATTCACGATCCGTGTCTGCACGCTTGTCCCCTGAGCTGGGAGACAGCAAAGCAGTCGACGAAAAATTGCTAAAATCAGTCCTGGAAGTGTAGGCTTGTATGAACAACAACAAACTCTGAAGATCGATTCGTGAGCTAAAACCCAACTTGAGCCGATTAGAGTCGAGCGCACCATAGATACGATCTTTGTTGCGAGTCACTGACAAAAGAGGCTCAATTTCTAATATTCCTTCTTTCACCGCAAGGGCAGTGCTGAGTTCTGTTTCAGTCTCCTGCTGAGGCTCTGAGTTCAAGATAATTGAACCATCCGTGTATCTTGAAAAGCGATGACCATATTTTTTTTGCAAGGTGCCAAGCTTCACATTCAATTTATATTTTCTTTCGAAAGTGACATCGAAGGCCAGCAGGCCACTCAAGTCCTGGCGATCATCGACAAAGATATTCCCTTTTTCGTCGCTCGTGGAGGTTGAAGGATCAATTTTCGATTGCATAATCGTTGCTGCTAAACTTGATTCCGACCAGCTTTTTCTGATCTGAGCTTGAAACTTGGAGTTCACGGAATGGACGTTTCTTCCTCCTTCATCAGTTGGTGAAAAAGCAATGTCTCGGCCATCACTTATGGCTCCGCCCACCCAGGTAGATATTTCCCAAAGTTCATCGCCAATATATTGTCCACCAAGAAATTGCGAAATCAGTCCAAAGCGTCCATTTTTTTCCATTGAAGGGGTTAAGTAGTTTCGAGACTTCAAGGAACTCAGACCGTATAAAGTAAAACGATCATCCCAAGAATAGGAACCGAGGTACTCTAAGTTTACATCTGTGGCGATTCCTCCAGCTGGTCCATTTTGAATCGATAAAAGATTGGATCCAGAAGTGGTCCTCAAGTCATAGCTGAAAGAAGCCTGCACCTGTTGACAAACCAGTGACAGCCAAACAACTAGCTGAAATAAAATTGAAATCCGAAAACTAAAGAGCCTCATTGAGTGTCCAATCATATTCAATGGCTTCAAGTGTCCATTGGAATTCCTTGGTGCCGGGTTGCAAAATTTCTAATTCTGCCGGGTCAACTCCAGTCATCGGATCCAGCCATTTTGAAAAAAATTCCCGCACTGATTTGTAGCCACTCAGCTCAAAGTCTGCCCAGTACCAATTCAGAATTTCGGAGTGTTTCACAGTGGGCTCAGCCCCACTGGCTCGAAGAAACTGAGTCTGCTGACCTGAATTAACATAACCATAGGTCACATAGTCTAATTGTTCATTCAGAAAATCATTGTCAAACGCCTGGTTCAAAAGCTTAGGACAGCCCTTCGAAGCACAGTTCACAGCAAAATGGATTCGGGCATCAAGGAAAGAACGAATGCTTTTTCTTTCCCCAGAGATATTTTCGCTATCTGCACTTTCCAAGTCATTGAGACTGACATTTTTACCCTCAAACAAAACAATTGGCTGATTCCAGATAGCAAAATCTAGGGAATCGATGTTTCGAATGGACCTCATCTGCGGCAGCGGAGAATTCTCACCGCCCAGAGTATCCACATATCGGTCAATGATTAGCAGCAAGGTCGCCGAGTTATACAAATTGATCATTCGAGTCAACCGCACGGACGCCGCCTCGGATTCGCCATTACCTGTTGGAGCAGGTTCAGAAAGACTTGCGACGTAAGAGCGCAAGCTTTCTCGATCTGCAGTCTCGCTGGACCATTCTCGATATCTGACACCACCGTCTGCCTTTACATATTTCTGAAGCAGCGGTGTGAAAGAATCATTTTTATTCGCCAAAGCTTTCTTAATCCAAGATGAAGGTCTACCCGCATTTTGAATTGAACCTCCTGGGCCAACTGGTTTTTGTCCCAAGTCAAAATTTTTGACAGGTGCAAATTTTTGGCCTTGATCTCCATAGGAGCATGAAAATGCTAGGATCATTAGAAGGCAGGCTGGGATGTATTTTTCGAACATTGCAATTTCCTTTCAGAAACGGGTAAGAAAGCTAAGCTTTCCTCCAAGAGTGGTACCACTTCAAAAACTTGAGAGCCAATTCTGGAGCGTGGGCCCTTCGCCAGACGCCCGCGACGTATTTGTTAGCTTCAGTCATGGTCGGATAACTATGAATAGTGCCTAAAATTTTATTGAGTCCCAAGCCATACTTCATTGCCGTGACAAACTCGGGAAGCATATCGCTGGCATGATCTGCCACAATTGTAACGCCCAAGATCTTGTCGCTGCCCCGAGGAGTCAGCACTTTCACAAAACCTTCTTCGGCTGAATCTGCGATGGCTCGGTCTAGATCGTCCAAATGATAGATTGTTGTTTCATAATCAATCCCATCTTTTTGAGCCTCAGCTTCGCTCAAACCGACTCGTGCGACTTCTGGAGACGTAAAAGTCGCCCAGGGTAAAACACGGTAATCGATCTTGAATTTTTTGAATGGCGCAAAGAGCGCGTTCACAGAGGCAAACCAAGCCTGATGAGCAGCCGCATGAGTGAACTGATAAGGACCCACCACATCACCACAAGCGTAAATATTGGGATACTTTGTTCTGAGATATTCATCGACAGCGAAGGTTCCTTGCGGAGTCAACTCAAGTCCCAATTCTTCGGCGCCAAATCCTGTGACATTTGCTTGCCGGCCGACAGCAACCAACACTTCATCGAATGAAATATCACGCTCTTTTCCATCCTGCTTAATTCGAACGAAGCGGCCCTCGGGACCAGTTGAGAAGTTTTCGATGCTAATACCGTTCAATACATCGATTCCTTCTTTTGCAAAGACTTCAGCCATAAGCTCAGAAACCTGCATGTCTTCTCTAAGAAATATTCGTGGAGCCGCATCAAGTATCGTCACACGCGAACCTAAGGACCGAAAAGCTTGAGCCAGCTCACAACCGATAGGTCCCCCACCAATGACAACCAGATGTCGGGGCTGTTTGCGCAGATTCCAAATTGTGTCGGAAGTAAAAAATTCCCCCTCCACCAAACCTGGAATGGACGGCATGCGAGGCCGAGCCCCAGTAGCAATCACAATATTTTTCGTAGTTAAAATTCTACCATTCACTTCGACCTGGAAGGGATTGATAATTTTTGCAGTCCCAGAAATACATTCCACACCCAAAGAGGAATAGCGGTCTACAGAGTCATGGGGCTCAATTTTTTTAATGACAGTTTGGACTCTTTCCATCACTTCTGCGAAATCAAAGTTTAATTCAGAGGAACGAATTCCATATTTAGCTGCTATTTTACTTTCTCGAACAAACCGTGCACTTCGGATCAAAGCTTTGCTCGGCACACAGCCTGTGTTCAGGCAGTCGCCCCCCATTTTGTGTTTTTCGATCAGGGCGACCTTCGATTTTGTTGCTGCCCCAATGTAAGAGGTCACTAGACCTGCTGACCCGGCACCGATCACGACGATATTATATTCATAAGACTTCGGTCGCTTGAATGGAGCATAGATTTTTCGGTTTTTAAAGTAAGAAAGAATGGGCTTTGTGAAAAATGGAAATAGTCCCAAAACTGCAAAGGCAAAAATCACATCAAAGCTCAAGATGCCTTTTAGAGACTCCAATTCAGACAGCTTTTCACCCGCATTCACGTACACAAAAGTACCTGGCAGCATACCTATAAGACTGTAAAGAAAAAATTTATTCAGAGGAATCTGAGTCAATCCCATAACAAGGTTCACTAAGAAAAAAGGGAAGGCCGGCACAAGCCTGAGAGTCAACAGGTAGGTGGCTCCATCTTTTTTCAAGCCCTGATTGATTGATTTCAGCTGACCGCCAAATTTATTCTGAATGCTTTCCTGAAATAGAAACCGAGAAGCAAGAAAGGCCAAACAGGCCCCGGTGGTGCTGGCTAGGGAGACAAGTCCTGTTCCTAAATAGATTCCGAAGAGCGCGCCTCCAGTTAAAGTAAGAACTGCTGCGCCAGGCAAGGAAAGTGCTGCCGCAATGACATAGATGCCAACATAAGTGACTGCAGACAAGAGGGTGTTGGCTGCGACATAGTCCTTGAGAAGTCCAAGATTCGCTTTGACGAACTGCAAGGAAAGGTACTGCTGCCCATCCAACAAAAAGAAGAAAAGGATAGAAAACGATATCGCTGCCAGTATAAAAGTTTTACTGCCATGCTTCTTCACAGGTGAACTCCTCGTTTGATTAAATCCTTTGATCATTGACCCAAATAAGTGCTCGCCAACTTAAGAACATTACAAAAATAGTTAAAGACTGAGACAGAGGCCGAGACAGTGACTAATTTTTTTTGGCTTTTGGATTGTCTTCAGCTTGAGCATGCTTTTTCAGAAGTTGTTTATTCAAGTCATCCACTTGAAATGTTGATACTTTAGATTTCTCACGCACGGCTTTAGATAAAGTCTTGCTGAGGTCATAATAGTTCTTACAGGCCTGGCAAAGACTTAAGTGAAGCCAAAATCGAAATCGCCCGATCAGTGTGTTCGATCGCTTGTGGAGATCTATGTCGGAGGATACATCTCGGCACCTCATAGCAAATTCTGAAAATTCTTTTGGCGAATTATGATAATAAATGTCGTGCCAAATTTGCCGTAATTTATGATTTAATTTCATATTGCCTTAAAAATGTCCTTTTGCTTTGATTCCTTGATAGCTCCCCAAATGCCTTTTGTATCCTCTCAGTAGTTAGAGACCCTGGCTGCAGAAATATTACATTTTATTTTCAATTCTCAAAATAGCACTCTTAATAGCAGCTTCGACTCACTCTTCGGGGTGGCTCTTTCCTTCTAAGTCTGCACTTTGAGTCTGTCCCTCTAAGCCTGTCCTTCCAAACAGAGCCGAAGCTTGTCCTTAGCCCTGAAGATAAGCACTCGCAGATTCGATAGGGTGATTCCCATGATTTCACAGGCACTTTCAGAGGTTTCGCCTTCGGATTCTATTAACAAAAAGGCAGATCTTTGTGAATCTGTGAGTCCTTCAAGACAAGTTTCAATGGACTCGCCCAATTGACGGTTCGCCATCAGACGGTAGGGGTCAGGGGGATCGTTTTCCCACCAACCACCTCGGGTGAAGCTGCGCTGATAAACTTTTTCTGAATCTTCTTCGAGATCCACCCGATTGGTGCGCCTGCGGTTTTCTCGAATCTTATTGATTAAAATTCCAAAAATGAAGGTCTTGATCTGCGAGCGACCTTGAAATTTTTCAAGATTTGAAAAGAAGGTCTCCCAACATTCATGCACGATTTCTTCAGCGGCCTCGGCGAAGATCCCCTTGCTGGCCATCATCTTAAGAAGGCGCGGATTCAGCTCGATAAAGAGTTCACTCAAAAAAGTTGGGTCTCGCTTTTGGAGCTTCTCGAGGTCCTCGAGATTGTCCTTAGCGATGCTTTCTGCCTCGGGAAACTCAGGGTGTTCAAAGGACAAGCGATTGCCCCCGTGGCGGATTTCCATTCAATGAACTGTAACCAGCAATGACCATTGAATGAAAGTTAAACCAAATGGACTGCATGTCAAATCGAATATGGAGGGTCTCGCGAGCTCAGTGCCTATCTTTGCTTCGATCGCCCTTCTTGTTCGGTACCTAAAGAAGCAATCGCTTTTAAAATGAGGTCTGGTCGCTCCCAAGGGACGAAGTGCCCCTGCTTTGGAATTTTTTCGACAGAGAGGAGGGAATCCTTCTTCAACTTACGGATCAGAAAATCAGCATTCTGGGGAGGCACTAAATTATCCTCGTCCCCTTGGATGATTGCCACCTTCGACATTATTTTCTGCCAGTCCCCTTCCTGTTTCAGAAGCTCCGCCTTTAAAGGAAAAATTTCTTCGTTGCAAACTTTGAGGTCTAATGGAATCAGATGTTTGATGGGCCACCAACTTGCCGGGTATTGGAACCATTTTATTTTTTCTAATTCTGGATCGACAGATCCAGCTACAAAAATTAAACCGCTGATTTTTTCTGGATTTAACATCGCAGCTTGTGCAATGACAGGCCCACCGTAGGAGTGTCCAATCAAAATTGCTTGAAGATGGCTCTTATTAGTAGCCAGCACCGCAAGTGCTGCTTGAGCTTGTTTTTGTAGTGAAACTTCAGTCAGGCCCTTACCAGAATCTCCGTAACCCAGTCGATCAATAGCCAAAACATGATAGTTTTTTTGTAAATTTTCATTCAATAAAAATTGAGACCAAGCCTTCCATGTCCCGGGCGAGCCATGAACAAAAAGGATCGGCGGTTTGGATCGGTCTCCAGACCAAGCATAGTGGACCTTTCTCTGCTCGCTTTCCACAAATCCGAAGTTATTGGGGTGCTCGTTCAAAAAGCGATCTGTATCTTTTTCAATCGCAAGCATTGGATTGGAACAAGCAGTCAGCATCAAGCTTAAAACAAAAAACCTCATGAGACTTCCAAAGCATATTTTAAAATATTCCGAATATGTTCGGCTGTCACTTGTGGGTGAACAATGATGAGTCTTAAAAAAGCCCCAGTTTCGTTCGAGGAATAGTTCACCATCGCAAGATTCTGGCGTTTGAGCTCTTCTCTGACTCGAATGGACCATTGCTTGTCGCTGGCACCAGAGGGAGGTGCCACACGGACGCAAAGATTCAGGAACGAAGATTCCTTCAAGATGTCGAGCCGCTCTTGTCTTTGGATCCAAGCTATAGATTCGTCCCTGACACTCAACAGACGATCGACTAGATTCCCCAGACCAAGAGTTCCGAGATTCTTCCAAATGCTCCAAAAGCTGAGTGAGTCTGCCCGGCGACCACACTGCCAGGAAAGCTTTCCACGATCGCTTTCTTCGCTTTGAGAATTGTGAAAAAGATAATCCGCACCACTGACGTCGTTGGCTTCGAGCAAAAGTCCTTGATGCTTTGTTAGAATGAAACTGCAGGTGAGGCTTGCTCCAATCAGTTTATGAGCATCAAAAGTCATTGAGTCCGCAGTCTCGATTTTATCAATTAGGCGTCTTGCAGTCTTTGAAAATAAAACGGGACCACCCCAAGCTCCATCCACGTGAAGCCAGATGCTGTGATAATGACAAATTTTATGAATTTCACCAATAGGATCAAAGCTTCCATACACCGTCGTTCCAGCTGTAGCACAGACCATCAAAGGAATTTGTCCGAGCTTTTTTGCATCCAGGATCGCCTTCTCAAGAAGTGTCACATCCATTTTTCCAGTTTCATCTGTGCCGACTGGCACTATCGCTTGAGTCCCAAAACCCATTGATACAGCAGCTTTTTGAAAGGAATAATGAGCCTCTTTGGACACAAATATCTTGAAAACTTTGCCGGCTAATCCCTCTGCTTTTGTTTCTGGAAATGTTTTTTGTTTTGCGAGCTGAATCGCCATGAAATTAGCAGCACTTCCACCTGGCACCGAGACACCATCACGACTTCCTGGATTCCATCCAATCAGAGCACCCAGCTGTTCAACGATTTCATTTTCTATTCGAGAAAAAACAGGACTGGCCTCATGAGTCGCCAGAGTCGTTTTACTCTTCGCAATGAGTTCTTCAGCGACCAGAGCCTGAGGATGAACGCCAGAAAAGAGTTGGTTCATAAAATAAGGCGAATGTGTTGAAATCGAATTCTTCTCAATTGCGCTCAGAAGTTTGGTCAATTCATCAAAGCGAACCGCTTCACCCAGCTGAATTGAAGTTTTTAGGCTTTGATCGATCAAAGAATTGAACTTGCGATCTTCTTCCTTGTGCTCAGCAATCTTGGGAGTATAAACATGAAGAGTACGGCCAGATTCAGATAGACAGCGCATTTGATGAGCCGCACCAACTGGAGTGCTGATGACTTGGCCCACCTCAAAGATCCGCAGCTCTGCTTTGACTCCAGCAAGAAGATTGTTTTCAAAAGTACCTTCTTGAATCAGGACATGACACTGACTCCAGCCATGGTTATGGAGATTGCATACTAAAGGCGGGACTTGTTTTGACCAAAGAATTGAGACCACTTCGAAGGCTTCCGTTTGACACAGAATTGTTCGCTGGACATCGGAGATTGGAATTGAATTACTCATGGGCTTCCTACTTCTATGCCTTCAGAATTAATCTTTTCATCTGATCAATCCAGAACGGAATTTGTTCTTTTCTCAGAAAGACGATCACAGAGCTTGCTACCAGAACGAGGCAGGCCAAAGCAAAAAGAAGTCCACCATCGTCTTGAACAACAATTCCAAGTATGAAAATATGACTTGCGATTGCACCGAGCATAATACCAATAGCCATGCTGGCTCCCAAAATTTCGAGGCCAGGAATAACAAGTAAAATACTAGCGACAAGTTCACTCACTCCGGCAAAGTAACGACCAAAGGGTTCGACTCCCAAAGTGCTGAAGATGAACTGAGACTCGGGAGCCCCTGTGAATTTAAAAAATAAGGTTTGCAAAAGTATGGCTGCAGCAGCAAGGCGTAAAATCCATAAAAATTTTGTTTTCATAATTAGGGCTCCTTATTTGCAATTTCTTGCCAGTGAGTGTCAGCTTCCTTGAGAAAGTCGGAAACAGACTTGTTCTTGTTGTTTTGCCACTTGCTGCGTGTATCCGCTAAGAAACCCTTGTAAAAAAGCAGAAGTCTTCCTTCTTGAATCAGGAAGCTCTTTATATCAACTTCGACCTTTTCTTTTTTTTCCGCTACGGCATAAGCGCACCAGCCACCAAAAGCGGGAATGTATTTTGTGGGATTTTTTAGAAATTCTTGTTTGTTCTCTTCGGAAGCAAATTGAAAATTTTGAGATTCATGCTTTGCCTGAAACTTAGGGTCGCCTTTCAAGGGTCCCTGCTGCAAAGCGGCTGGCCTAAAGTAGGAAACCGGATCATAGCCATCCAGGGCCAGACCAGATTTACTTAAGTTCAAGGGCCCTGCGAAGGAAGCAGAACCCATAAAAGCCATAAACAGAGGCATAAACAGAGGCATATAAAAATGCCTCGAAAAAACCCTAAAACTTCGCAGAGAACTTGTAATGCATTGTCTCATCTTTTTTGCTCCAGCTTCTAGTTGAAAATGCGCCTACTTTTTCATTGAGTGCCGGGCTGGGCTAAAAAATTACAGTTTAACTGCATTTATAACCAAATTTAGTGCTGTCGATCACAGAAGCGCCTGCCGCCCACAATAAAAAGATCTTCCAATTTGTAATGAATCAATCTCGAAACTCTCCCACCTTTAAAGCGAGGAAGAAATGAAAAAATCCTACTCAGTTCCATTAAAACTTGTGTTTCTCAGTATCACATTGGGATTTTATGCTCAGCTTGCTTTAGGAAACTCCGAGAAAGTGATCGCAGCCACAGATGGCACAAAAGTGACTGTTGTAGAGCTCTATAGTTCTGAATCCTGCTCAAGCTGTCCTCCGGCGGATCAGTGGATTTCCAAACTGAAGTCTCACAAAGATCTTTGGAAAAAATTTGTTCCCCTTGTATTTCATGTCGACTACTGGAACCACCTGAACTGGAAAGATGGTTTTTCATCTCAAAAAATGACCGAAAGACAAGTTGCTGTTTCTAAAACCTGGGATAGACCTTCAGTCTATACTCCAGCAGTTGTTCTGAGCGGCCGAGAATTTAAGGCTTGGCATTATTCCAAGAATGAAAGTCAATTCACCGAAAACTTAAAATCGGACTTGGGACTTAAAATTCTTGAAAAAAATAAGGGTGAGTATTTAATTCAAGTGAAAGGCCAGACGAAAGGCAAAAAGTACAATATTCATCTCGCGAAGTTGGGTTTCGATGTCAGCTCAAAAATTTCAAATGGAGAAAATTCTGGAAGAGTTCTGCGTCACGACTTTATAGTCCTTGAATGGAAACAGCAGGATTTCACTGACAAGAGCCAAAGTGAAAGCTTTATTTTTTTGAATAAAGAAAAATCGTCAACTCAATTTGCGATAGTAGCCTGGATCGAAGAAGTTGGCAGGCCTGTCGCTTTACAAGCAGTAGGAGCGTATTTATGAAAAGTCTTAGATGTCTCAAAGGAATTGTAACTTGCTCAATTTTTCTAGCACTCAGTGCAATGGGAGGAAAAAATATGCCGACGAAAGAGGAACTTAAAAAAACGCTGACCCCAATTCAATATAAAGTCACACAGGAAGATGGAACTGAGACACCATTTAAAAATGAATATTGGGACAACAAAGAAGAAGGAATCTACGTGGATATTGTCTCTGGCGAAGCTCTTTTTAGTTCTAAAGATAAGTATGACTCCGGAACCGGCTGGCCCAGTTTTTCCAAACCTCTTGTCTCGGCCAATCTTGTAGAAAAAAAGGATCGCTCTTGGTTTGGCGAACGAACCGAGGTTCGCAGCAAGGCTGGAAATTCTCATCTGGGTCATGTTTTTACAGATGGGCCAGCCCCCACAGGACTTCGATATTGTATGAACTCTGCCTCTCTTCGTTTTATTCCCAAGGCAAAACTTGAAGCTGAAGGCTTTGGTCAATTTTCTAAGGAGTTTGCAAAATGAATTCATTAATGGCTTTTCTTCTTTTGAGTCTGATCTTTCCTATTCCAGGCTTGGCGGCTGAAAAAGCTTTGCCTAAAAAAGAACCAAAAACGGCAGTGTTTGCGGGTGGCTGTTTTTGGTGCATGCAGCCCCCCTTTGATGCCCTGGCCAGCAAAGGAGTCCTTTCAACTGCTGTGGGCTATTCGGGAGGTCATACTGATAACCCAACTTATGAACAGACTTCTTCAGGCGGGACTGGGCATTATGAAGTTATAGAGATCACTTACGATCCAGAAAAAATAAGTTTTAAAACGCTCCTCGAAGTTTTTTGGAGGAACATTGATCCTTTTGATGAGAAGGGGCAGTTCTGCGACAAGGGTCAGCAGTATGCAAGTGCAGTTTTCTATTCCAATGAGGATGAAAAAAAAGAAATCGACAATTCCATCAAAGCGCTTGAAGCGCAAGGCCTAAAGACCGCAAAAATTGCGACAAAAATACTACCTGTGAAAAAATTCTTTCGAGGGGAAGAATATCATCAGTCGTACTATCAAAAAAATCCCATACGCTACAAAGCTTATCGCTACAGCTGTGGACGGGACAGTCGTTTGAAAGAAGTATGGGGATCCATTCCCGCACCAAAATAGGTTGGCAATGGCCCTCTCAATTACAGTTTTTCTAACAACATTTTTGTTTGAAGATATTGCGCTAGGACTGGCACTTGCCTTCATAGCGCAGAATAAAATTACATTCATGGATGGATTTTTAGCCTGTAGCCTGGGCATTGCCGTGGGAGACCTCGGCCTCTATTACATCGGACGATTGGCTTCTAGAATCAGCTATTTTGAGAAAAAAATTCGCTCCCCTCAACTGAGGACTCTTGTGTCAGAGCTATCACAAACCAATAAAATGGCTTACGCGATTGTGATCTCGCGTATGCTGCCAGGGACTAGGCTACCAACCTATCTTGCAGCCGGATTGATCAATTACTCAATTCTAAAATTTTTTCTGCTGACCTTGCTGAGTGTTGGACTTTGGGTCTTTGTGGCACTTAGTATTGGAGCCACTTTCCTTTCATTCTTTGCAGACCACTGGCTGTTGGCGCTGATCGGTTTCATTCTGATTCTGACTCTAGTTCAAAAAGGCCTTTTATTAATGAAGGACCCCTGGCATCGCAAAGCTTCTTACCATGCTTGGAGGCGCTGGCTCCACTTTGAGTTCTGGCCAGCTTGGTTTTTCTATCTGCCAATTGTTCCTTACTACCTGCTACTTTCTTTAAGGCACCGTAGCCTGCTCTTGCCTTTTTATGCGAATCCAAATTTAAAGCATGGAGGCCTAATAGGAGAATCAAAATGGGACTTTCTCCAGCACTTGAATTCGATGGCTCAAACGACCCTTCCAGCAGTGAAGATTAGCAAAAAACAGACAGTTCATGAAATTCATTCCATGTTAGGGAAAAAATCTATCGACTACCCTTTCATTGCAAAGCCCGACATCGGCCAGCGAGGTTTCGGAGTCCGAATTATCAAAAGCGAAGCTGAGTTCGTGGACTACCTGGATGCCAGCGAAGAAGATGTGATCATCCAGAGGAAAAGCCAGTATCCCTGCGAAGCCGGCGTTTTCTATATTAAAATTCCACAAGGTGGGAAAAGTTTCATATTTTCAATCACAGATAAAAAATTTCCTGCCGTTCAAGGTGATGGAGTCACTCAATTGGGTGACCTTATTCTTCAAGATTCCCGGGCTCGGATCATTGCTGCGACCTATTTTCAGCGCCACCGTGAATCATTAGAAAAGGTCCTCAGCAAGAATGAGATTTATCCACTTTCTGAATGTGGAAACCACTGTCAAGGCGCTATCTTTTTAAACGGAGTCAGCCTGGCATCGCCAAAGCTGTTGGCAGCCATCGAAGAAGTGGTAGAAAAAATTCCAAACTTCTATTTCGGTCGAATCGATCTTCGCTACCAAGATCCGCAATCACTGACCGAAGGTCAGAGCTTCGAAATTGTTGAAATCAATGGAGCTGGATCTGAAGCCACTCATATTTGGGACTCACGAACGACAATTTATGAGGCTTACCGTGTTCTTTTCAATCAGTGGAGTTTGCTATTTTTGATTGGTGCAGAGATCAAGAGCCAAGGAAATGCACCGAGGCCACAAATTTTTCAGTTTCTTATCGACTGCGCCAAAGTCTATTTCAGAAAAAATCCACTTTCCATTTCATCCTAAAAGAGATTTTGTAACAACTTTTGTAATATTAGCTTCCGGATTGTCTCTTACAAATGAAAGGTGGGTTATATGAATTTCTACAAAATGGCTTTAGTTGTGTTTTTGATGGGTTCGGTCAAGGTGAATGCGGGAGATTTTTTTGAACGAAACGGAGTCGCAATCGATGGATACGATCCTGTTTCCTATTTTCAAGAAAATTTGCCGAAGAAAGGCAATAAGAAAATTTTCGCGATTTTTCGGGGATCGAGATTTCAGTTTACGTCGGAAGGAAATAGAACCAAATTTCTTTCAAATCCCGATGGCTACAGCCCTCAATACAATGGGTTTTGCGCTTTCGGCGTTGCAGGAGGCTATAAAGCGAAAATAGAAGGCGTAGCTTTTTCCATCGTCAATGGAAAACTGTACCTGAACTATGACCTGTCCGTGCGAAGACAGTGGCTGGAAGACAAAGACGGTTATATCAGAAGGGCGGATGAAAATTGGCCCTCAGTGAGTCTGCAAACCGATGTTCAGCAGTAATCTGAGTACCTGAGGAGACGCCCATTTCAGGGCGTCTCCATGAGCGCCAAATGCCGAGCAAACATTTTCATCACATAGCCATGAATCAAAGCCTGAGTCCAGCGATACACAAACCAAGGCAGGCTTGGACGGAAATCGTGGATAGCAATCAACAAGGAGTTTCCATTCAAAACAGAACGGAACTCGAACTGTCCGACATTATTTTTAGCTGCCAGGAGGCCTCCAGTGATATACATCAACACTCGGTCCTCTCGTCCATCGGAAGTTCGAAAGGCTAGACGTAAAAGCACCAATTTTTTCGAGAGAAAATAAAACTGAGCTCCTTCCCTCGTGCGAAAAACTCCGATACCAAAAGGAATAAACTCGGGAAGCCATTTGAAATATTCAAAGACAATCTGATCTACAGAATAACCCTTCGGAAGACTCATCCTTTGGATGGATCGCACCGTTTTCCGCCGCACTCGAAATCGAATACGCAAGTGAGACTCAGGCTGCTTCAGAATTCCTTGATGCAAAATTTGCGGATAATTTTTCAAAGGAAGACACTGCGGATGAAGGTGTTCTGTCCTTGCAACCATCGGATGCTCCAAAGATTCAACCAAAGGGTAGACAAGACCTTTCGATGCACGAGTGATGACAGTGACCCACAGTTTTGAAAGTCCGGGAGTAAAAAAAGGCACGGAACAAAAAAATCTTTTCAGCCCGAGAAAGCGACTGGTTTCTTCCATCATTTTCCGATAGGTGATCGGCACGCAGCCACTGAGGTCATAAGTAATATTTTGTTTGTCAGTTTGAAGAATCTCAGCACAGAACACATCCAGCACTAATTCCAAATCAATCGGTGTCGTCAAAGTCTGTGTCCATGCAGGACAAATCAAAACCGGGAGCCTTCGAATCAGCTTAGTTAAAATTTGAAAGGAGGATCCTTCGCTGCCAAGAATCAGTCCCGCCCTAAGAACTGTTGTGGGAATTTGTCTCAAGCGAAAACAGTCCTCAATTTCTTTGCGACTTTTCAAATGCCTAGACAGGTGCAAATCATGCTCGGGGACTAATCCCCCGAGATAAATTAGCTTTCGAACTTTCCTGGTGTTCAAAGCTCTTGCGAAATTGTCTGCCAGAAGCAAATCAAAATCTTCAAAGCCACCTTGATCCAACTGCGCGGTGGGCTCCATGGAATGAACAAGGTAGATCGCTACATCAACTTTCGCCGGCATTGAAACTTCAATCGACGCCAAAGAAAACAAATCGCAAACCCGCCATTCCAAAAGCGGGTTTAGAGAGACCTGTTCTTTGCGGGAAAAAGCCGTGATTCGAGAATTAGGAAACTGAATTTGGATTCTCTGAATCAGAGAGTGACCAATAAATCCGCTGCCACCTGCTACTAAAATATGAAGCCCATCATTTTGCTGAGAAATCTGAACCGCCATGCACTTTAGATTAGACCATTCGCAGGAATCAGAGCACTTTTTTGTTGCAAATCAGCAGTTTGGATGGTCAACATTGGCCTTCATTTTTATTTTTGAGCCTGAACAATTCCGTGAAAGCCTCTTAAATAGGCTAGACTATCTAGCCCGAGACCAAAGGAGGCTCTCTCAATGAACAATAAACTTTATGTCGGTCAACTTTCTTTCGGAATCAACTCGGATCAACTCGCTGATATTTTCGCTGAAGCAGGCGAAGTCCTCACTGCAAAAGTGATCACTGACCGTGACACTGGCCGATCAAAAGGTTTTGGCTTTGTGGAAATGAGCGATGCAGCTACTGCAAACTCTGCTATTGAAATGTTCAATGGCAAAGAAGTCAGTGGTCGCAGCATCACAGTTTCTATCGCTAAGCCTATGGAAAAAACTGGCGGCGGTGGTGGCGGTGGTCGCTCTGGTGGCGGCGGCGGTCGAGGTTTTGGCGGTGGTGGCGGTGGTGGCTTCCGCAGAGGATACTAGTGTCTAGAGACGATCTTTTACAAATCGACGGCAAGATTATGGATTTGCACGGTGGCGGTGTTTATCGAGTCAACCTCGATAATGGCTCAACCGTGAACGCACGCCTGTGCGGAAAAATGAAGAAATTCAAAATTCGAATCGTGGTCGGTGACCGTGTCACAATCGCGATGTCGCCTTATGATCCTTCTCATGGCCTCATCATGTTTCGACATAAAGGCTGAAATAAAACTTCGGCTTTTTCCTTTTCTTTGATGAAAATTACCTCCAAACTTTGGCTAACGACTTTTGGAGGTAATCATGGCGGGCACCAGTCTCTTAGCACTTATCGACGATATTGCATCCATGCTTGATGATGTCGCCGTACTTACCAAAATCGCAGCGAAAAAAACCAGCGGAGTCTTAGGCGATGACCTTGCGCTGAACGCCCAACAAGTCGCCGGAGTCCAAGCCGAGCGCGAAATTCCCGTCATCCTAAAGGTTGCGAAAGGGTCCTTTCTAAATAAACTCATTCTCGTACCTAGCGCCTTAGCAATTAGCGTTGTCTTGCCTCAGGCCATTACACCCCTGCTCGTAATCGGCGGTCTTTATCTTTGCTGGGAAGGTTTTGAAAAAATTTTTGAAAAGTTTTTTCATCCCAAAGAAAAACCTCAAAGCTTAGAAACTGGAAGTCTCAACGCTAAAATCGAAAATCTCGCAAAAACGCCAGGCATGACACCCGAACAAGAAAATGAAAAAATTCGCGGGGCCGTTCGCACGGACTTTATCCTTTCTGCGGAAATTATTGTGATCACGCTCGGCACTGTGCAAACCGAACCTTTTGTAAAACAGGTCTTGGTTCTATCCACGATTGCCATAGCGATGACCTTCGGTGTCTATGGCCTCGTAGCAGGAATTGTAAAACTGGATGATCTTGGACTGCATTGGCTAAAACCCAGTATGCCCAAGTGGAAAAAAACAATTGGTCAGGGACTTCTTCGTTTTGCACCGATACTGATGCGGATCTTGGGTATTGCAGGCACAATTGCAATGTTTCTCGTCGGTGGGGGAATTTTGAATCACGCCATACCCGCAATCCATCATCAACTCGCGGAACTTCACGGACTGCTGCAAATCTTGGGGGATTTTTCTTTGGGAATTTTTAGCGGGGGCTTATTGTTTTTGCTGACCAGCCTCAAAAGCCGAATGCTACCGAGCTCCGCCTCTTGATGTTTACCGGACTCCGCCTCTGATTGTCTACCGGGCTCCGCCTCGAGACTCCAAATCGGACCAGCGGCTGTATTTTTCGGCAATTTCTTTTTCGAGCTTCGAAATGAACTGATTGATTTCCTTCAGCCGAGAACCATCTCGGGTCACCGCAGGATCCTCCAGCAGAAGCAATTGATCTTTCAGTTTTTGTTCAAGCTCTAAGATCAGTTTTTCCATTTTTTCAAATTCATTTTTTTCTTTAAAACTGAGCTTATCCTTACCCTTGGTCGCTGCTTTAGCACTGACCTTCTGGTTCTGAGAAGCTCCAGAAGTTTTGCGCTCGTCATGATAAGCTTCCCATTGAAAGTAATCGGCGAACTTTACGATTTCAAAATCTTCGGAGTCCGGCCCAGGTAAGGCTAAGATCGTGTCCGAAACTGAATCTAAAAAGTACCTATCATGGGTCACCAACACCACGGCACCCGGAAAATCCTTTAAGGCGTCTTCAAGAACCTCCAAAGTTTCCGTGTCTAGATCATTGGTAGGTTCATCGAGGACTAAAACTTGCGCTGGGGTTAGCATCAGTTGCGCCAGTCTGAGTCGAGCTTTTTCCCCACCGGATAAACGGTGCGCCGGCAGATGAGCTTTCTGACCACCAAACATAAAGCGATCCAGATAACTGCCGACATGGACAGGTCCGCCATTGAAATGAACGTAGTCACCGTCCCCACTTAAATTTTGGCGGATGGTTTTGTTGAGGTCCAAACTTTCTTTTCCCTGCTCGAAATAAGAAATCTGCAAACCATCGAAACTTTTTACGGTACCACTGCTGGGCGGTTCTTGGCCGATAAGAATTCGAATCAAAGTCGATTTGCCCGAACCATTTGGACCCAGCAGCGCCACCCGAGTCCGATGCCCTAAAATAAAATTCAAATTTTGGAAGAGCACTTTTTCGCCGAAGGATTTTGAAACCTCTTCGAGTTCCACCAACTTCTTGGGACTTTTTTGCGATTCCTCAAACTCCACCCCCACTTTGCGCCTTCGGTTGAGGGAGGTAATATTCTCCACATCGTCTTTAAGAACTGCTGCCTGGCTTTGACGGGCTTGCTGTTTCGTTTGCCTTGCAATGGAACCTCGACGCAGCCATTCGGTCTCTCGCCGGAGGGTGTTTTTCATTTTTTGTTCTTGGCGCTGCATGGTTTCGGTGTGAGCCATCTTGTATTCTAGGTAAGCAAGATAGCCACCTTCGATGCTCACCAGACCCTTCGGATTGCGGGGGTCCAAATCCAAAATCCGCGTAGCCACCCGCTGTAAAAAGAGTCGATCATGGGTCACTGTTAAAAAAGTAATTCGAGAGCTCTGGACAAAATCTTCAAGCCAGAGCACGCCTTCAACGTCCAGATGATTGGTGGGCTCATCCAAAAACAAAAGCTCAGGCTGTTTCATCAGTTCCCTAGCTAAGGCCAGCCGTTTTTGCCAGCCGCCACTCAGACTGTGAACTGGGAATAGATCATCAAATTGACCAAGTCCCATTTTGGAAGAAATTTGCATGGCACGTTCATAAGAATCGCCATCGGTGTTGGGACCTAAGATTGTATCAAAAAGAGTGGCGTCTTTTTCAAATTGTGGATCTTGCTCTAAATAGCCAATGCGCATTCCCGTACGGTAAACAATTTTTCCAGAGTCCGATTCCACTGCGCCAGTCAGAAGTTTTAAGAGAGTCGATTTTCCCGCCCCATTGGGCCCAACAAGTCCAACTTTTTCTCCCTGATGAATGCCAAAACTCAAATCCGTGAAAAGAGTCCGTCCAGCAAATGACTTTGTGAGACCATGGGCATTAACGAGGATCATTTGGAACCTTAAGCATATTGATCAAGAAACTTAAAAAATTTTGATTCCAAAACATCTGGGTGCATTGGATATCCTTGATCGTCCATAAGTGTAGTAAAGTGCTTCATTAGAACGTGGGCTCCTGTGCGTCGATATTCTTGACCTTCAGTGTAGAGTACCCACTTTGTAAAGCCAGTCTCTTCGGCGAAATAAGGTACAAAAAAACTTTTCACCTTCGAATGTGAAGGCAAAAAACCGCTGACCATATTCACTTGGTCTATAAAAAAGGGAGGGCAGTTTTCGAAGGTCAATGCCACCTTAGAAAAGTCCGCAATCCATATCATGAAAAATCGAATCCCCACTGAATTGATTGCAGTTAAATTCTTAAGATCGATGGTCACAGTCTCCACACCCGACAAAAAGACGGGCTCAAGCAGACCTTCGGCATTTTGAGTGAGGTCTCCAAAAAGCTCGATGTGCTTGTTTTTATAACTGGCCGTCTGAGACAGTCGAATCATGGGCCCAGCATAATCCAGAACCCATTGCAGTCAAATGTGATCTCTGCATATTGACCTCTGCTTCATCCAAAGCCAAAGTCGGGTTCAATTGGAATGATTGCTCGAGGTGCTGATGGTCTCATTTATAGCAGGTGGAACAGGACTCGTTGGAAACGAACTTCTTAAAATCCTGCTTGCCAAACCAGGTGCCGTTTACGCCCTTGGCCGAACTCCCCCGAGAAATGTGGCAGGCAATATTCACTTTGTCGCTTGGAATTTCGAGATGCCAAATCCTGCCGAAAGACTGACTGCCACCTGCGACATTGGCTATTGCACTTTAGGTACAACCATAAAAAAGGCTGGAAGTCAGGAAAAGTTCAAAAAAGTGGACCACGATTTTATTTTGAATTTTGCAAGGCTCTGCAAAGCGCAAGGAGCAAAGACTTTTGTAGTCGTTAGCAGTCTCGGCGCAAATCCCAAATCGAGTGTTTTCTATAACCGAATCAAAGGCGAATCAGAACAGAGCCTCATAAATATCGGCTTTGATAATTTGATCATTCTTCGTCCAAGCCTTCTTCTGGGTGATCGCACCGAATTTAGACCTGCAGAAAAATTCGCTCGTCATGCGAGCGCACTCATTGCTCCACTTTTAGATTCAGCTTGGATTCGAGATTCGAAGTTTCTTTCTTTATTGAAAAAAGTGCAAGCCGTCTCAGCGAAAAAAGTCGCAGAATGTATGGCAAGCTTTGCGAAACTGTCTGAGACCAACGCAGTACCTTCTATCCTCATCGTTCCAAACGAAAGGATTGGCCAGTGATTTGCTTCTGAAAAAGAACTGTTCGTAGAGTTCTTTTTTGGGGGATACGATATGAAGTTTACAAAAGTCTTTTGCATTTTTGCCGGTACAGTTGCCATTGCTTGCAAAGATAATTCAAGTTCTCGCGTTACTGCTCCTTCTGCTCCGTCTTCTGCTTCGCAGGAATCTACTACTCAGAAAGTTCAGGCTCCTCCAAAAGTTGAAGACAAGCCTTCACAAGCGAAAGAAGCTGAGACTTCACAGACTGAAAGCTTACAAGATCCATCTCCAAAGAAATCAGACGATCCCAATTCCGCAACGCCTGTGAATTCCCTCGCATCGGAAGCGCCTCCCCGTGTCCCGCACCCAGATCCAAAAAGGCTATTTATCAATGCAGCTCTCACCGAAGGAGCGCCCGTCGCACGAATTCATCTCCTTTGTCAGAGCCAACTACCCGGTACAGATCTTGCCAATTTGGGTATCATTCTTTTGCCGGGAAGCAAGCTCATCATCCATGGATCAAAAGTGATTCCCTGTTCTTCGGATTCGGAGCGCCAAGACAATAAGTCAGCGCTCCAAAAAAGAGCCTTACATAAAATGAAGCTTGGTGAGAAAAAGGAACTCGAAGCCTTGATGCTGGTGGAACTCGACCAACCTCCTTCAAAGAAACTAATACCGAAGAAGGTTCAGGTTCGTTGTGAATCCTGGGTCGAAGGAAAGACGAATGCAATTCATGGTATTTCAATCGCTCCAGGAAGTTTGATTTTTTTAGACACCGTTCTTGTTGAGAAAGACAAAAAAGGTGCCGAATCCCTTCGAGCCGGAACACTGGCCATCACTTGCGATTAATCACTTGGCATTAAAAAGCCCAGCAGCTTTCTGAGTGTAGCTGTCATTCGGCAGATTCTGTTTCATCAGCTTATATATTTTCTCTCCCTCTTGGTAAGTCTGCCGGCCGATGGCGGCTCGATCCAGGGGTTTATCGTCGGGCAGTCTCATCCAATCACGAAGCTCTTGATTGCTGATGCGATTCGAATACAGAATCGCTTTCGAAAACAAAAGGTAAGAGCGAATCGTTTCGTAAGCGGCCTCTGGAAAAACTTTAATCACAGGACCTGCTCGTAAAATATTTTGAAAACTCAAAATTGCGGAAAGATGATTTTCTTCTTCTTGATGATATTTGCCAGTTTCTAGATAGTGCCGTCCATAAAGGTCACGAGCTTCCTGTTTCCAGCTATCCAAAGTAGGCAAATAGCGACTCTGTGGAAAATTCTTTTCAAAAGACCGAAGACTCAGGCGGTTAAGATAAGTGTTACCACTGCTTTGCTGACCTTCGATTCCGAGCAAGTACCGAGTCCACTCTTGGGAATGATTTGCATCATGTTCCCGCATTTTCTGATAAACCGTAACCAGTGCCAACATATGAACATTTTCGTGCTGTATCGGAAGATTTTGGACCACATCCAAAATATCATTCGCTTCATTAATGGCTTCTAGGTGATCGCCCGCCTTTATATAAGAGATCACAGCGCGAATTCCGGCATCAGTCCAAAACGGATCAAAAGCCTTGATTGTTCGAATACCCAAATAGGCCGCGGCAGCTTCGCAATAGGAACCTGAACTTTCAAGACTTCGAGCTTCTTGAAAAACGGTATCCACTGACTTCCCTTGAAAAGATTCGGTCGAGGCCGGACAAGTTCTTGAACCAAATCCCAAATAGGATTCAGAAAAAGATTTCGGTACTGGTTCCGATAAACTTTGAATCAATTTCAATGGCAGGCTTTGTCCTGAAGTCAGCCAATCTTTGAAACCCTTGTAAGGCACCGCTGCCGATTCAACTGAGGACAAAGTGAGGAGCATTGAAAAGAGTCCATACCTGAGCTTCATTTTGTGGTTTCGTTCTTCCATGAATCGAGCCTACCTTTCATCTGAGAAATTCCAGTTTCAAAATTCCAAAGTGATTTGCAGATTGAAGACCAGTAACGTTCTTGGCGGGTTCGAAGACAAAAAAAGACCCGGCTCAGCGCGTCTTGCAACTGATTATTGGTAAAAATGCATTGGCGCCGAACTTGTACTAGGGCCAATCACACGCAAGTGTGAACGGAAACAATAACCACAACCACAGGAGGCGGTTGAATGAATGCTACTAAGGTAATAATGGCGACTTTGATTGGATTGGGAACAGCAAGCTCTGCGCTCGGGCAGAATGTTGCTCCTTGGATCAATACAGATTCAGAGATCAATTTTGATTTCACGGGCAAGAAATCTGAAAACTACGAACTGCGCGTAAAAATGGACGCTGCATTTCGATTTGAAGTCATCGCTCGAGAAGGCGTGAAAGCCGTGGTCAAGGCCCGCATCGAACAATTGATCTATGAAAACGGCGATTTCGTCGCTCTACAAAATTTGGATTGGGAAAAGGTCCTCGAAGAGGCTTACATCCAAGTTGAAACAGATAAGGCCACGGGACTGCCACGAGCGATCGTGACATTCGGTAAACACGACATGGCTTTTGGCCAAGCGGTTTCTCAAACCCCTATGTACCGAGACAGTCTTCTTTACAATTTGGCGCAAGAAAGAGAAGTTATCGGTTTGACCATCGAACTTCCTACTAAGTTCTTGTCTGTTGTGGATTCCGTAGCTCTGTCTCTTTACGAAACTGGTTTCGGAGACTTCCAAATCTCTGACGAGATCGGTGGGTCTATCAAGCTCAGCAAGAAAGTCATGAAAATGATCGAAATTCAGGCTTCAGCACTTGTAAAAGAAAATGCAGGTTTTGCTAACACTGAATCTCGTTACAGCATGGGTTTTGTATTCACTGCTCCCGGCGGAAAATACAAAGTTTGGGCGCAAGGCTTGGTATTCGACCAAAACCCAAATCTGCCTCTGACAGAATGGGGAGCTCAAATCGGAGCCTCCGCAAAGCTTGGACCCGGAACTGTTGTTATCGATTGGCAATATCTTGAGAGTCACGCTCATGAATTAGCAGTTGCTTACAGCATCCCTGTTGGCAATCACTTGATGTTCTCACCTGAAGTTCGTCAGGTTTGGGACCTCGGTGGAGTCGGCAGTGACGAAACGCGCATTGGTGTACGCACTCGCTTGCACTACCAATCTACGATTGGAAAGCGCCTCAAACCACGCCCCATGCACTAACAATTTACGTTTCTCTCTAGAAACGTTTTCAGCCTGATGGTTAGGGCCATCAGGCTGTGCTAAAGCTCCAATGAAATGTCGTTTAGGTCTTCAATTCAAGGAATGAATAGGTTCAAGGTGAATAACATGAATCGGATGCAACGGATTGCTTCTTTTTTCTTCTGGAATTTTCTGTGCGTGCTAGCAATAGCTGCGGAGACCAGGCCTTTCAGCGAATACAAACCAGATCTGGGTGTCACAAGACCCATCGTTAAAGAAATTATTTTTTTGGATGATTCGGGCAAGCAACTGGCGCCCGAAAAATTTCAAGAATTTTTGCAACTAAAAACAGATTCCGAATTTGATGTCAAACTGATGAGCGACGATGTCGACACTATTCGCAAAAATTTTCCCGAATTCATCAGTATCACCAACCGCATCGAACCCTTCAGCAAAGACGACAAGGATTCCATTAAAATCGTCTATGAATTTTTAAGAAAACGTTTTATCCAGTACGTCCGAATCAAAGCGGCAGGGGGTGTTGAACTCGATGCCGCTGTTCAGGGTCAACTGCGCTGCAAACCGGGAAGACTTTTGCGAGGTGAAGAAGTCAAACCCGACGAAGAGGTTCTGCGAAGAGCTTTCGTTGCAAAAGGATTTCCCAAGGCAAAGATAAAGTCAGAAATCAAAGTTTTAGATTCTCAGCGCGGCACCGTCGAACTGATCTTTAGCGCCGAACTTGGCAGCAAAGCGATGAAAGTTCAGAAAGTGGAATTTTTGGGAGTTAAAAACCATTCCACCGAAACACTGGCTGGCAAAATTTTGACTCAGCCCGAAGGTGGCTGGTCGTTTTCTAACTTCTTCAATATGTTTTCAGGCGAAGATAATTTCTTCAATGCGACAGAACTTGATAACGACGCAAAACGCATCGAAGAAGACTATAAATCCATAGGTTTTGCAGATATCAAAGTAAGCTCCCACTACCAAACTGTGTCTTCCAACTATGTGGTCGTACAATTCAAAATTCAAGAAGGCCGTAAGTACTCTGTGCAAAAAATCAATGTCACCGGGCAGTCTAAAATCAGCCGGGCACAGGTTCTTGCCCTGCTGACTTTCAAAGAAGGCTCGCCTTACAGTGGCAAAGCTTTTCGAAACTCGATGCAAAAGCTCAGGGAATACTATGGTAACAAAGGCTATGCTTCCATGCATGTTCATTTTGATTTTGATGTTAAAACCAAAACTCTGACGATTCAAATCACTGAAGGCTCTATCCAATACATCGACCGGGTGGAAATTGTTGGTCATCAAGGTATTGAAGAAAAACTAATTCGCTCCTATTTCCCAATGAAAGAAGGCGATCGAGTGAATACTCAGCTGATTGCCGAATCCATCGAATCGCTTCGAAAAACTGGGTTTTTCGATGAAGTTCAGGTGGCCTATGTTCCACAAAGACTGAACGCTGGAAAAATTTTAATCACAGTGAAAGAAGCAAGTAAAGCTTCTGTAGATGTGGGCTTTGGCTATGGCACAGCCTCTGGACTGACCGGAGACATCGGTTACAGCCTTCGCCAAAATGGTATGGACCTATCGATTCGAGCCATGCAGACGGAGGAAGAAACTAAGTTAATGCTCCTCTTTAAAAAGCCCCGCTTCATGGACACGAAAAATGATCTTATTGCCGGCGGTGGTTATCAAGACCTAGATTATGGCGGTTTTTCTAAGGAATCTATTCAAGCCCGAGTCATGCTAGAAAGAGAAATCATTAAAAATCTGACAATCGGCGTGGGCACCCGAATTGAGTTTGTTGGCATTCATGACATCGCGCCCGGCATGCCGATCGAAGTCTATGATGCTGCCACGAAAAAACATTTAGTTGCGGGAGTCGTCAGCACCCTAGTCTACAATCACGAAAAAGTGGATAAAGATGGCGAAGCCTATGATGGCTATAGAATTCGAATGGCGATGCTGCCCAGTTTTGCGGATGAAGAAGTTTACCTGAAAGCTTCCGCGACTATTTTGGCCCACAAGACCTTGGTTGAAAATTCAAACGGGAAAAAGCACATCATCACTGGGCGTCTGACCTTAGGCTATGCTTCGAGCAACACTCCTTTTTACGATGGAATGTACACTGGCGGCAGCACAGTTCTGAGGGGGTCCAACCGCGGGACTATTAATCCCAATGGCAGCAAACTGCCAGGCAATGCTGTGATCGGCGCTGGCACTTACTATTCATTTCCTCTTTACGGAGAAATGTTTCGCGGAGTCGCCTTTATGGAAGGACTTGCTGTCGGTCAGAATGTGAATAGCCTCGGAAGTATTCGAGTCGTGGGCGGTGTTGGAGTCAGAGCCAATATGATGGACACTTTTCTAAAGACAAATGTCGAAGGCGGATTTGTTTTCCCCGCAATCAAACAAACCGAAGACTCCTTTAAACCCTTCTACCTGATGCTTGGGAATTATCATCCCATGTATGACCTCTAAGGAGCAAACCGATGAAATCAGCATTCACCCCTTTGACATTTAAAAGAATCCTAAGAATTTTTCTTAGATCTATCCTCAGTCTGTTTGCAAGCGCAGTCATTGGCCAAAAAATTTCCCAAGCCCAGTCGATTGAAACTGGAACTTTCGAACACCTGGTTCAATATGGTAAAATCAATGAGGGCCTCACTGAACTGGATCGAGCCACGGCAAAAAAATGGGAACGGCTCGAAGAATGGCAGCGCAAAGAAAGCTGGATCAACGAACAAGTTCGATTGGGAGCAGTCGGCGTCGTCTATGAACACGTCATGTTCGGAGGAGTTGTCAGTCGCAATGTTGTTCCCGACAAAAACATGGGCTGGCTAGTGGTTGACCGTATCCAGCTGAATGGTGGACCCCTTTTGCAAATCGGAAATCTTGCGGGCAATTTATTTTTTCAGGCTGCATTTCCCTACGTTCAAGTAGGCGCTACGCTGAATAAGTCCTATGTTAATGTGCGCAGTCGCACCACCTACAAAGAAGCCCTCTTAGCAAATCCCTTTGAATTCAAAAAGATCCCTGCGGATTCCACTGGATTTTCCCTGCTTGAAAAGGGCGAAATCGTATCTACGATGATTTCTGGCGGCCTTTATGTCCATGTGGGCGCAAGCATCTTTGATCTGATGGGAATTGTTGTCACTGGCGGTGTGGGAGTTGGTCCCCGTGCAAAAGTTCATGTGAACAAAGAATTTAAACTCACCCTTTCTAAAAACTCAGAATCTGAAATTCTGGCGATGTTTGAAGATTCGTTGGAAACAGGTCTCGGTCTAGGAATCACGACGGGTGTTAGCATTGATAATCTGCTAGATATTCCCGTGGCGATTGGAATTAATCAGGCCGATGGTTACTCCCCGATCCGATTGAATTACAAATACAAGACTGAGAAATTAAAGTCCGTCATTTACCGAATAAATATTAAAACGGCCCTAGGCGCCAGAGCTTATCAAGCCCTGATGAATCGCGACCTCACGGTACTGGACGAAATGGTTCGGCAGAAGAATGCATCCGTTGTGAGGGAGCTCATCCGAAACGGTACCCGCGACACTACAGAACTCAATGCAGGTCTGGATCTTATTTTCTACCGTGCCGGGTTTCGGGAGATTTCTACTGAGGGTCTTTTTAAATCCACTTACGGGGATGGAAAAACATTCCGTTATAAAGAACTCACTGCGGAACGGATTGACGAAGTCTCCGCCTATGATGGAGCCTGGCAGGCTTCTGAGAAATATGCGGCCCTTGTTCCTTTGAGTAAAGAATCCCGAACTTTAGATTCTTTCGTTTTAGATACTACGATTCACTATGTCAGTTCCGAGGCCAGCGGTGAGGATCTGCAGGAAATGCTGACCCACTATCATCAGCTGGTGAATCACTTGCCAATGAAGATTGTCCCGAATCCCGAAAAAAATTATGGCCAGGTGCAAATGTATTTAGTTGTGCGTTTTCCGGGACCTGCCATCCGAAAAATTCTTAAGTCCTCCGACCGAGAACGATGGTTGGCACTGGGGGTCAGTGCTGGCTTGATGGATCCCGGTCAGTGGACAAGTCCTTCCAGCAGACAGCGCTGGGGGTCCGAGCGAGGCTCAGAAGAGGCGGCGAAACTTTCAGCCGCAAGTGCAGCAGCTCAATTTATAAAGTCCCTGCAGGCGATGAAATCGCGCGAACTGCGGGCGCAGGCATTATTGGATTTTTTGAAAGCAGATGAATCTAAAATGCTTCATCGTGCTTTGGTCGAGATTGCGGGTCGGGATCAATTGGTGATCCGCGGCCGAATTCAGGGGACGCCTCCCAAAACTGGTGCCAACTAACCCAGTTTTTCTTTTGGATCTTTCAATCGCAGTTTCATGAAGCATGTGCTGTTTTATGCTGTTCTGTGCTGCTCTGTAAGATGATAGCTTGCAGGTTATCAACTTACAGAGCAGCCGTGCAGGACGACTTGGCGCCTCCTCAGTCGCTTGTGAGTTCTCAGCTTTGGTCACCAGATCAAATCTCAAGTTCAAAAATCTCCAGTCGTTAAGCGATGCGGCTCATTTTGGTTCATTAACGATTCGGATGTGAGGCAAAGTGAGACACGCCATTGAAATGCGGTCCGATCTCGAGGAAAATTGTCAAAGCAGTCAGCACAGTTTTGACGAACATCCGTTTCCGGAGGCTTTTTGTGAAAAATCTGATGAAGTACTCTACGATTCTTTTGATTTCATTTCTCGCTTCTCCACAAGCCTCAGCAGCCAAAGTTGTAAAGTTCGATCTTGATGTCATGATTTTTGGAGAACAAAAACAGTGCGACTCTGCTGCAGTGACATCACAGCTGGTGCGAATTGCCAGTCGCTGCGAGACTGTGCTGAATCAATCGGCTTTGGCCTGTTCCGAAAATCCTTCTCAATGCGCAAGCTTTTCCAGGAGCTGTTCAGAAACACTTAAGCTCACTTTGACAGCCCTATCCACGGTTTCAAACCAAATCAGCCATCGCAAGAGTTGCCACAATCAAGTCCAGACGAGCATCACAGGCTGCGAGCGTGCCCTCAGTCTATGTCAGGCGGGCAACTTATCTAGCGAGCTGCCAAAAACATTTTGAATGGGTTCTAGTTAAACTATTCATTGGCCAGAATCAGTTCTCCGCACTAAGGTCACTTCGATGATTATTATGAAATTTGGTGGAACTTCCGTACAGGACGCCACCTCCATCCAAAAAGTCTACGAAATTGTACAGCAGCGCAGAACAAGGCTGAACTCACCTGTCCTTGTTGTGGTCTCAGCTATGGCAAAGGTCACCGATTCCTTAGTAGAGATCAGTTCCCGCCTCATCGCGAGTGATCTCTCAGGTGCTCAAAAGCTCATGCTCGGAATTCGAAATCGGCATCTCGAGGCCGGAAAAGAATTGGACCTGCCTACCGAAAGCTTAAGTAAAGTTCTCAGCTGCATCGACGAAATCCAAAGTCTTCTACCGGCTCTTTCGATCATCGGTGAAGTTTCCCCACGCAGCCGAGATCGCATTCTTGCGATGGGTGAATTGGCTTCCTCCCTTCTGGTCAGCGGATATTTTAATTCCCGCGGTGGAGGCACCGAGGAAATTGGTAATTGGCTGGATTCACGATCCCTGATTAAGACAGATTCAAATCACGGCTGCGCTAGTGTCGATTTCATAAGAACACAGCAATGCATCGATGCCCTGTTCGCAAAGCCCAGCGGTAGGGAGGGGATTTTAGTCTGTGGAGGCTTTATTGGTAGTGACTCTGCGAACCACACAACGACCCTAGGCAGGGGTGGTTCCGACTATTCCGCAAGCATTCTTGGAGCGGCTGTGGATGCTCGCCAAATTGAAATTTGGACGGATGTGGACGGAGTCCTTACGACAGATCCCCGACTTGTACCTTCTGCGAAAAGAATATTACAAATGGGTTTTGAGGAAGCCTCAGAACTAGCTTATTTTGGAGCCAAAGTTCTTCACCCCGCCACGATTTTCCCAGCCGTTAAGAAAAAAATTCCGGTCCTTGTCCTTAATTCTAAAAATCCTGCATCAACGGGCACAGTCATTAAATATGAATCCATTCAAGATGCAAATGTCGTGAAAGCAATCGCATTTAAAAGAAAAATCACGATGGTGAATATTCATTCTACGCGAATGCTGGGAGCCTCGGGTTTCTTGAAATCGATTTCTGATATTTTCGCGCAAAGAAATATTTCTGTGGATTTGATTTCAACTTCTGAAGTCAGCGTCTCAATGACTTTGGATCCAAGTTATACAGCGGAATCACTTAAAGACGCCATCCTAGAGATCGAACAGTTTGCAAGTATCTCCGTCTTGAAGGACAAATCCAGTGTCTCCACCGTAGGCGCGGGCATACGCCATTCATCAGGCGTAGCAGCTCGAATTTTTCAGGCCATTCGAGAATTTAATGTATCCATGATTTCCATGGGTGCCAGTGAAGTCAATGTCAGCATCGTGGTGGAAGACCAAGATTTGCCAAAAGTTGTTGAACAATTGCACAGGGAGTTTTTTTCCGGTCCATTGAACCCCGAAATATTTGCTGTAGAAAGGTAACAGTTCCCTTTTTGGAATGCAGAGCGCATTTTCGAATTTCATCTTATACGGTTCTGAATAGCCGGAGCAATTTCTAAAGCAAGCTCCTCTTCGAACTTCTTCATGAAGGAAATGCGGCGCTTGGCCTCAGCCTGCGCAGTGGATGTATGAAAACCTTCACCCAGTCGGTAAAGTTTAACGTGAAAATGATCGAGCGTGAAACTTCGATCATCCAAAGTTCTTGAACCACCAGAATCCACATTCATTTCTGCAAATGGCTGAGAAGGATGATAGTACCTGGCACCCATTCGAACACCTGCCGATGCCGTCCGCAAAATCCCAATAGCACCAATAGCATCCAACCGATCTGCGTCCTGCATAATTTTAGATTCAAGGCTGGTGGGCTTTAAACCCAATGAAAAACTATGTTCGACAATGACTTGCTGAATTTTTTCGATCTCCTCATCCGAATAGCTCGATTTTTGAAGAAGATGAACCGCAGCTTCGGCAGCTTGTCGGCTTGCTAAGAGGCGATCCGGATGATTTTTAGGAACATTCACGATGTCATGAAGAAGGGCAGCCGGCAGCAGAATGTCAAGATTGGCGCCCTCAATGAGGCCAATTTTCAAAGCCTGCGACATCACCCGATAGATATGAGCTAGATCGTGTCCTGGATCATTTGAATTCTCATAATTGGGCCGCACGGATTCAAAAATATGTTTGAGTCTTAAATCGCTTTCAATCTTCCTGAAAACACTTTCCATACCATTGCACCCAGTCCGGCAGATGTTTCTTCCAGTATTTGAGATCATGTTCCCCGAGGGGATCAGACTCGCCCGCATCAAGAGTCTCAGCGGGATAGCCCAACTTCAACAAAACTCCGCGAAACTCTTTAGCCCGCTGCAGTCGTTCTACAGTTTCGCCGCCACCAATGTCGATCCATGCCCGTTCAAAGGGCTTCTGTTCAACATCCAGCTTCTTTTTTGCCAACTCAATGGGATCCTTGGTCGCCCGCTTCGTCCACCCAATAGAAATTGTGATAACCAAGTCGTCCGGAAAAAGCGACCACCGCAAAAGGCTTCCCGCCTTTTGCGAGATATCTTTTGTAAACGTTGATTCCCCCCAATTGCTGAAACCAAAGATGCGATTCGCCAAGACCGTGAAGAAAATAAACTACAGGTATAGGTCCTGAAACATTTTTTGGAGCCATCACCCAATAGGGCACTTTCATCTGCACAGTTTTTGAAGAAAGCTCATAGGACGCGATGCTCACTGCTGGATCCGCATTCAGCTGATAGATCGCAGCATCTGAAGAATAGGTGGGCCCTCGATCCGGCCGGTGCGAACAGGCGCAAAAACCAAGAGAAACAAAAAGAAAAATGGCTCTAAAAATCATATGATTCAAGACTATTTCAATTCGAGTATTTCACAAGTCCAGCAGGAATTTTTCTAGGCGTCGAACAAAACATTTTTCTTCACAAGCTCCAGAGCGGCCTCCACCTCGTCGGTGATTAATCCGTCGACTGCCCACTGCAGTAGTTTCAATATCTCTTTAGCTGAATTTGGAGTGTAGGCGTAGACCTGAATAGACCTTGAGTGAATTTCATTTATGATTTCTGGCGTCAATTGTTCAAAATTCAAGTGATAGGAAAAAAGACCAAGATCTTGAATCGAATTCCAATGCAAATTTTCTTTGGGTTCATGGTTCAGATACCCAAGTCGCAGTTTCATATTTTTATCCCGCAAAGCCTTCAGAATTTGAAAAGAAAAACAAGAAACTAAAATGCGGTTTTCTTGTCCTTTAATTTGTCCTAAAAAAAGATTGAGAAAGCGATCCAACCGAAGGGGATCTTCAAAACCTTCTTCCTTAATTTCAAGATTCAGTTCAACATTGCGAGGAATGCTTTCTAAAACTTCCGAAAGAAGAGGAATTCCTTCCGAAGCGAACTCCATTCCAAACCAGCTCCCGGCTTCTAAATCTGCAAGCTCTATCCAGTTAGTCTCATGGATCAAGCCGGAGCCCAAAACAGTCCTTCCCAATTCTGGATCATGGATAACAAGAATCTGCTCATCTGCCGTCATGTGCAGATCCAATTCAAGCATCAGAGCACCGACTTCCACAGCGCCTTGAAAGGCAGCCATTGTGTTCTCCGGAAATAGTGCTGAGTAACCGCGATGCGCTACGACCCTAATCTGCGACTTCATTTGAAATGCATCTCCCCTAGCTAGTTCTTCATTGGAGACTACACTCAAAGATTAAGACCTTTCAACTCCTACTAATTTAAGATCTAGTATTTAATAAGACTTGGCTGAAAGGAGTTCCGCTCGTCTGAGGTAACGCCTCGAACTGTTTCTATTGTTTCAATAACTTGCTTGAACTTCGGACAAACCGCCATCTGTAAGTCAGCCGCGAGGTCTTGTGACTCCAAGTTAGAAGTGTACTTGTCAGAAACTATTGTCTGTTGAAATCGACAAGCAAATTTGCAACAGCCAAGCCAGTGACGAGACCATCGGGGAGGGTGTTTTGGAGCTAATTTGTTATTCTAATGAGGAATTGGTCCCCAATTGGATAAAGAATGGGAGGCGAAAGTCCTCGCCCCTAACTGAATTGCTTATTTGCAGATTAAAACTTTAACTTTCACATCAACAGCTTGGTAGATTTCATCAATTTCTCTATCAGTAACCGCGATACAGCCTTCCGTCCAATCCCATCGCCCTTGCTCAGCGACGTAAGTTCTGAGTCGGTTCTTTTTTGAAGGATCATTGGGCTCACCATGAATCATGATGTTCCCCCCAGGGGATACACCTTCTGCCTCTGCCCGAGCGATATCCTTCTTGTTTGGATAATCGATTCTCAAAGCCCTTCGAAATCGACTGTTCCAATTCTTAAACTCAATCGAATAGAGCCCCTCAGGAGTCCGTAAATCTCCTTCTTCTTGTTTATGACCCTTCGGGTTACCACCTAAAGAAATTTTATAAGTTTTTAAAGCCTGTCCTTGCGAGAAAAGAATCAGCTTCCTTGCTGACTTTCCGACCAAAATAAAATCTGTTTTTTTGCTCAGTTTTAAATTGCTCGTAGCAGTTGGAACTAGTTTCTTCGGACTCGACTTTTTGGGAGAAGTGAACTCAGTACAATTTGGCGATGACACTGTTTCTGCAAGTTTGGTCTGCGTCTGCGTTTGCGTCTGCGTTTGCGTCTGCGTTTGCGTCTGCGTCTGCGTCTGCGTCTGCGTCTGCGTCTGCGTCTGCGAAAAAACAAAACCACTCCACAACACCAAAAATACAAGAATTCGCACCGAGAAATTTTTATAAATATTTAATTTTTCCATAACATTTATCACCACATTTCATGCCAAGGGCTAAGACCGGTAGATTCTCAGCAAGCCTTTACCACCCTGAAAAAAAGGCCACTTCTGAACCTAAAGTGTCCCAGCTGCGATCCAGCTTCTCAAGTCGGCTGACAAAATTTATATTTAGTATTATCGATTGTTTTTAACTATTGATCGATATATTGAATACCATATGAGTCTCAATTCTTCAGGCCTTGATGCCTTTTATGTGTGCGCTCAAGTCAAAAACTTCACAAGGGCGGCAGAGCAGCTTTTCATTACTCAGTCGGCCCTCTCGCAGCGAATTAAAAACTTGGAAGAAGAAATTGGAGCGACCCTGCTTGTTCGTGATCGATCTGGGGTTCGCTTGACAGAGCCTGGTGAAAAGCTGTTGAGGTATTGCCAGACTCGAAGCCAGTTGGAACAAAATATAGTTTCCGAATTGGGAGGAGCCACCCACTCTATTCAAGGAATTCTACGAGTCGCCGGCTTTTCTTCAGTTTTAAGGTCTCTAATAATTCCGACTTGCCGAAAATTATTTGCGGAAGCTCCCCACATTCAAATTGAAACAATGGGTGGTGAACTCAGCGAACTACCCACCTTACTTCGAAATTCAAGCACTGATTTTATCCTTCTCGATCAAAGCTTGGAACGAGAGGGAATTAAAAGTCAGCTCTTGGGCCACGAGCTCAATGTGCGGTTACGAAAAAAAGCTACGAACTTTAGTGGATATTTTCTCGATCACGATTCAGAGGATGAAACAACTCAGAAATTTTTGAAACTCAAATCCGGTTCCAAATTGAAGAGACATTTCCTAGATGATATCTACGGAATCATCGATGGAGTTCGCGCAGGATTGGGAGATGCCATCGTTCCAAAGCATCTCATCGAATCATGGAAGGATTTTGAGATTGTTGATGAAGACCGAATCTTAAAAACACCTGTCTACTTGCACTACTACGAACAACCCATCTTGCCAAAAATTTCGCAGCGTTTTTTGGAGATCATCCAACAAGAATCCAATAGAATTTTTCTAAGATCTTAGCCCCACCGAGTGCTTCTCTATTATTAGTAGTAGTAGTAGCTGTGAATTTCAATTGAATGTGGGGATCTTACCGACAATCCTTGCAACACAAGGTGGTGCCTGGATCTCCGCCGGATCATGTCCTGTTGCCAAATTGATATTTAAAAAACCCATTGCAAATATTTTCTCCGCAACATCTTCACCGCGGACTCCGTCTGCCAAGGTAACATCAATATAAATTGGCAGGTCACGAGAAAAAATTTGCTGGGTCAGTTTAAAACTTTCAAAATCCGAAAAACAATGAACCTGTCGTCCCTTTGCAGCTGCTGTCATCTTCCAGGTCATATGCACCAAGGGGTCGTCATCAATCACAACGGTCTGCATTTGTTCTGCAGGAATCTCCATTTTAAGGGGTAACCATGCCGCAAAAAGCTTAGGCAGCATCTTAACGGAAAGGCCAGCTGATCGGGCCTGCACGTCGGCGTCTTCGACTCTAGAGGTCACCAAAACGGACATCGAAGCGATTCCAAGTCGTTCAATCAGGTCAAGTCCAGTGAGCTCCTGACCCGTGAATTCTTGATCCATCATAAACAAAAGCGGTGGCCTCTTGGCAAAGCCGCTATCGCTGAAAGATTTCTTGAGTTCGCGATACCAATTTTCAAACTCTCGCAGAGATGAAAATGCGAAATGTCGAATTCCCGCCTCAGCCTTGACTTCAGCTGCTAAGCGACGAGCCCAAATTTGATGAATTGTCTGATCATCATCGACTGAAACAAAAAAGGACCCAGGCGCTACTTTTAAATCACTCAGAAACCAATCTGGCGGCTGTGCCTTGGCAAACCTCCAAGTAGAGCTGGAAATGACCTCTTTTCCCCGAGCTGCCGATATCACAATTCGATTTTCTTGACCATCGCTCTGAGCTGAAACCAAAATCTTACCAGCAGACGCATTCATTGATGCTATCGCAGTGTTCGTAAATTGAAGGATTTCGCTCTTAATTTGAGTTTCATCAGCTTCAGAGAAAAGACCATAACTTTCCTCAAGATTGGCTTGAACTTCGATTTGCATTCGGTCCCGCAGGCGTATACGAACATCGCTGACGATAGAGTCCAGGACCGCGGATAGCATCAAAAGTGCACGATCGCCAGATGGAGTCCCTTCGCCCGGAATTCTTTTAGCTAAGCTATTAGCAATATCATTGATTCGATTTGCTGCATTTCGAAGTATCAATCTTTCTTCCGCCATAAGTCCTAAAGCCTCGGCACTGATGTGATTGAGCGCCGACAGTGGCGATCTCAAATCATGGGAAACCTGCCGAGCTAAGGCCAATAGCTCAGCCTTTTTTGAGTTTTCTATATGTTGATTCTTGAACCAAAGCAGAATGCTGATAGCAAAAGCTAAACAGATAAATATGAAAGCAAGAAATAAGGCCACATGCATTTCATTTGAGACTCGTCCTAAACGACTTATTTAGCAATTTCTTTTCGCTCGCGGAGAACCCTTTGATTGTAAACACAATGAACTCATGAAATCATTTCAACTGCTGATTTTAGTTATTAATTACAATATTTTATGCATTCTAGCGGCAACAGAACTGGAGCTTCCGCTATAAAATGTGACGAACCAGTGTTAGATCCACTCCCATGTTGAGTATTGAAACTGAAGAAAAAAACAATTTAAGCTCAGCCCCTTCGCGAACTGCGAAGTCCGGCCACGCAAAGCCGACTCTAGAAGAGTACGATGATGTCCGTCGATATCTCAGCGATTACTTTGAATGGCGCAAATCACAGGACACTCGTTTTTCCTACGCAAGCTTTGCAACCGAATGTGGATTTGCTTCAAGATCTTTTTTACGCCTGCTTTTGATCGGTCAGCGCAAAATGACCGATACCACAATTCACAAATTTGCTAAGGGGCTAAAACTAAAATTACAAGATCAGGACTACTTCCTAAATCTTGCTAAGTTTAGCCAAGCAGAATCGATGACAGAGCGTGAATTTTATGCCCAAAAAATTTACCGCGCCACCAAAATAAAGCCCCGCGCAGTAGGCAACAGCTATCTTTTTCTGGGAAACAAACACATTCCTCGCCTTCTTACATTGCTAACGATCCCTGGAATTCAGACATCGACCCAAGAATTAGCTCGAATTCTTGAGGTCACTGAAGCCGCTGTCCAACAAATGCTGGAAATATTGGAAGGCTTAAATCTGGCCGTAAAAGAAAATGCTGATGAAGGCCATCTTCCGACTTGGACAGCCACTTTAAAAAATTTTTCAGTCGCGGACTCAGCTGGGGATCTTGCCATCCAAACTTATCATAGGAAAAATATGGATGACATACTTGCGGCCATTGAACTTCCGGCATCAGCAAGAGACCTTCGCAGTGCGCTCATTCCGCTCTCAAACAAGTCTTTTCAAGCTCTACAAAAAGAACTCGGTGAATACCTAGTGCAACTTCTTAGTAAATACCAAACAAACGATCCCTTCGAAAAACAGAAACTTTATCTTGTAAACATGATTTCCATACCCATCGGAAATGAATTTGGAGGAACCAAATGAATAATTCCCAAGTCCAGCCAACTGCTCCTATTGTAGTTGCTCTTTTTTTAACGGGCCTGAACCTTTACCTAGCATCACCACTTCTGGCAGCACCAAAGGACATTGCAAAGATTCCTGGCTCGGGAGCTTCTGAAAAATTTGAACCTTATTTTCTTGGCGGCGGAGTTGTTGGCAATGGCAGCGATGATCTCAAGTTAACCCCAGATGATTCAACAGCCGATGGAGACGCTGTCATTGAAATTCCGGAGTCATTTAAAAACACTGGTTTCATCCGTGTTGAAGGTAAAGAAAATATTGACGGAAGCTTCCAATCCTTCCATTTAGTTCCATGCAAAGGTGGGGGCATTCAAAAGAACGGCAACTATGAAGGGCCATCGGGGGCTTGCTCGGGACAAATTCTCACGCATCAAACCATTTACGTAGACCTGAACAAAAAAACCAGAATTCCGCCAGGCCTGTATCTACTGTCTACTTTAACTCTGGGTGAGAAAGAAGATGAGGCGGGATCCTCAATCTTTCACCCTGCCGTGATTCGAATTGAAAAACATCGGACAACGGTGGTTCCTCTTCCGAAAATAGTACTTCCCTCTATTTCAGATGATATGTCTGCTGGCGCTTTCCCTCAAATTGACAAAAAGAGTATGCAGCTTCAGTTGATCTTCTCGACTTGGCTTTCCTCAGGAACCAATGACCAAATCTGCAAAGGCAAACCCTACGTTCGAAAGAATCCCTATCCATGGAACTGGGTCGACGAAGACGCTGTGAATTCTGAGTTCCGTAAGCTCTGCCAACAGGTGACAGGCACTAATTGGAGAAAAATAATTCCCTTTTGGAAATTTGAAACTTTAAGTGCTTCTTATCCAAAAGATGACCTTTATTTCGTAGATCCTATAATTGATACCTACAGAAACAAAATTGGATCAAGAGGATCCTGGATGAAACAAGGCTATATCACGCGCGGCACTCCTGCGGGAGCATCGATCTCAACATTTCCCGGAATTTATACGCTCGAGTTTTCTTTTTCAAATGGCCTTACAGAAAAAACCAAGGGAGTTGTGGTCGGAAACTTTTCTGAGAAAAGCATCGGTCAAGTGTTTCCAAAAAAGAACTGAAACTCAATAGAACTAAAGTTTTTGAACATACAATTTTTATCTGGAGTCTTTTTATGAATTCGAATTGCTACGTTCTTAGCCTTAACTTACTTCTGTCAGCGGTCAGCTTTAGCGCTTTGCCCGCATTCAGCCAAGCTTATTTCGAGGATCCGCCGGCTCTTCCGATAGAACTTCCTGTCGACGGCTCTCTTTATAATACGGGCTCCTTCATACTCAGAACCTCTGAACTATCACCTTCCCGTCCGCTGGCTGCGATTGTTCATTTCTGCGAGCCTTCTAGTCAGGCAATTAAGGGGGCTAAGAATAATCCCGGGCGCTGTCGTCACTCGGCAAGATTGAGCGCAGACTCCAAGCATTCGAATTTGCCAGTAGGTGACTATCTGGTTTCACTGTCGAGCGGAAGTCGCTACTACCGCGATCATGTTCCCGTAAAGAAAGATGTCCTCTCTCAGCTGACTACTAAAGAAGTTCGACTTCCCAAAGAAGCCTCTCAATTTCGTCACTCCTTCTTTATCGATTTCACAAACTTAGAAAATCAAAACGATGAGCTGCATTTTATTTGGAACACTCTTTATGAAAGCAAAGAAATAATACGAATCTGTAACGAAACCGCGCACAAAACCTCAGCTGCGAGGGCTGCCTGCGAGGCTTGGATCGGGACGGAGCCTCTAGCTCTGAAAAATACATTCGTCCGTTTTACAGAGGAAGGTAAAGTGCAGCTGGCTTACCTTAGAATCATTCGAGCAACCGAAGACCTTCACCTGAACCAATTAGAGCTTTTTTGGCAAAGGCCATCCCGTCTTTGGGTAGGATCAGTCTATGGATTGGATACCATTTCGCTTTTTCCTGGCGTCTACGGTTTTCGATTCGAATCCATCGGCGGAGTCAAGAAATATCACTATGGATTTCTAGTTGAATAAACTTCTTATGCACTTCCTTTTTTCGCTTTCTGCATCAGCTTTACTATTGCTGGCTCAGCCCCAATTTGCGCGGGCTGAGCGTGCTGCAAAACTTCTCCTTCAAGCAGAACAACTAAAGATTTATCAATTTCAAGACGATAATTCTGACTGTGCGAATTCAGGTAGCAATACGGCTCTGAAAATAAAGCAATTGTTGGGGTCGGGATCGATAATTGAAAAGGATTTTAAAACTCTCATTGGAAAATCGCTTCCTTTGATCGAACAAACCGGACTTTTGATTTTCTTTGATCGGCTGAAATCACAGAACATTTCAAACTCAGCATTTTTTCTGAGAAATTATCCTGGCAGATCCGAGCCCGCTCTACTGCTTGATTGCAGCTTAATAAATAGCCATTATTTAGCTCCCGCCATAGCCCATGAATTGGTCCACTATCAGTTCCGCAAGGAAAATATCCCAAGCTGGTTTGAAGAAGGAGTAGCCCAAACCCTGGAATTTCAAAGAGGAGGTGAACATCCTCAGAACTCACTGATTTCACTTTCTGCTGCTTCGGAATTCCCTTCGATCTTTGACATGTCTCGCCCACTTAAAAGCCAGCTTTCTTATCCTTTATCTTTTCTTTTTGTTCGCTATTTAACAGATCAGTTTTCTTCACGGGGTGATTCTCATACGAGCTCCGGTCTTATTGCAGCTATGCTGAATCCTGATCGAAAACTATGCGCGGGAACTTTCTGGGAACAAATGATCTGTCAGGGAAGAATCTATCTCACGAAGACCAAAGCACCTCCCGAACAAATCCGCCGTTTTACTGCCAAAGGGCTACTCAGGTACTTTGCACTGGCTTTAACACTGAATCATCAGAAATTTCCCTATTACCAGATATCAGACTGGATGGGTTCCAAAAGTGACGATAGGGATTGGGCTCCAAAGGATCTGGTCCTTGCCCCAGGACAGTTCATTAAATTTTCAGCCAAAAATTTTCCTGAACATTTCAAAAATCCTGACAGCGATGTCGAGGTCTATCGCATTCTTAGCAATAAAGATTCTTTTGAAGTCATCCCTCATGGCACTAAGTCTGCACTTGAAGTTGAAAATTTAAAAGCTTTGAGGAATTTCCGGAAGGATTTCATTCTTGTCATTAACACTTCGCTGGAACGTAAAGTAACCACGAAAACCCATCACTAGCCGTTCAGAGCCATCGATTCCAACAACAAGCGATTGCTGAGATAAATTTCCCGATTGGCATTGAGGGCTTCAGACACAAGTTGGAGTACCTGAGGATCTTTTTGTGCCAAATCATACAAATCTTGGCTGACTTGAAAATGGATCCCATCATTTTGTAATGAAAGTCGTTTTTGCTGAGCCACGGATATCAATCCCTTCGTCTGCTCACCAGCCTCAACAATTGATTTTCCAAACTCAAAATACTGAGCTTCCAAAAGTTTGGGAATCGAATGGATTGTATCTACCACAGATTCACGGAATTCAACGAGGTTGTGTTCGATATCTCGTGCCGCTTTTGCAGCTTCGATGGCTTTACGAAGAGCCGCTAGGCGCGACTGCAAATTCCATGAATCGACGGGATCTAGGGCAGATCTTTGCAGTTCCGCAGCATAAGCCAAGATCTCAGTCTCCACATCTTTTATTCTTTCATACATTTCTATGGAGCCAGCAAGATCATGCGCTGATTTTTGGCCGATAGAGATGATTGCCAATACAAAGTCACTGACCTTTTTCTGAAGTCCGAAAATTTCCGCAGCAATTGCATGAAGGGCAGCTTCAGGAACATCCGTCCCAGTTGCAGCCAATTTTGGGCAAAGCTGGGAAACTTCACTTTTCACCAAGCGACTCAATACCGCTTCAAATTGGCTGAGAAATGGAAGAAACAAAACAATTCCCAGTGCATTAAAGGTGCTATGAAAAGCGACCAGAATTTGAGTGTCTGGAGCCGAGGGCCACCAAGATTGAATCGATGAAATTAAAAAGGGTGCTAATAGAACAGCAAGAATAGCTGTCGATAGATTAAATGAAAAATGCGCCAAACCCACTCGGCGCTTCAGTACATTCCCCCCGAGGGAACCAATCAGACCGGTGACCGTTGTTCCAAGATCGGCTCCAATAATAACCCAAGCCGAAGAAGTGAGATCCAATAGGCCCGCATGCAGGGCACTCAAAGTAATGACCATCATGGTGGTACTGGATTGAATGATTGCCGTCACAACAAAACCAATGGGTAAAAGAAGATAGGCTTTGCCACCTATGAGCTGCTGGAGATCAATAAACTTCAAACCTTCTGAAGCACCTGACTTTATAAAATCCATCCCCAACATAAGTATGCCAAACGAACACAACAGCAGAAAAATAGAATGGAATTTATTCTTTGCCCGGAAATAGGAAATTCCGATACTTCCAATGGCCAGAATTGGAAGAGCCACAGTTTCAAAGCCGTAGGAAAAACCCAAAAATTGAACGATCCAACCCGTAAAAGTGGTTCCCAAATTTGCACCAAGAACAATGCCTAAGCACCTTGAGAGCGGTAAAATATTTGCGCCAGCAAAGGCGATCACCATTAGAATAACAAGCGAACTGCTTTGAAGGAGCGCAGTCATCCAAATTCCGTGAAAAACTGCGAGCAGGCGATTGCTTGTGAAGCGAATTAAAAAAAGTTTAAAATTTCGACCTGCCAGTTCTTCGATGGCTTGCTCAAGGCCACTCATACCAAATAAAAAAAGACCAATTCCTGCGACGAACTTCCAATATTCCACTGACTTTTCACCTGTTCACTTTAGCCTATTCAATTTAAACGAATTAGTTCGCTAGCAATCGATTGGCGAAGTCTTTTACTTGCTTCCAATCCGTGTATTCATAGTCTCTAGTTGTGTCCGTGTCCTCGCCAGCTTTCTTTGCAATTTTTCGCATCACCCACTTCAGCGGCCATGAGTACTTTGAATAAAGAAGGGCTCCCGCAATCATTTCTAAGTGGTTGAACTCAAAGGGCAGCTGCTGCGAAAGCTTCTTGCGCGCATCCCGCAACATTTCTTCCCGGAGTCCCTTGTCTTTTGTTGCTGCGCTCAATAGCACCAAGAAAAATGCATTTTCCGATGATTGAATTTTTGATTGATTCTTTTGAATAAATTCGACGAGTTCTTTCTCTGTACCGCCGGCATGCAAGGAGCCACCGCAAACAATCTGGTCAAATTGCGCTAAATCTGTCGACTTCAGCTCATCGGACTTGGCGTCGACAATCTTAACTTCTGTATCTGGCTTCCTGAGCTGCTCCGCAATGGCGCGGGCGACTTTTTCAGCCTGTCCTTCTCGAGTGGCGAAAACAATCAGAACTTTTTTCATCTCATCCTACTTACTTATTTTAAAGGGGAAATATTCCTCTTTCCAAGCGACTTCGATACCCGACCTCTATTCAGCTTGTTATTACCCTGGTTGTGGGATTGCAAGTCTGTTAACGGGAGGCCGACATTATGCATTTTCAAATGACAATCTTTGTCTCAACTATGATTCTTGCCTTCGGCTGCACCAGCTTTCAGGAACCTCCGCAATACGAAGGGCCCAGGACCACCTACACTGAAGAAGAGGCCAACCTTGAAATATTGCAGGCGGCAGCAGAAAAAGCCCAGGCAGATCTGCTCACAGAAATCAGTTTTAATGAAAACAGCTCAGCACTCACGACCTTGGCCATTTTTCAGTTGAATTCACTTCTTCAAATTGCGAATCAGATCAATTCAATTGAGCAAGCACTTGTCCTTTCTTGGCCCGATGAGGAGTATCCAACTGAAGAATCAGCAAGACTGCCTCTTGATCAATTGAACCTGGCGGAGCAAAGGAATAAAGCTGTTGAAAACTTTTTAGTTCGCTTTCGCGGCATTGAAGTCGAAAGCTTTAATATGGCCGAACGCCCCAACGAAGCCGCAGAAAGAGTCGGAACTATAGAAGCTCAAATTAAAGCAGCACTCGTCAGCGCAGGTCTGCCCTCCTCCACAGACGAGTTTCAGTATCTAAGCAACGCAGCACGCACACTCATCCTTCTCAGACTCGAAAAAGTGCCCTTCGATCCAAAGAACTTGGCGCGGACTCGGAAGTACTAGAGTTTGATCGATCCGTTTAAAAATTCCTCGCTGGATGGGACTTTTAAGTTCATAGGCTTCATCACCACAGCCAAGCAGCAGCTCTAAGCCAAGGAATCAGTCTTGCAAATCAAATCGAGCGCGTGCTGTAAGACGGCGGGAGGCTCAGTGAGTATTTATCGGCCTGGCGAAAGCCAATCACTTTGGAGCGAATTAAATATTAATTCTCGTTTCTCAAGACTGCGGAAAAATATTCAAGTGGATGTCTGTGTCATCGGAGGCGGAATAGCTGGGCTTACGACGGCTTATCTTTTGGCCAAAGAAGGAAAGTCGGTTTGTGTTTTAGAAAGCAACGAAATTGGGAGTGGCCAAAGTGGTAGGACCACCGCGCATTTTATGACTGCTCTGGATGATCGATATTTTGAAATTCAAAAAGTCCATGGTGATCTCGGGGCCCGTCTTGCGGCACAAAGTCATTCGGCAGCTGTTGAAAAAGTGGCGCAAATCGTTAAAACAGAAAACTTCTCCTGTGATTTTGAAAGGGTCGATGGGTTCCTTTTTGCCCTCGACGACCCGAGGTACGACATTTTAGATGAAGAGCTGGAAGCCGTTGTCCTTGCTGGGCTAAGAGATGTCGAAATGGTGGAAAAATCGCCTTTAGATTTCTTTGACTTAGGCACTTGCCTCAAATTTCCAAGACAAATTCAACTCCATCCTCAAAAGTATCTGCATTGTTTGGCACAGAGTATTTTGGCCCATGGAGGTCAAATTTACACTCAAACGACGGTTTCAAAAGTGAATGGTGGCCCAAAGGCTTCCGTTGAAACCTCAACTATCCAGACCGTAAAATGCAATAATATTGTGGTCGCGACAAATACTTCAATGAATGACATTTTCGCGATCCACACAAAGCAAGCCGCCTATAGAACTTACGTTTTGGCTTTTCGAATTCCGAAAGCTGCTGTGCCGAAGGCCCTCTTTTGGGATACTCTCAATCCCTATCACTATTTGCGCATCGAAGATCATGATCCTTTTCATGATCTTCTCATTGTTGGCGGCGAAGATCACAAAACTGGACAAGAAGACCATCCGGAAAAAAACTATGAAAGATTAGAAGATTGGACTCGAGCCCGTTTTCCATTCGCTCAAGAAATCGCTTACCAATGGTCGGGGCAAATTATGGAGTCCGTCGATGGCTTGGCTTTTCTGGGTCACAACCCAATGGACAGAAATAATGTTTACGTCATTACTGGGGACTCAGGGAACGGGATGACTCATGCAACTATTGGTGGACTTTTAATTACAGATCAAATTATGGGACGAAACAATCCTTGGGAAGAACTCTACAACCCTTCTAGAATTTCCCTAAAAGCGCTTCCGCGATTTCTAAAGGAAAATGCTAATGCAATTGCACAATACAAAGATTGGTTTGCCGAAAAGCCAATGCCTTCATTTGACGAGCTCCCCGCGGGTGAAGGAGTTGTCTTCCGTGAAGAGCTTAGTATGCTGGCGGCTTACAAAGATGAAAGTGGCGGAATTCAGCTTTTGTCGGCAGCCTGCCCTCACCTGGGTGGAGTCGTACACTGGAATAACACTGAAAAGTCTTGGGACTGCCCTTGTCATGGTTCACGCTTTGACTGTTATGGAAAAGTCATTGCCGGCCCTGCTGATAAAAATCTCGATTTGGTCGATGGGGCTACACTGTTACCTGAAATTCCGGAGATCATTTCTGAAGCTCATCTAATAAAACGCCCCATCGCAGAATTAGAATTAGGGACTCTGTAAAGCTTTCTTCACATTCTCAATACGATCCTCAATGTCGGGATGACTGCCCGAAGAAAATCCCGGCTGATCTTTAGGCCGCAAAGCTTCCAGTAGGCGCAGCATTCCCTTTGGATCCAACCCGGCTTTACTCAAAACTTTAACTGCCAAAGCGTCAGCTTCTTTTTCATTTTTCTGAGACAGTTCCATCCAGACTGCTTTACGTTCAATGGCACCCATAAGATCCTCACGAAAAACCTCTGTTGCGCTATGAATGTCGTGATCGGATCCAATCCATTCCAAAGCAAGGCAGCCCTGCTGCAGAGAATGCTCAAGCACCACATGCGAAGCTTCATGAGCCAGCACTGCAGCCACTTCAGACAACTGCAGTTGAGCTGGTCCTTGCCAAAGTCCCGTGCTCGCAAATATTAAACCTCCTGCACCTGCAGTCGCATTCACCATCGGACTATCAAAGACCATGAGGCTCCATTCAGGTTGACGAAATTGAGCTGGAAAAAGTTTTTCCGCCGTCTTAGAGATCTTGGAAAAAAGCTCCTTCACAGCTGAGGTGGCAGTGACTTTTGGATATTCTTTAAAGAGCTTATTAGAAATTACTAGATCAGATTGAATGACCTCGTCATAGCGCTTGAGGGATTGAGTGCATGTCATGATCTCCACAGCATTTTGCACATTTTCTCGATTGCATTGGACTAAGTAGGACTGAGGATCTTTAGAATTAAATGAATAACCTTTGCACAGTTTGACTTTTTCCGCCAAAAAGCGATGCAGCTGATGGTGTCCCGCAGACTTTGCGGCTTTTTGACAAATTTGAACCGCGGGCTCGATGTCAGCTACAGAATTGATGCTAGAAACTTCACAGAGTTGCTGGGCAGATACTTCCAAAGAGATCAGAAAAGAAAAGAACCTAAGAAAGGTAAATCTTGGCATCTAGGAACTCCAGTCGATTGCGGCCTTTGGGGATGGCAAAAAATCGATTGCAAGCCTCAAGCCGCTCGGAGAGTGGCGCTCCCAATCGGAGAGCCACGCTCCAAAAGATTTCTACATCTATTACTGCAACTTACGAATCACTAAACCAGCAGGGACCATCGTTGAGCCAACATCCAGCTGATCCTGTAGGATTGGAAGAATCAGAGTCTTCTCGCCTAAGCCCGCAGACACTGTAATTTCAAGGGCAACTCCCCCGATCTGAGCCGCCGACGTTGCACCGTCCGCGTTCCACAAAGTCGCTTTGCCATCGCGAATCTCGGGCATCTTTTCTTGGGTTCCAAAAGTCACCAGTTTGACTTCTGTGCTAACACCGTAATTCTGCGCCACTTGAGTATCGATCTGTACCTTTTGGAAATTCGTGCCTTTGCCAGCATACTTAATGAGAACTGCCGCAGACATTCCCGCTGTGGGAGCCACAAAGTCTGTGTCTCTTGTTGAATCTTGAGTGATCACACCGATCATTCGTTTTGACAATTTGGAGTTTGGTACTTCGATTAGCAAGGGAAGATTTCTAGTCCAAGTGGATTCATTGATCCCTTGATAAGAAATTAAAAGTTTTCCAGTCGCAAGATCATAGGCACGATGAGTGTCAATAGAACTGCAGCAGCCAGCCAATGTCGTTACGACCGAGTCAATTTCTTCTTCATAACTCACATCTGTAGAATCTTCTGTTTTGCTCCAGAGCACATTTTTCATCTGATCGCCGCCGCGAACTTTGATGTTCACCTGGCCAGTGATGCCTTCGGCAAAGTAAGATTGAGAATTTGTCGTAACCGATTCGACCAATGCAAAGGGAAGAGAACCAGCATCGGTATATCGCATCGCAACCTGAAACTTAGGAATTTTTGTCTGCACACTGAATTGACCTTGTTCATTTTTGAAAAGGCTGACTTCTGCAGTTGCAGATGTTTTGTAGTACAGCTGATTAGCAGCAACCACCGTCAGGGTAGCTGCGACAAGAGCAAGAGGGGACCATTTAAGCAATGAGCTTGTATTGAACTTCATAGGGAGGACTCCTTGTGTTTTGCCCCTATCTATGAAGGCTGCAGTCTTCTGTCAACTGCAGCCTATAGATATCTCCGCGAGATTGTAAAATCTGTTTAGGGGGCCGTGACACAGCTTCCAAATTTACAGCGGTAGCCTTTTGGACAATCCGAAGGAAGTTCGCATTTTATTGGCCCCTGCTTTGGCACACAAATCGACCCCGTGCACTGATAATCATTACCGCACTGATAATCATAGGTACAGCGAGCTCCTGTACCTGTCTTATTCAAACAACTTCCAGAAATACATTCAAATCCATCCCCGCACTGATAGTCGTAAGTGCAACGAGCGCCTTTACCCGTCTTGTTAAGACAGCTTCCTGAAATGCACTCAAATCCATCCCCACACTGATAATCGTAAGTGCAACGAGCGCCTTTACCTGTCTTGTTAAGACAGCTTCCTGAAATGCACTCAAATCCATCCCCACACTGATAATCGTAAGTGCACTTGGCGTCTTTACCAGTTTTATTTCTGCAGGTTCCCCCATCGCACTCAAAACCATCGCCGCACTGATAGTCGTAGGTACAACGCGCACCCTTGCCGGTTTTATTTCGGCAAAGCCCGGTGTCACATTCAAAGCCATCTCCACATTGATAGTCGTACTTACACTGGGGCTCGGTAATACATTTCCCTGAGCTGCACTGATAACCGGAACCGCACTCATAGTTATACTCGCAAGCTGCAAAGGCCTGATTCGAAAATCCACCATTGAATCCAACAAAATGGAAAAGTATCCCCAAAACGATATGTCGTAATCCATAATTCGAAAGTAGGTTTGAAAGTAGCTTCATCATAAGACCTCCCGTATGCGCCAGCTCAAACATCCGGCCAGTAAACATTGAGGCATCTCACCCCTTATTTGCAATATTTTGGCAACAAATGTGTTAACCAAACTGGTTCATTTGTAGTACTTCCAGGGGCTAGGCATCTAAATACGGCTCTACTAAATACAACTCTATCAGATAGAAGGAACAATTTTGATTCAAAGACTACTCTCCGTGGCAAAACCGGAATTGAGACTTCTGCTCTGGGGACTGTTGTTTTTGGTCTTATCCAGCGCAGCTGGCTTGGCCTATCCACAAGTCATTCGTTGGATGATAGATCATGTATTGCAGCCGAAGAACTATGAACTGCTTCTTCCCGTTGTTTCGGCGCTCTTCATGGCTTTTGCTCTGCAAGCAATTTTTGGGAGCCTCCGATTCTACGTTTTTTCAATCGCTGGAGAACGCATTGTTCTCAGACTTCGCAGCAAACTTTACGAAAACATTATTCAGCAAGAAATCTCATTTTTTGATTTTCAGCGTACCGGTGATTTGATGAGTCGCCTTTCCTCAGATTGCACGACTCTTCAAAACACAGTCAGTGCAAACGTTTCCCAAAGCCTGAGAAATTTGGGCCAGGTTATCGGCGGATTCGGTTTTATGTTTTACACTTCTTGGAGGATGTCGATTCTAATGCTGATTCTAGTGCCGCCCGTCGCTTTAGCCGCGGCATTTTTTGGTAAGCGTGTTCGGAAATTTTCCAAAGATTTCCAGACCTCCATTGCCGACGCAAGCATCGTCGCAGAAGAAACTTTTTCAGGCGTTCGGACAGTCAAAGCTTTTGCGCAGGAGGCCTTAGAAGTCTTTCGATACAACCAAGCGCTCGACCTCGCGTTGACGTCTGCTCGATCTCGCGCAAGATCCATCACTGCATTTATGACTTTCGCAATGATCGCAGGCTTTGCTTCGATTTGCTTTGTCCTTTGGTACGGGGGCAATCAAGTGATCAGCAATCAATTGTCCGTCGGGGATCTGACCCAATTTTTGCTTTATCTGATGATTGTGGCAATCGGTGTCGGCAGCCTCGGCAGCCTCTGGGGTGATATTATGGCGGCGGTCGGTGCCACCCAACGGGTGTTTGAAATTTTAGAACGAACTTCTGGCGAATCAAAAAATGGCCGCAGACTTTCCAATCTTCAGGGGCAAATTGAATTTAAAAATGTTCACTTCAGTTATCCGTCAAGGACCGACCACGAAGTTTTAAAAAACATCAGCTTCAAAATCGAACCGGGCCAGCTGATTGCACTTGTCGGTTCCTCGGGCAGCGGGAAAACAACAATCAGCAGTCTTTTGCTAAAATTCTACGAACCAACTTCGGGCGAAATTTTTATTGATGGTGTTTCCCTGAAAGATCTACAGCCGCCCTGGCTGCGGGAGCAGATCGGTGTGGTCGCCCAGGAACCCGTGCTAATATCCACCACGATTGAAGAAAATATTCGCTACGCCCAACCAAATGCCAGTCAAGATCAAGTCTATGCGGCCGCAAAAGCAGCCAATGCGTTTGAGTTTATTACAGACTTTCCGGAGGGCTTTAAAACACGTGTGGGTGAAAAGGGAATTCAACTTTCCGGCGGACAAAAGCAACGAGTGGCCATTGCAAGGGCTCTGTTAAAGGATCCAAAAATTCTGATTTTAGACGAAGCGACAAGCAGTTTGGACACGGCCAGCGAAAGTTTAGTTCAAGCGGCTTTACAGAATTTGATGAAAGGTCGCACCACTTTGGTGATTGCCCACCGTCTGGCAACCATTGAAAATGCAGATTTGATTTTCGTTATTGACCAAGGAAAAATCGTTCAGGTGGGTCGCCATCAAGAACTGTCGCTGGATCAGCAAGGACTTTATTTCCAGCTGCTTCAGCGACAATTCTCTCACAAAAATTAGGACTTCTTAAAAATCTAACTAGTACATCAAGTAAGTTGTTTTTTCGGGACTGAAAGGCAGTGTGCTTTTCGCTTCGACCACCAAAACACCTGGTTGCAAATCGTCACAGATACGATTGCTGTGATCACTCACTTTAACTTCATGGCGAGGTCCATCTACAGGTCGCAGGTCTTTGACGCCAGCATAGACATTTGAATTGCATGGAGTCGAGCGTTTCTGAATGGGAACTTCAAAAGTCTCAACGACGGAGGCCATTGCAAGGCAGCGAAACATTCGAGGATCAGCAGGACTTGGGCAGGGATCATGAGTCACAACCACGGAAATTGTAGATTGTAAGAAATTAAGTTTAACATCTGCATAATGGTTATGTGCCTTTTTACCATTGATCACAACATTATCCAGAGTTCTTTCCAAACCAACTTGAATGCTGCGAGCAAATGCAGGGACAGAAGTCAGAGCCAATGACAGGGAGACAAGAGCCAGGGCTTTAAAAGTCGTTTTCACAAAATGCCTTTCAGTTTTTTACCGATCTCTTCACAACCGGCTATTTTTTGCGCAGTTCAATTCATCTGAACTTTGGAAGCGCTCGCAGGCCCTTCTGCAACGACCTTGCCATACAACTTTCAATGCGAGCTGCGACTATTTGGATTTGATAAGAGAAAGCAGATTGCGGCTGGTCCCGTCTTGGGTTTTGGTTCCAATGTGAATCAAGGCCTAGCCTTACAAAAATTTCGCCATGGCCAAACAATCGAAGTATTCGCCCTCAAGCTTCCGAAACTTCTTAACTAGGCCTTCCTCCTCGAAGCCATATTTTTTGTATAGACCAATCGCAGGAAGATTTTGTGTATACACCTGCAGCTCAATTTTTTCCATACCGATGTTCCGTGAATGTTGAACAACGGATTCAAGCAGCCTTGACCCCAATCCTTTTCCTCTGAAGTCTGGCAGCAGCCCCATTCCAAGCCCTCCTCTATGGCTGAAACGAGGGTTTGAAAAGGGAGTGACATCACAAAAGCCCACCACTTGATTTGCAGTCACAGCATAATAGATTGGGAATTTTTTTTGCATGAGGCCCTGTTGATGCACAATCACTTTATCTAGGGGCGGCGCCTCAATCATTTCGATATAGATCTTTTCACGGGCTACAAGATCGAGGGCCGAATGAAAGCTTGGAATTAATTTTTCTGATGCATACTGGATGTCTATATTCTCCGGCTTCATCGAAGCTTCCCATCCGCCAAATAGAGTTTAGACATCTCATCGAAGACCAAGCGACTGTTTTCGTCCCTTCGCAGCTTGAGACCTTCCAGGACTCCAGCTCGATCTTCTTCCGATCTGTTCTGGCTTAGTTTCTTTTTGAAATTAAATTTCTCAACTTGAATCCGAAAACCCACAATCGCTTTTGGCAGCTGCACTGGACCTAAATCTTCTGGAAGATAAAACTCCCAGCCACTGTGCCAATTTCTTTCCACGTGATTGGTTAGTTCTTTCAGGCAATCAACCAAACCTTCGTGATCTTGAATCAGCTGGGTCGCCCCTGATGCATGAAGAGTGACGTAGTTCCAAGTGGGCACATTGTTTTTCTTGTACCACATCGGAGTCACGTAGGTGTGCGGGCCTTGAAAAATAACCAAAGTCTTCCCTTGCTCCAAGCTTTGCCAATGAAGATTTGCTCGGGCCAAATGACCGATCAGTTCAATTTTACCCTCAACACGTTTTGGGGTGATCGGCAAATGGGAGACCACCGGGCCGTCCGGACCGACAGAGATCACAGTCGCAAATGGATACTGATCCATAAGTTCAAAGATCTCATCTTGATTGCTATCTTGATATCGGGTAGGGTTGTACATGTCGCTCCCTTTCAAAATCATGCTTGCATTCCAGTTCTACCGACAAATGCGCTCTTTGCAAAGGTCCTAGCCTTTTCAAAGGAATTTAACTTTTGAAATTTACATTCTGAATGGTCCTTGCCATCCTTATTAGATCCGGAGGCCTCTGATGAAAAAAGTTACTTTAATCGCTCGAATTCTGCTGGGACTTGTTTTTTTTGCCTCAGGAGTAGCGTTCTTTTTCACGACTCCGCCGCCCATGGAAGGCGCCATGGCTGATTTTTTTAAGGGTATGGCTGCGACTCAATACTTTTTCTATCTGCTCAAAGGAACCGAGATTTTGTGTGGGCTGTTTCTTATCGCCGGAGTCTTAGTCCCCTTGGCTCTTGTCGTGCTGGCACCAATTGTTTTGAATATTTTTTTAGTCCACGCATTTATGATGCCCGACGGACTTCCGATTGCGCTGGCAATGGGAGCCCTACAGGTTTATTTGGCTTTTTTCTCAGCCGAGTACAGTCCTAGCATTCGTCAACTCTTTCGAATGCGCTAAACTTTCTCCAGGCTTTTCAAACTTTCATTGCACCATTCTTTATCTGCCTCATCGAGCAACTGAAACTGTGCCATAGCATTTTCGATGGCACTTTGACAACTTTGACCATCCGCTTTTAGGCTCAGAGCAAGTGCTTCAAAGGCATAAAAGAATTCTACTGCTCCAGCACCTTTTGCATTTGCAATTGAGAGGCACTTCTCGGAATGCATGACGGCCTCTGAAGAAAAATCTGCTTTCAAAAAAGATCTGGAAAGTCGATATTCAGCCCAAAATACTTCTTTCCAAGTTCCAGCAATTTCCCAATACTTTCTGGCTACCTGAGCCGCCATAACCATTAATTTGGTTTCTTCTGCACTTCTTGGGCTTAATTCTTCCAAAGTACAGGCAAGATTATTTGCGCCCACAGCGAGTGCTCTATTTGCAGGATCATCTTTTGCCAAGCCTGCGGCCGCATCAACGGCTTTATGAAAAGCCGCGATTCCGCGACCCATTTGTTTTTGCGCAGTCAAGGCTCCTGCCGCAGATGCAAGAACTCGAATTTGCTCTGAAGGCACGAGTCCCACATAGAAATTTTCTTCTTTGCCTTCAGCATTTTCAATCAGGCAATATTTAAGAATCGCAATGGATCTCAGAATTCCTGGTTCAATCTCCAAGTCAAACTGCTTTTTGGAAATAGCTTTGAGTTGATCCAAAAATTCAATGCCTCGCTGCCACTCGCCAAGATGTTCGCCAAAGACATGAGTGCTCAGATGAGCAAATTGAGCCAACTGTTCAATCTTTTCGATCAGACCAAAGCCGTCTCCCAATCTATTTGCAACTCCGCTTGAATCTTCCGCATGCTCCGCCCAACACTTTTTCGTGAATTCATCAAAGGTCATAGAGTCAGCTCTCCTTTTTCTGGATCAGCCCCGTCCCATATCATCTCAAGCATTGAATTTGAAGACAAATAATAGTGAAATAAAAGAATCGAACAAAGTCGCCGCCTCAGAAAAATTCTAGTGTTCGATTTCTGTTGTGCCCTCCTTGGTGCTTTGGGCTACTTTCTGCTTTTTGATTTCTTGCAAAATTCCCTCGCCATCCCGCTTTGGCTGGTGCGTATACAGCTCACTGCAAATCTTCTTTATGGTCTCTTTGGAATCCATTTATTTATCAGCCACCGGGAAGCTTGGCTGGGCCGCCTGGCAATCATGAACCTGGTTTATGCTCTTTTTTGTTTGGGTGTGGCCCTTGTGCTCTTTCGCTCTGAGATCTTAGCTGCCTCCGCCTTCCTCTTGGTAGAGGGCCTTCTCATCGGCGGGTTAGCAAAGTTTGAATGGAATGCAATACGGGCAAGAAGATAGCTTCCACTTACACTTTCAAAGCTTATCGGTCTTCAAATAAATGGATCCAAAAAACTCATGAACGAAAGATCTTTCTTTCTCACGCTTCACTCCCACTTTGTGATCTGCTTGGATTGGATCCCCGTTAAAAGTGCCGAAAATCCGATCCCAAAAGGTCAAGATTTCTGAAAAATTATAATTGGGAGCCCTTCCATCTTGGTATTCATGGTGCCGCAGATGATAGCGAGGAATTTGAAACCATTTTGAAAATCGATTTTCTTCAATATCGAGGTTGGAGTGCTTTACCAAAGAAATCACCCAAATGACCGAAAACAGACCAGCGACCACATTTCGATCAAACCCCACAGTCATAAGAAGAATTGTCTCTGGGACATAAAGCAGAAAATCATCAATCGGATGAGTTCTTGTCGAAGTGATTGTCCCAAGACGTTCAGGGACATGATGAAGAGCATGAAAGCGCCAAAGAAATGCTTTTTCGTGCTCCCACCGATGAATCCAATAGCGAATAAAATCAACAACAAAAACCAAAAGGATTGCCTGAAAGATGAGGGGTAAACCGATTTTATAATGAAAGCCAATTTGTTCACGAATGATTCCTGAGGCCCAACTTGAAAAAGGATACACAACCTGAGAGGCCCAAAAACCACTAAAGAAGAAAAAGAAAGTCTCAACTGCAGATTCTCGGTATCGAATTCCCGATTTGCTAATGTAATTCCAATCTTGATTACGGGGAATTAGAAATTCTAAGAGGACTAAAGCCATGGCAGAATAGTTATAGGTGAGAACGATCCAGTCGGTCGGATCAAGTCCCATTTTATAAAAAATAATATCCGCAATCACTACAGCAGCGATGATCAGGGGAAATAAATAGCGTCGGTGCAAATTGGCAAATAATTCTGTCCTCATAAAGCTGCCTCGCAATCCGAGACTAGCTTTAGAGGTTTTTATTGTTGAATTCTACTGATATGAATTCACCAAAATCGGTGAAATTTATTGAGAATTCTTGAGCTTCGAAGAACTTACTTTGGCTTTGCAATTGTTTTAAAGCCGGCTGTCGCAAATCGTTTCATATCAAAAGGCATCTTAACGCCTTCCATTTTCATCCGTGGATCTTTAAACACAAGGCTATTCACTTTATTGCGATGGGCTTTCGATTTAAAAACTATAAATGAAAAAACAACCGTTTCATTGGACTTTAGCTGACACATTTTTTTAAAACCCAGGCCCCAAGCGGGAAAATCGTCTGCCATGCATTCATAGTAGTCCAAGGCCCCATGCTCCATCCAAAGTTTACAACCCAGGACCGCCAACTTTCGATAGGCTTTTATATTCTTCTTCTGAATAGGAATTACAAATCCGTCGACATAACTCATTTGAGTCCTTTCATTTGAGGTTTCTCCCCAAAACGTACTATGTACTGACAGCGCTGGCAAAGATCTTCCACAAGCCGGCTATGACGAAAGCCCGAAACCATCTTCTGTGCTCGCGGCCCATCGAGAATATCCAGAATCGGTTCCTCTTGAATTTTTCCCAGCGGAATTGCCCCTTCCTTATCCAAGCAGCAAGGAACGAGAGTGCCATCGGCAAGGACTCCAAAGTGCGAGCTTAGTCCATAGCAGCTTCCTTGAGTTCCCAGAATTGGTAGGTCCAGGGAAGGCCAAACAAATTCGGTGTCAAAATGTAGATAGAGTCTATTTTTCACATGAATACTTTTTCGATTTCGCACATCAACTTCGGCATCGATTTTAATTTGATAGTGCTCGCCAATTCGCGCCAAGATCTGCCGATTACTGCTTTCAGTTCCTCTAGGTTCCTGCAAATTCCAGAGTCTAAAATTGATGTAAAGATCAGGTCTTTCCTTCATCGCAAGATCTGTATAGGCAAAGATGCGCTGTAAATATTCCGTGGGATCGCGGTCGGGATAATTATCAAAAAAACTATGCAAAGAAAAATTCACCTGCCGAAAGGCTGGATGCAAGAGAAGCGATGTTTGTTTTTCTCTCAGTAAAACTCCATTGGTGACAAAAAATATTTTTACGGCGGACTCATGGCAGATTTCGACAAGCTCCTGCAGATGGGGATGAACCAGGGGATCGCCCATAAGGTGAAAACAGACTTGCTCTGTGAGCGGAGCAACCTGCTGGATGATCTTTCTAAAGACATCTAAGGACATTAACTTTTTGCTGCGAACGACTTCCGGACAAAAGCTGCATTGAAGGTTGCAGATATTGCTAATTTCAATGTTCACTTTCTGAAATCGTTTGATTGGAAACCTCGCGGGAGCGCAGAATTGCATTTTATTGATGCAAAACCCACAAAAAATATTATTATGGCACAATGTACAAGCTTAGGGACTACCAGCAATCAGCGGTCAATAGGGCTGTCCAATATTTTCAGAAATCTCGCGAACCAGCAGTTATAGTCCTACCGACCGGGGCTGGAAAAAGCCTCGTCATCGCTGAGCTCGCACGAATTGCTAAGGGTCGAGTACTCGTGCTGGCTCATGTAAAAGAACTTGTGGAACAGAACTATGAAAAATACAAAAGTTACGGACTATCCGCTGGAATATTTTCCGCAAGTCTCGGGAAAAAGGATTGGGATCAGAAAGCAATATTTGGCAGCGTGCAATCGGTGGCGCGAGCACCAGAAGATTTTTTTGAGAACTTTTCCCTTCTAGTCATCGATGAGTGCCATCGAGTGGCCGAAGAAGGCGCCACTCAGTATCAAGAAGTTATCCGTAAGCTGATGGAGCGAAATCCAAAGCTTTGCATTCTAGGTCTGACGGCGACGCCTTACCGTTTGGGTCTTGGATGGATTTATGAATTTTCTGGTGCCGGCGAAATCAAAACAGATAAGAAAAGATTTTTCAAACAATGCGTCTTTGAGCTTCCGCTTTCTTACATGATCAAACACAGATACCTGACAATACCCGTCAAGGTCGATATTCCTGTCACCTCCTACGATTTTTCCGAACTGACTTCAAAGGATCGCCCTTACACGACCGCCGAAGTTGAGGAAATTCTGAAAAGTCAAAAGCGCCTCACACCCTTGATTATCAAAAATATTGTCGACATTACGGAGCGGTATAAAAGACAAGGCGTTATGATTTTCAGTAGCTCTGTAAAGCATGCGGAAGAAATTATGACTTACCTGCCTGCGGCCGATTGTCGAATCGTTCTTGGCGACACGGAAATCAGCGACAGAAATGCGATTGTCCAAGATTTTAAAAATAAGAAATTTAAATATTTAGTGAACGTTTCCGTGCTGACGACGGGCTTTGATGCCCCTCATGTGGATGTGATTGCAATTCTGCGCCCGACAGAATCAAACAGCCTGTATCAGCAAATCGTTGGCCGGGGGCTGAGGCTCTCCGAAGACAAAGATGACTGCTATATTTTAGATTATACAGGCATGGGCCACGATATTTATGCTCCGGAGATCAGCGACAAACGACCCGCAAAAGACACAGTTCCAGTCCTAGTCCCTTGCCCCGCCTGTGGTTTTGAAAACAGCTTTTGGGGCTATGCTGACCCAGACGGTGAGGTCATTGAGCACTTTGGCAGAAAATGCCGAGGCGCCGAGCAAGATCCAAAGACTTTTGAAATCAAAGCTTGTGGTTTTCGCTTTCGACTTAAGTTTTGTCATGCTTGTGGCTGTGAAAACGACATCACAGCCAGAGCCTGTGAAAAATGTGACGCAATTTTAATCGATGCAGATGCGAAACTAAAACAAGCAAAGCTTTCGAAAAATTCTCATGTGCTCACTCCAGAAAAGATTAGCTTCGAGGAAAGAAAAGATAAAAACGCAAATCCCTATTTGGAGATTAGATATTACGATTATAACGCCGACTACGTCAGCGAAGCGCATTTTTTTAGCAATTCATCTTCGATTAAAAAATTTAATATCAATTTTTTGCGTTCTCACTTGAAAAGACCAGAAATCGCAAGAGAGATCCGTACACCTCATGACGTGATCCAGCTTCAAAAGCATTTCCGTTTGCCTTCCTTCGTGATTGCAAGGAAGCAGGATAAATTTTGGAAGATCACAGAAAAAGTTTTCGCAGAAGAACTTTAGCTTATTTCTTACAATGATTTGATTTTGGATTTCTTTTACAAAAGCCCGCAGGATCCACGCAAAAAGGCGCATTGGGATTTCGAGTGCAGTAGGAGGCGTCTGGCTTACCACCACCTCCGATTCCGCGGCAGCCTTTCGCATTTGGATTGATGCGGCAGTAGTTGTCTCCCGGTGTGTGGCAACCAGGCTTTTCTGGATTGAACCGGCAATAATTATCGCCGGGTTCTCGGCAGCCTATTTTTTCAGGATTAAAGCGGCAATGATTGTCTCCCGGTGTGTGGCAACCAGGCTTTTCTGGATTGAACCGGCAATAGTTATCGCCGGGTTCTCGGCAGCCTATTTTTTCGGGATTAAAGCGGCAATAGTTATCCCCAGGCGAATGGCAGCCCGGTTTTTCCGGGCTGAATCGGCAGTCTGAGCTGCCAGAGCTTCCGCCCCCGCTGTCCTCGCGGCCTCCGGAGTCATTGCCCCCTCCGCAGCCCGGGAAACTAGGAAAATTTTCGCAGCGCTTATGATTGGTGCATTCAGCTGAACCCGGAAACTCGCAAGGATCTGCTTGTACCGACAAGGAGAATGCAAAAGCCATGAGCATTAATAAAACTGCCATTGAAGCTTTTCTGAGCGATACCGCGAGTAAATGCATTCGTTCTCCCTGGTGCAAAAGATGCCTAAATCAACAATTCAGGCAGGTTTGTGCAACTCAAATGCCAGTGGAACTGGGGCCACTATATCTAATGGAAAATGAAAAGGACTTTTCAGGCACTGGTATTGCAAAACTCACCCTCCGAAGCTTATAAATCGATTGAGGCACTGAGAGAGCTGCTCGATTCCAAAGACACTGTCCTTTTTTCCGGAATGTTTAGAAGCTTTTCACAAGGGGAAATCATGAAAGCAATCAAGTCTAAAATCATCGGCACTGCCAGCATCGCCTTTTTCATCTTCGCGGGACTCACTCTTACAGGATGTGCCGATGACTCAACAAAGAGCGGAGGCGGCAACAGCGATAAAAAATTCACAGAGTCCTATGATTTCACTGTCAACGGATGTCCTACGAAAAAACATCAATTTTCTGGCGATTCCGAAGAAGCTGTTAAGAAACAGTACTGCGAAGCGCTCCAAGATCACGAGCTCAACAACTCTTGCGCAGAAGGACTCCGGCAAGACCTGTTTGAAAAAAAATGCACAGGCCTGCTTTGGAAACCCAAATATAAAAAAAATCCAGATGGCCCCCTCACGGGTCCAAAACCAACTCCAGCTCCAACTCCAACTCCTGACCAAGAAACAACTCCGATTCCAACTCCGGGTCCACATTTTGTGTGGGACAGCTACAAACAATCCGACCTGACAGAGCAGCTGCGATTCGCTCTTCTTGAAGATTCCCAGGTCGTCGCAACAGGATCGCAGCTCGAACTTGCGAAAAAGATTCAGCAGGCCATGATCGATTGCGGTTTTAGTAATTACGGTCCAAAGTGCCTAGACTTCGAAGTGATGGAGGCTGGAGGAGTAGGATTTTTCATTAAGTATGAAAATGGAAGACTGGATTTCTACTCTGAAATCAAAATTCAAAATGATAAATTCCTGTTACGCTTCAAGGTCACGGAGGAAAAAGTAACAGTTGCATCCCATGTGGATGTTCTAAAAATTATAACACCACGTCTGCCTGGCGATGGTGTGAGTTACTTTTTAAATCCAGCTAACTTCGTCCCGCTTGTGGGTGGATCTATCTCTGCGAATACAAATCTTGAGGCCCTTCGTCGCCTTGAGTCTGCTATGAATATTCGATCGCTGTATCATATGGCGCAGCTTCTCCTGACAAGATTAATTTTTGACGGATCTATGACCAAAGAGAAGATGGAAGAATATAGTAGGATTCTAAAAAGCGTGGCTCGATTCGTCGAACTTCACAAAAACTTAATCACAGAATCCAGAGAATTCGCAGATCAGAAATATCAAGAGGCGATGTTGATGCTGATCACATCTCGAAAGCTTTTAACAGCTGAATCAACTTTAGGAATCTGTAACCAGCTTTTGGCGGCAAAATCTGAAAAAGTCCGCATTATGGCTGCGACCTTCGTTCTGGACGCAGAACCGACACGAATCGAGTTGAAATCTTTAGTACTCAAAGGCTTGCAGCATGAAGCCTGGCAAATTCGTGCTCAAGCGGTTTCGGCAATCGCAAAGACACAGCTCAGCCAATCAGAAGAAATTTTGCTATTAGGTATGCTTGCAGATGAAGACAGCGATGTTTTTAAAGCGGCTTCGGAAGCTGCGGCGAAAATTAAAGTGGCTAAAGAGCATTTTCCAAAAGTGAAACAACTTCTGGCTAGTTCCAAATGGCTCGTTCGCAAAGAAGCTGTAACTCTTATGGGTCGCATTGGTACTTCTGAGGCAATTCGTGAGCTTGTGGGCCGAATGAATGACAGCGATTCGGATGTCAGAAGTGAGGTCGTGAAAATCTTGAAAGCAAAGACAATTGGACAAGAGCATCTCGAAAATATGAGCCTCCATCTAAAGGATCCGCAATGGACTGTTCGTCGTGACGCCGCTTCATTCATTGGAAGCATCGGTACCGAAGAAGCGATTCGTTTGCTGGTTCGCGCATTGCCTGACAGTGATGCTGATGTTCGTGAGATGATCTTCAGCCAACTCAATAAAAAAACACTGACGGAACTGCAGGTACCAGGTCTTGCTGAGCACCTTGCAAGTGACAATTGGTCGATTCGTCTAGACACCCTCAAGCTTATTGGCAAAATACCAGGTCGGCAGACCACCCTGATTCTAGTTCGGCAACTCAAGGATCGAGACTCTGATGTACGAAACCTTGTTCGCGAGATTCTTCGACCTAGAAAACTGGATAACGAACATGTGGAAGAGCTTACTCTTCATTTGAATGGAGACCAATGGGACGTTCGGAAAGACGCGGCCTTGTTTCTGGGAAAAATAAAAACCCCAGAATCTTTAGCGGCTCTTCAGAGTCGATTGCTTGAAGAACAAGACAGCGATGTGAAGACTCAAATCATCGCATCGATCAAATTAATCAAGAACTAGCGGCCCACTTCCGATATCTTCTTTAAGACAAGATCATCCTATCGCCGAACAAATCTCGATGAGGAAACCATTGCAGTCACGAACGTAACTAACAATTTGCCCCCAAGGCTTCTGGGTCGGTGGGCTGGTGGGAATAGCACCAGCTTTGACCGCTTGTTCGTAGGATTTTTCGACATCTTCACTGATGAAACCAATTTCGAATCCTGGCGCTTTATTTTTGAGACTGATCTTTTCGTAATCAAAGCCATGAGAAGCCGCTGTATTGTGGTGAACAAATCCTAGTCTTGTACCGCCAGTGTTCATTTCACCATAATCCTTTGATTCATGAAGAAATCCAGCTTCTAGGCCAAAGGCTTTTGAATAGAAGGACATCGTTGCCTCCACATCCGAGACATAAAGAAGAGTGTATCCGAGCTTCATTTTGAGAGTCCTCCTTCGACATCAATCATCTTGCTGGGCAATGGAAAAAGAATCCATCCAATTTTCAATCCAAAGGCTCAAGAATATGAGCATCAATGCGATGAAGTACGGTGAACTTATCCTCCACTTTTTCCTGCAAAAGTTGATCGTGCTCTTGATCGAAGCGCGTGACTTCATCGGCGGAAAGGGCGGCTCCAACTCCTCGGCAAGCCCTGATCCGTCCTCTCCAAGAGTCTCTGTCAAAGGGAATAACTTTGCTTTTATCAAAATAAAGCCAGCACTGATTCGCCGTAACAACATCGAATTCTTTATCGTCGAAAGGCTGCATTTCAGCCGAGGCCTGCTGAAACTCGGCCCGCAGTCCTTCCTTTTCAGCAAGTTCTGCAGCCATCTTGACTTGAACTTCTGAAAGATCAGTACCGAAAACTTTTTTGACCCCAAGCTTTGAAAATTCCCTAGCTAGGACCCCAGTGCCCGTTCCCAAATCAAGCAGTGATTGATTGGGCAGTCCAACACCTAGCACCTTTAATTTTTCGTAGAAACTAGAGGGTGGACCGGGTCGAAATTTCGCATAGTCTTCAGTGGTGAGTCCCCAATCGATGGTTCGTCCTGGATCAATGGCACCGAGCCCGTGCATTCAAAACTCCTTATTATTTACCAAGAAAATAAGCCTATCAAAATTTCCAAGCGAATCAAATCAGTCACGAACCTTAAAGCGAATATTGTGGCCCAGCATTCGCCTCAGCCATAAGTTGTATTTTTTACTGTCACTATTGAGTGCAGTCGAGTCCAAGGCATGTTCCGTGCTATGGTGCGCCTATGAATAAGGTCATGTTCGGTACAGTCAGAGAAGATCCTCAATGGGAGCTACAGCAGTACGCTACAGGTCAATTTGAGCAGGTGCATTTGGTGGGTTCGGGTGGATGCACGGCTTTTCATTTTGCAAGCCAGTTTCCTGATTCAAAAATCTCACTTTATGATCCCAATCCTTCACAGATTTCCCTGATCCAAAGGAAACTCAGAATTTTAACTGAAAAGAATCGATCCTTAGAAGTTTGGAACAGCTTAAACGAGAGCGGAATGTTTGAAGGCCTCTTTAGACAACTGCGCTCTTTTCTGTTTGAATTTGCGCTTTCCAAATCTCAATTCGAGCAAATTTATTTTAAAGGCTCCTCAAAAGACTTGAAGCTTCTGTTTGCAAATCCTTTTTGGGGGACGGCTTTCAAAATTTTCTTTAGTGACGAGCTTTTAGTTGCTATTTTTGGACCTGCGGCCATTCAATACGCGAAACCGGGCTCTTATCCCGCCTATTTTCAGAAGAAAATCGAAGCAGGTCTTTTAAGACAAGATCGTCTTTCGAATTACTTTCTTTTGCATATTTTCTTTGGAAGCTACAGCAGCCAAGCCCGCCCGAAATTTTTGGAAAATAAATTCAAAAAACACCAAATAATCCTTCATCAACAAATGTTTCAAGACTTCGATGGGGAAGATCAACGCTGCCTCGTATCTCTCTCTAACATCTTCGACTGGAGCGCAAAACAGGATCGCAAAAAAATTGGAAATGCAGTGGCTCAAAGTATTGGGAAGGGCTCTTGCGTCCTCATACGCCAGCTGAATAATGAAAGTGATGTTCGTCCTTTTTTCGGACCCACCTTTCGCTGGCAGTTAGCGCCGCATTTTACCCAAAAAGATCGAAGTTTATTCTATGACCGTCTTTGGATCGGGAGGAAATTAAATGCTGCTCGGTAATTTGATAGGAGCAATTGAGAACGACTGCGAATGGAATAGAAATCCCTACTTTCTAAACCTCTCAAAGCAAACTTTTGAATTCCAGGATTTCTTGGAAACACAAATTCAGTTCTTGCAAGCCGTTATGCACTTCAATCGCCCCATGACAGTTCTTGCTGCACGATTGGATAATGAGCTTCATCGCAGCTTAGTGCTTCATAACGTGTGGGAAGAGCATGGCGAAGGGGACCTAAGATCTAGCCACAGACAGACCTTTTTGTTGTTACTGGAAAGATTGGGAGGTCTCAGCCAAACTGAAGTTTTTCAAAAGCCAGTTTGGCCAGAAATGCGTCTATTTAACTCGGCGCTGGATGGTGTGGCCGCAAATCAATCCATTGAATTTGGGCTTGCCTGTTTTGGAATTATCGAAAGACTCTTCGCACCGATTTCTGGGGAAATTGGATTTCAAATCTGCAGGCATCAGTGGCTCACAGAAGATAAAATGATCCACTACGCCTTACATCAAGAACTAGATGTTCAGCATTCAGAAGATTTCTTCAGCTGCATCCAAGAAGCATGGATAAGCTCTGAACAGCATCGCACGAATATTGAATCCGGACTCAGGTTTGGAGCAACTTTGTTTATGCAGCTCTATTCAGATCTTTGGAATCATCGAAAACGTAGATGGCAGATGAACTGGGAAATGAACGGATCCATTCAGCGGGCTACGGCTCCAATGAATCGCTAAATGGTCTCGATGAAGAATGTCGATGAACACTGTGGATGAATATGGCACCTAAGAATCAACTGAAATACCTCACTGTTCAGGGCGAAGAGCTTATGAAATATGGGGAAAGTCTTCAGCGCCTCGAAGGCCATGCTGTTTATCCTCTAGGAACCGATTCTTTCAAAATTGATCATGGCAAAAACTATTTTGAATTCTTCCAAATGCTGGGCGAGGTCAGATACAACTTAGCCTTACACGATAGCGAAGTCATCGCTTGTGCTGCTTGTGTTCTGGTGAGAGTCCCTGATAATTCTGGCAAGATTCGCTCGGCTTGGTATGTTTGCGACTTGAAAGTCCACCCTGAATTTCGAGGACTCCGCATTCCTAGAAAGCTATTTCTGCAGAATCTCCTTCGTAATTTCTTAAGCTGCCAGCGTGGTTTTGCTGTATCGATGAATCCCGCCAGCGGTCCGAATCCTGTTGTAAAGTTTAGTACCAATCTTCCCTATCTCTCATTTACTGAATCAGCGCAGCTTCGATTTTTTGAAATGTCTGCGGCTTCATTGCAGAGCCTCAATCGGCTTTGTGAACCAATCCTTGGACCTTTATTTTTGATAAATACCACCGGAAAGAAAGACTTGATTCAAACCAGCACCGGGAAACCGATTTCAATCCTGCATCTCGGCTGGGGTAAGGCAGCAGCCGGAGTCGCTGTCTCCTCATTGAGGGAGGCCACGGCCAACAATACTGTTTCCGAAAAATCCATCTATCTTGCTTGTGCCTGCACGGCCGCCCGCCACTATAGCCTTTTTGAACAGTTCGGGCAGGATTTCGGCCAGGCAAGTATTCTCTCATTCAGAATGCCCAATACAGATTGGTCTCACCTTCAAAGCTGGCAGATTTGAAAGCTACAAAAGCTGTACAATAGCTTTGGTTTGGTTTTGAAAGAATTAGGTGATCTGGGCATCTGCTCTGGCCATCTGCTCCGGCCATCAGCGCCATCAGATAGTGGAATAAGATTTTCCAAGAACAGTACCTAGCCTTGCAAAATTCCATCGGTGCGCTAAGAGTTTGACCAACAAGGAGCCACCCATGAAACTCTTCTGTCTTTGTATCTTATTCTTACCATTTTTTGCGACCGCCCAGTCTTCGGTCTCTCCATCTCTGCTGAACCAGACAGTGGCCATCGAAGGTTTTGGAGACATCAGATACCGCGCCCCCATCGTAGAAAGTGATGAATTTCCGATTCTTCTTGTGCATGGAATTTATGGCGGCGCTAGCCACAGGGCCTTTCGGCAAATTCTTCCCATCCTTGATCAAGCCAAGCAAAAAGTTTTTATTTTGGATTTACCCGGTGTCGGCGAAAGCACAAAAGCAAAACGATCTTACAAAATGGACGACCTCGATTTATTTTTGGAAAGATTCATCGCGACAGTCATCAAAGATCGAACCACTGTTGTTGCAGAATCGCTCATGACTGCTTCTGCTTTGAAAGTTTCCTCAAAGCGACCGGACCTCATTCGCAGATTGGTTTTAGTAAACCCTTCGGGAGTTTTCTCTTTAAACTCTCCACCATCTCAAAGAGAGCAACAACTTTACGATCGATTGTACAACGACGATACGGCAAGCACCCAGTTTTATCAAAACTTACTCGTTGATAATTCACTCCGCTACTTTTTGAAATTTACTTTCTTCAACGACTTATTGATCGATGAAAGCCTATTGAATGACTACCGCGCTATGAGGGAAGTGACTGAACAAAAGTATCTGACTTTGAGTTTTGTTGGTGGTCAGCTTTATCGTCCCTTCCAAGAAGCAGTCGAGAATGTTTTTGTACCTGCACTTTTGATCTTCGGCGCTGAATATGAAAATTTTGGCGATAGCAAAGCTGCAAAAGCGGCTGACTTCAAAAAGATTCGTCCTGACTTTGAGTATTTGGAAATTGAAAAAGCTGGAGCCTCTGTTCAGCGTGAAAAGCCCGAAGAAACAGCCCTCGCGATCATCAATTTCGGTGTTAAAGATTAAGTAGAAATATTGGAACTGGCTTTGCACGGAAATCCTCGTCCAACAGAATCAGGCGCCTCCAAAGCTAAATGCCCACTCTATAGCCCTTGAGCGGCTCTTGAGTGGCTGTTGAGAGACTCAAGAGTGTCTAGGCTTTAGCCACGGACACTATTTGGCGCCTGGAATGACTTAAGGGAGGATTTATGATCAAGATCGCATTTACCTTGCTAGCTCTGCTGACTTTTCAAAATCAGAGTGCTCTTGCCCAAAAAAATCTCGAACTTAGGTCCGTCGTGATCATGACCAAAAACTTTGTCGCAGGATTTTCTTCCGAAGCAGCGGCAAAAAAAGCAGTGCTGGCCCAAAACTCTGCCCTCAATGAAAGCTTTGCCCGGCAGGCGATTCCGCTGTCCAATAAATTGGTGGCATTTGAAGTCGAGGATATTGGTCCAACGGACGGAACGCCTCAAAATATTGCAACCGAGTTCGAGGGCGATGATCACCATATGGTGGATGCAAATCCTGAAATAGCAAAAATTTCCACCCATCGATTGGCGCATAAAGCAGACATCGTGATTGTTATGACTAAGTTCGATTCCCCATTCTTTAAAGCCGACCAGAACTATGGAGTCTGTGCTGCCTTCCAGCCTGCACTTCGCCAGGACAGCACCAAACACCATCTCGATTCAGACCCTTCTTTGATCATTGTCGACTATCTTGGCTTGCAGACCCTCACTTACCTTCATGAATTTGGACATGCAATAGGACTCGATCATCACGAGTACGCGAAGCTTGATTCCAGTTCAGCGACTTTGATGATTGCAAATGGCAACCCCCAAAAACTGAAAAGGGCAGCTTACTGGTCTGACAAGAATTTCAAAGTGAAGGGCAAAGCACTCCAGCCGACCGAGGGCATCGATGATGTGACTCAGATTCGTGAAAATCTAGGTCGACTGCAAAATAGATTCAAGCGCTGGTCGGAATTAAAGTCCGCTGTGAATCAAAACTAAAAGGTCTTGGCGCCGGCACTAATATAGGCAGTGTTCGGTCTAAAACTTTTCGCACTACTTTTCCTTCTGAATCCTTTTAATGGAACCGTCCGCATCTAGTTTTAAAACTAAGATCTCGCCTTCACTTGGAAATATGTCCGTGAGTTCAGTGATATTCACCTGATGAGTGACGAGAATTAAGGGACTGTATTTTGATAAGTTTTCTTTGAGCCAAGTTCTCAATTCCTTAGTTTGAGCTTTGCCGTCTCCCCGATTCTCAAAAAAGGAATTTAGAATCGGAAGAACTATGGGAACTTTTCCACCAAGGTGTTTTGCGGTGTCTTTGCACCGACACCACTCACTGGTGTAAATCCAAAAATCCTTGCCCAGTTTTGAGTTCAAGACCTTCCCGATTGCTTTCGCTTGCTCAATCCCTTCCTCAGACAAGTTTCTTTGAGTCTTACAATCCCCGAGCTCAAAATTGGTTGGGTCACCAGTTCCTGGAGCCTTAGCGTGGCGGATCATGGCAAAATGATTTTTTTCCTTCAGTAACTCAAGAACATCAGAGCCGAGACTGAACCGAGAATTGAGAATGGCAATCGAGATCAGAACCACTTTCAGCATCATCATAAGTGAACCTCGGATTTCTGTATGTCAGAAAGATATGGAACTGAACGAGAAGCCAGAAAATAAAATCGCAAGAGAGGCAAGATCAGAAGCATTCCGAGGGCTAAGAACTGAAAAACTTGCCGAAAACCAAAATCAGCTACGAGGGAAGTAGCTAGGCCTTCTCCAAAGGCGTTTCCAAGATTGGAGACCATCATCAAAGAGGCAAACAAAGTGGCCGCATGAGTCTTGCCACAATTGTACATCGCTAGCGTGACAAAGATGGTTTCTTGAAAAGACCAAAAAATTCCCCAAAGAAGCGTCATTCCAAAAATCACTTCAGGAAAATCGGACGAGCCTGAACTTTGAGACATCATCAGCCCACCAACTGAAATACCTACAAGAGCAATATAGGCAGTCTTTTGAGCGCCCAGACGAAAAACACAAAATCCTGAGATGAGGGCTCCAAGAATTGCACCGACACCTTGAAGGCTTCCCATGGTCCCGAGCTGATGAATTTGGAATCCGAGCTCTTTCTGCGCGAAGAGGGTCATCAATCCATCAATTCCAAATGAGGTCACTGAATAAAGAAAGGCATAGAGCCCAAAAAATAAAAGAGATTTCGAAGGTCGACCCAGAAATTTAAGCTGCTGAGCCTGACTGTGATTTGGCTCCACTTCGATTTTCGAAACCGGAAAAAAATATTTTGAATTCAAAATAGCAAGAAGTGGAATTAGCACTAAGCCAGTCATAATAATGAATACAATCGAATACCCTAAGCGTGAAGCCAAGAAGCCAAAAAGAAGTGACAAGAGTATATAACCAGAACTACGGCCTGCTTGCATCGCAGATTGAATACTGCCTTGCTCTGACTTTCGAGAAATATCGAGCGCTAACCCATCCACACTGGTATCAAAGAGCGCCATTCCGCAGGCCGCAAAAAATATAAGAGACGCGAAAATCCAATATTGACCCTTTGGTTCAATTCCCGCAGCCCCTAAATAACAAAGAGCCGCTAGAAAGAGTCCTAAAATCATATAAGACTTTCGATGATTCCCCCAAATGGGCAATCGATCTGAAAGAAGGCCAAATAAAATTTTTATGGAAAAGGGAAGCAGCATAAGACTTGTCAGCAGGGCGATGCGATCCAGGTCAACGCCCGCCTGATCAAGGTAAGGTTTCTGAAAGTTGGAAGTATAGGCCTGTATCCCGCCTTGAACGAAATAAAGCAGACCAAAAAAGATCGAGTATTTAATCAACCGTGACCCAGCCCTGCGCTTGAGAAACCTTTTCAGGTTTTGTTTTTAAAACTCTATGCAATTTGACGGTATTTAGCTTTGTGCTCATTCGGGACTCCTACCCTCTATATTCTTTGTTCACGCTAGTCTGAATAACTTTTCTAGATTCCACCACTAGTTTTATCTTTCTGGAGAGGCGAAGCCCAGGATCTCCTAACCCGGCCTTGTCGTTGTATCGCGGATGAGAATTTTTAAGTATTCTTGATAAGAGTAACGCCGATTGCGCTGTTTGCCGCTAATTTCTTGAATAATTCTTAGCTCTATTAAATGGTCAAAGGCTCTCTGAATTTTTGGCTTTGTTGATTTATGTCTTTCTAAAAGTACACTACTATTCAATATGGGATCGTGACAGAATTCAGAGAATACCTGCATCGTATAGGAAGTCGGCTTACTCTTCTGGAGCTTTTCATGATCCTGTCTATGCAAGTGGTGAATTTCCAAAGCAGCATTGTTTGCCATGTCTGCTGATTCCGTGACTGCTTTCAAAAAGAATTTTATCCACGCCTCCCAATCACCTTTAAATCGAATGTCCATAAGTTTAGAATAGTACTCGGATCGATGCGCCTTGAAATAGTAGCTCAGATACAATAATGGCCGATCTAGAACTCGCCAAAAGCAAAGTAGATAGGTTATCAAGAGTCGACCAAGACGACCATTGCCATCTAAAAAAGGATGAATTGTTTCAAATTGTGCGTGAATCAAGGCGGCTTTTATTAGCGGTGGCATTCTGTCTTCAGAATGTATGAACTCCTCTAGTTCGGACATGAGTCGATCGACTTCTTCATGGGGAGGCGGAATGAAGTCTGCCGTCTTTAGATTAGCGCCAGGATGACCAATCCAATTTTGGGAGCGTCTAAACTCACCTGGAGTTTTATGAGAGCCACGGACTCCTTCCATCAGAACGGAATGAATTTCTTTAATGAGTCGTGTGCTCACTGGAAGCTCAGTCAGCCGCCTCAATCCTTGATTCATTGCTTTGACGTAATTGGAAACCTCTTCAATATCATGCTTTGGAGAATCGTCGTCTGTATCTGGACTAAGAACATCTTCAAGTGAACACTGAGTACCTTCAATTTGCGAACTCAATAAGGCTTCTTTACGTACATACAAGTACACAAAAAGATCGGGATCAGCGATGACCGATGCAAGACCCGACAATTTGCCCAAAGAAAGGTTTGCATGAGATAGCAAGTATGCAAGGTCCTCATCCTGAATGATTGGTGGATCTGGAGGCAAGGGCGAAGGCAGAAATGCTTTGTAACCTTTGAGTTGCTCGACGTATTTCCCCGCCCTGCCCACGCGTTACCTCATCAGACTTTAAAAGACAAATTAGTTAACTTTCGTTACTAAAATTGTATATAAGTAACGTTTCTCTGTCAAAATGTTATTAATACTGAAAATAAGTAAGCTTTGGCTGGACCAAAGTGAGAAAAAAATCGGCGCAGGGAAAGGCAGGCTCCATTTCCGAACCCTACTGCACTTCTAATTTCTCTTCTAATTTCTCTTCTAATTTCTCTTCTAATTTCTCTTCTAATTTCTGAACAGCTTTGTCTTGTGAAGAAAGCCTTTCTTCGGCTTGAATGAGCTGACTCTCAAGCGGAACTGCAGACATGCGCACTCTATTCCTTGCGCTTTCCAGATTTAGAATTTCATTTCTTAAAGAATCGACAGAGTCTTGGCTATTTTCTTGTTCGGTCATTAAAGCCTCTCGGTTCACCTGCACAGAGCTTTCCGTATCACGCATTTGCTGAAGTACTTGCAGGGAAATACCCACCCTTTCCGCGCGCGCCTCATTGATCCGCAAACGAAGATCATTGAGCTGAGTCTGCAGCGTGAGTATTAGATCCTGTTTTTCAGTCGTGTTCCAAGGCGGCGACATTTGAATCGAAGCGAGCTGATCTCTTAGATTTTGAGAATCAGCTTCCAGCAGGCGAATTTGCTCATCGATTTGTTCCCGTGCTGTACTTGCCGCGCTGCTTTGATCGCGCAAGGCTGCGGCGGCTGAAAGGTTCAGCCGCACTTCTTCTGACTTTTGCCGGTCAAGGACACTCATTAAGCGGACAATCTCATTGCCTCTTTGAGAAATCTGCTGCGGATAGCTGAGCGAAAGCTGCTCATTCTGCTGAACTTTGAGGGAGCGTAAGGCTTCAACATTTCGGCGCAGATCTTCGAGCCTCAATTTTTCACCGTCCAAGCGCTCTTGTCGTAGTTCTGATTCGCGGCGCTGCAGCTGATCTAAATCTGGAGTGGCCTCCGGCACAGGAGTCGGAGTCGGAGTCAGCGCAGCAACCGCGGGGAGTCTTACCTCCGGCTGCGGGGCTTCAGTCGTCGCAAGGGGATAATTACCTCGCGAATACCACAGGAAGATGCCGATGGCGAAAACCACCAATACCGTAAAGACTTGAATAGCGCGATCATTCATAGATTCTGAAATCATCGATACAAAAAGGTGCATTAAGAATGCCATGTGAGAACTTCCCTAAGGGACAAACATGGACTAAATCATAACTATGTTAAAGCTTGTTCTAGTTTTATATTCCTGCTTCGGAGTTGTGTCCTTTGGTGCGGCGGATTCAATTCTTATTCGATCAATTTCGATTGTTGATGGAACCGGAGCGCAGAAAACTGGCCCCCTAGATATAGAAATCACGGGCAATAGAATTTCAAGGATTGGTGCGAACTTAAAAACTAAAGCAGGAAAAATTATTGATGGTCATGGAAAGTTTGCGATCCCTGGGCTGATAGATACTCACACTCATTTGCATTCAGTTCCTGGTTCGGTGTTTCGTAAAGACTCAGAAAATGAAATTCAACGCCAACAAGTTTTTCAGCTCAAAGCTTATCTAGCTGCTGGGGTCACCACGGTTTTGGATGCGGCGGCACCGGAGTCTCTTTTTAAAGAAATTTCAGAAGGAAAAAACACTTCGCCGCGTGTACTTGCCTTAGCACCTTTTTTGACCCCGCAAGGTGGATATTTTGCCAGTGTGGAGGCCCGCGGAAAGATTTATTCTGATCTTTGGACTCCGCTTGTGGATGAAACATCAGCAGATGCACATTTTGAAAAAGCAGCTCGGCTGAATGCTTTGGGAACTAAAGTGACCTTGGAGAAAGGCTTTGGCCCTTTCGAAGTCTGGCCCATTTTTGACGAATCCTTTCGTTCCACCATCGTGGCCAAGGCGAGAAAATACAATTCACCACTTTTTATTCATAGTATGTCGAAAGAAGAACACCGCCTAGCGCTTTCGATGCAGCCCTATGCCTTGGTGCACGCGGGTTTTGATGACCAAGTGGCCGATGCTGAAATTATTCAGGAGATAAAAAATAGCGTTGTTTATGTTTCAACGACACTGGCCATTTACAAGATGATGTTACTGATGTGGGATTCGAAAACATTGAATGAACCGTGGATCAGAATGTTAGTCCCACCCGAACAAATTGAAACTGCACTCAATGTCGAGGCTACCAAGAAGGTCGTTGAAAAAATCGTATTAGATAGCAAACCTTGGTGGGTTCCAAAGTTTTTGGCTCGGCTGCTTTCTGGGTTGTTTCTCAATCAGGCGATCATTGAAAAACAACTGGCTCGCTCGCAGAAATCGGTGGCGCTGATGCAAGAAGCAGGAATTCCACTGGTGATGGGTTCGGATGCTGGCAACTGGCCGGTCTGGTCGACTTTCTTTCACGGTGTGGGCAGCATTTTAGAAGTCGAAGCCCTTCACGAGGCTGGCCTTTCCCCGATGGAAGTAATAATAGCCTCCACCTCACGCGCAGCAAAGCTGCTGAAAATGGATTCCGAGATTGGAAAAATCGGCGAAGGAATGATTGCCGATATCATCATTCTAAATGAAGACCCGCTGACAAATCCCACTGCTTATAGGAACCTAAATTTTGTGATTAAAGATGGAGTCGCTAAAACTCCGGCGGAATGGCTGCTTTGAAGAGGTGCTCAAAGCAACTTTTTTCGGTAATAGATCACTCGTTCGGTCTCTTCAAAGCCCCATATCTTATGGCAAGAGTGCGAAAGTGTATTTGAGAGTTCCGCATCTGAGCCAAGCTCCGTGATGCCTTTTTTACGAATTAATAAAGGGGTCAATCCAGCTCCATCCTTTGATAAAACTCGGAAGCTTCTCCAGCGGGCTTAAAACCAAATTTTGAGTAGGTTGTTAGGCGACCCGAAAACTCGGCCTCATTGACGGGGAAGCGACTTCGATTTTCTTCAGGAATCGGGAATGCCGAAATGATTTTTGCGCCCTTTGATTTTGCAAACTCAATCGCAGCACCGATCAGTTGTTTTGAAATGCCCTGACCTCTGAATCCATCTTTGATAAAGATGCAATGAATCGACCACTCATTGTGCTTACCCGACGGTCGGCAATCGTGGCCGACAAGTTCAGACATGGGATCAACGGCGATCCATCCGATACATTCTTGATCCTGATAGGCGAGTAAGCCGCCGACTTTGTTCTGTGCCGTGAGTTGTTCCATTTTTCTTTGAGCCGCAGCACCCGTCGGGCAACCAGCCGGTTCACGGTGATTCAAACACCAACATTCCGAACACTGTGAATCAGTTTTCATGAGGGAAACAAAGTCATACCAATTCAAGGAGGAGAGCTGCTGAATCATCACTTCTTCCACCAACTCAAAACGTGGTTCACTTCCTTACGTCTAAAGCCGACGGATTCATAAATTCTTGCAGCGTGATAGTCGATGTCGGCCTCCATGACCAAATGGTCCACGCCGAATTCTTGAAAAGCAAGCAACCCGGTTTGATAGACAAGTGTCCCGCAAATACCTTGTCGCCTGTGACTAGGATGAGTCCCTACATTTTGATATCTGCCGACCTTAGCTTCATAAAAAATCCCAAGATCACCAACTAATTTTCCGTCAATAAATGCGCCAAACCACGAACCCATTCCTGCATCAGACATTTTGCGGTAAGAAACCATCTGCCGCTGCTTGAACTGCTCGTAGTATTCGTTCCTAAATTTTGGATTTGCACATAAGGTTTGAAGCTGGATGACATTGGTCCAATCTTTGTCAGACGAAATTCTTCGCACCTCAACTTGATCATTCAGGTGAGGAGGTTCCTTCAGCTCAGTCGCGGTCAGAACAGTTGCCGAATCGATTTCAAAATTAGCAGCGAGAAACTCTTGATGCTCGCCCTTGTCGTCATGACCGGTATCCCAGGTGAAGACATAGTGATGAGGCTCAGGGTAGTAGCCAAACTCCCTATCAAAAAGGTCAGTCCATTTTTTCAAATCACCTTTTTGCGGAGGACTGTCAAAAAGGATGTAGTTGCCCCAATGATGACCAGGATTGCTCGGAGTTTGGATCAGAGTGTATGAACCCTTGTCGATGACCGATCCCGAAAACTTTGCAAATATAAGGTCCGTGCGACGACCAAGGGAGCGAATGAGCATTTAATTCCCCTTCGCTGGTGAAGGTAAAATTTCATATCGAAAAGAATCCCGAAGGTGTCCCTTTATTTCTTTGGTGCCTTTAATGAGGCCGACTTTTTTCATCCCGAGCTTCTCCATGACCTTATAAGAAGGGAGGTTTCGAGTATCGCAGGTTGCATAGATGAGGGAGAGATTCAGCTTCTTAAAGCCGAATTCAATCAAAGCTCTTGCTGCTTCTGTGGCGTAGCCTTTTTTCTGAAATTCAGGATTGATGGCCCAACCGAGGTTTGCAACTTGGCTTGATTCGGTTTCTTGGCGAATCCCGCAGCCGCCAATCAACAGTCCGCTGTCCTTCAAACAAACTGCGAAATCGAATTTGTATTGGGGATTGGCTTCAGTCTGCTGAGCCATTTCGGCTATAAACTTATGCGTGTCTTCTAATGTGTTGGGGCCCCAAAGTTCATACTTTGAAAAATCAGGATCCGAGCCATAGATATGCACTCGTTCCCAATCCTCTATTTTATAGTTTCTCAGAATGAGTCTTTCGGTCGTAATATTCATCATTGACTCTTACAAAAGCCCCAAGCCATTTTTGCATCAGACATTTTTTATCCTATCACAACGTGAACCTAATTTTTTCATTCCTTATGCCAGCTGACTTCAATCTTGTAGCCGTCAGGATCGTAAATAAAAAAAGAGGCAAACTGATCTTTTTCAGTCATCATTTCACGAGCGATCTTGATGTCGCTTTGTTTTACTTTTTGATAGATCTTTTGAACTTCAGACTCTGAGTTCAAACAGAAACCGATATGAAACCAGCTCGGAAACTTTGGAATCTCATCGACCGGATCGATCGCAATCAAGAAACCTGCTTCATTATCGAGAAAGATTCCAGGATCATGATCAAACTTCGTTTTAAATCCGAAGATGTTCGAATAAAAATCGACCGACTTCTTCAGATCCTTTGTGCCAATGTGAAGGTGATTTATGTTCATTTTTGCCCCGCCTTTACTAGTTCCACGAGTTGATCGAAGGCTTTTCCCCAACCTTCTTGAAAGCCCATTTGTTCATGTTTTTTGCGACCTTCTTCATCGGCATGCGCAAGAAGAGCTTTATAAATAGTTTTGTTGTCTGATTCTGAAAAAAGAATTGAGGCAACAAACTGAAATCCCATTGGATCAGCTGGTAATGGTCGAAACCCTTTTGCCATCATTCCTGTCCAGACTAATTTTTTGTTTTCGATGACTTCAAGATAACAACCCTTGTTTTGCACCTTCTCACCAGAGGGCCCCTCAAAAGCAGTATAAAATTCACCACCAGGTTCTAAATCAATTCGGCAGTCTGTAACCTTCCACGGACGAGGACAAAACCACTTCATTAAGGTTTCAGGATGAGTCCAAGCCTTCCAAAGCTTTTCAATTGGCAAGGTGGTCGATCGCTCAAAGACTAAATCTAATTTTGGATCCAATTTAAAGTCGTCAGTCATGCAATCACCACTTTCTGTTTAAAAAAGTCTATCTAACTGAAAGATCCAATGTAGAACCACGGAGCCTGAAGAGAATTCTCCCAGACGGGAGAATCTAATCTTTTTATTACTTAGAACCATTTCCAAGATCCTTGTGCGGTGGAGGTGAACTTCGAAAAGTCGAACCCAAAACCTTACCTTTATTTCAAATGATCCAATTATTAGATCAAAGCTAAAATCACGATTAAATGCTAGCATACCTGGTGAGTTGAACACCATTCGAATATGTTTTTGTTTCGACTAAATTCAGTTCAGCCATAGACTTCTTGCTAACAAAAAACTTGGTGCCTTGAGTGATTAAAATTGGATTAATTTTCAACAGCACTTCATCAATGAGGTCAACGATCTGTTATTGAATGGCGCGTCGGATTGAAACCGGCCCACATTTCTGTGGAGCCGGTGTTCCCCTATGGAATAGCGATCATATCTTTCAGACCAGTTATGAGGTCGGCCAATTTCATTTCTATCTTCCCGTCTCGCTTTTCAACCACTAGTTGCCCAGAGGCAACCTCCTTCGGACCAAGGATGATCTTGGCAAATGGTCTTAGTTTGTGTGCAAACAAAATCCGCTTCGACAGACTACCAGCATTCTGGTCAACGACTGACCTAATGTTATTAGCCACCAGCTCTGCCGATATTTGTTTTGCATAAGACTGTTGATTTTCACTGACAGGCAAAAGATAAACCTGCACCGGACTCAACCAACCAGGCAGCTGACCGTCGAAATACTCCAGCAATAAAGCCACAAATCTTTCATGGCTACCTAGGGGAGCTCGATGAATGACCCAGGGCTTTTGATCCTGGCCGGAGCTTGACACATAGCTGAGGTCAAATTTTTCACCGGAGTTAAAATCAAGCTGAATGCTTGCAATTGATTCTTCATCCTCTGCGCCCATCTTCATCTGGACATCGATTTTTGGTCCATAAAAAGCAGCCTCACCAATAGCTTCAAAGAACGGAAGCCCCTTCTTGATCAGACATGCTTTCAGTACCTCCTCACATTGAATCCAAAGCTTAGATGGGCCATCAAAATCAATCTTTCTATTTGGATCGTGCAAGGAGAGCCGGTAGCGATAGCCTTTAAGACCCAGAACAGAATAGCAATGTTCATGCAGCTCAAGAACTCTACTAATTTCTGCCTCGGCATCATTTGGATCGATGTAAATGTGCGCATCATTTTGACAGAGACCCCGAACCCGACTGAGTCCTTTCAGCGATCCGCTATTTTCATAACGATAAACTTGTCCATATTCGGCGATTCTCAAAGGCAACTGCCGATAGCTGCGAGGGCTACATGAGAATACTTTATGGTGATGTGGACAGTTCATCGGCTTGAGATAGTAATCGCTATTGTCTTCCGGCCACTTCATCGGCGGGTACATGTTTTCACTAAATGCCCTAAGATGTCCTGACTGTTGGTAGAGTTCTCCTTTTGCTAAATGTGGGCTGACGACCCGCTGATAGCCAGCTTGCTTCTCAAGACTCTTTACAAAGTTTTCAAGTTCATCCCGAATTGCAACGCCGTTCGGCAGCCATACCGGCAGTCCTGCACCTATCTGATCATCAAAGAAAAAAATCTCCATTTCATCGGCTAATTGCCGATGATCGTAATTGTAAGACATATAAATCTCCCTCAGATTTCTGAGACGCAAAAAATGCGGTCAAAAAAAGTGTTTAAGTCATAGCTTCAAATTGTTGTTGGTGTCCCGGTTGGGACAAAGAACTTTAGATGACCCCTAAGGGGTGGTCGTAGCGGACTTAGAATGAAACAGAGCGCTAAGCGATTTCATTGTTACTATAGTATCGGAATCCAATTGAAAAACCAAAATAGAAATTTTAATGACCCTTAGAAGTGAAACAAATGACCAGAGTCTGCCGCTTGAAGTTTAGTGGTTATCACCCCAATACCCCTTCATCAATTCGCCGATCCATGATGGCTGCTCGATGGGGCCGCGCGGACCAAACTCATTTACCCAGGGTTTAATGTCGAGAACAGCTGTACCATCTACGGCATCGAGACCTTCAAAATAAACTCGCAGTCCTTCAATTTTCAAAATTCGGCAGATTGTTGTGCCAATCTGATTGGGTCTATTTTTGCCTCTTTGAGCAAAGATTCCAACCTTCGGCCAATCTTCATTGTTGCGAGGGTGCCGTGCTGACACCTCAATCTTTCTTACATCAACTTGGTTCATGAAAAAGATCACTTCAGCATGAGAAAATGAGTCCAATCCCATGAGGGCATCAGGGGAAAACTGCCTCGGATCCAGCTCGACGAAGGCCTGAACGGAATCCCAATCATCATCAACAACTTCCTTGCGAGTGCTCACGACTTTGCCAATGGCTAAACTGACTACAGTCGGTGAGGTCACAGGGAATTTAACGAAAAGTCCCATCTCAAGATCATCCGTGTAGTCTTCATTTTGGAGTCGCACCCTGTTTCGGATTCGCCCCTCGACATTAAATCCTAGTTTCTGATAAAGGCGAATCGCTCGGCGATTGACGCTCCTTACATTGAGCTCTATTTTTTCTACCTTCGGCGCAGTTTTTGCCCACTCTATAAGATGAGAAAGTAACTTTTCGCCAATGCCTTGCTCTTGGCTTCCTGGGTGAACTGCAATGGTGAGACGAACGACATGTTCGATTGACTTTAGCCCCATCGGTTCGAGCATCGCATGACCAAGGATCTTGCCAGCATCCTCCGCAACAATATATTTGCCGTTGGGGATCGTGGACAGTAGTTCAATTTTCTTCCTGAAACTGTCTGGATCGATCTCCTCGGGCCTGGAAGCCAAAAAACCGGGAACCATCGTAATGGATTTCTCAGCTGCGGCCAAGATCAATGCATCTTCTGGCTTTGCCTCGCGGATCAGGATCATTTGCACTCCACTGTGGGCTCGCCCTTTGAAGCAGTGGGAGTGTGGGGTGAGTCTGTTGAAACGACAGTCTTGGTGCTCGCTGAAAGATTACCCACTTCGGCAAATGCCGTCTGTCCGACCGTTGCTAAAAAGAGAACTAAGGATAGTTTGTACATTTCTTTGCTCCCTCGGGTTCAAGGTTTTCGTGGCCTCGTAGTTTCTTGAACGGTTTCTAGCGCGTATTGCAAAATGAACGGATACCAACATGTAATCAACTTTACCCAGCGAGACACATCAGGCTCGGTAGCCCTAGCGATTTGTTATTACCATGATGCCATCACCAATCGCTGGATAGTCTCAGGCGTGAATTCATGTCGCAGCTACTAACTAGTTGCACATACAGGCGCTTTTTCTCTCGATACAAGATTTGCCACTAATTCCGTGTTTAAGCTGCTTTGCTCTTCTTGATCTTCAATTTCATCCGCAAAGCGTCTGGACACATCTCAAAACCATTGGGCCAAGCTAGCGCTCCAGATTCCACATAGCATTTGCTAAAGAGATGGCCCTTCACAATTTCCGAAGCCAAATTTTTCGGCTTTGAAAAAAAAGAAGATAGGTCAACTTCACCGGCCACTCCATCCACATATTTAATTTTCAGTTTATAAGAATCTTCATCGATAGAAAGAATCTTACTGATTTTATTTCCTAATTTCATAACTACTCCAATCCCTTTATACGCTTCGGTGATTTCATTGCCAATACAGCAGTCCAAGCAGAATTTAAATCAGCAATATGTTTTTTTCGCCACTCCTCGACAAGCTTAACTGCCTTAGACGGCAATTTCCCTTCAAGGACTTTCCCCGATTTTATTTCAATGATCGCCTCAAATTCCCCGTAGGTTGCATGAAAATGCGGAGGATTATGATCTCCATGATAAAGTCGAATGACGATTCCGAAAAATATTGAAACTATTGGCACAACATCTCCAAATTAAATCCAACTCGAAGTCGAAACTCTCAAACATTTGAAGTCAAAATCAAATTCGGTTGAGTGTCCTGCAAAAATTTAACACTACCGAAAAATGGCGGAGGAACCCCAAGGAATCCACCTGCTTGATATTACTCGACTTTTTTTCTAGTGTCCAAGTAAAGTCCAAGTTGGTGCGGTTTTTTTTGATGATATCCTGGATGAGACGTTGGGAAATGACGGGAAATCGCGATCAGCGCTTTTGCCAACCGTGATAAGCTTTACCCTCAAAAGGAGACCTCTTCAGCCCTTTGGCATTTTGCTCATGTCCATGTACAAAACATTCCAGCGGTGGCCATCTAAATCTGAGAACCCACAACCATACATCCAACCATCTTTGTAGCCTGGCTTTCCGTAAAGGGCTCCACCCGCCTCAACTGCCTTTCGAGCCAATTCATCAACCTCTTCTGGCGATGCCGCACCAATTGAAAATAGCACTTCATTTGAATGACTTGTATCGGTGATTAAATGTCCGCCCATGAAGCTTTGAAACTGTTCCTCTGTGAACAAATTCAAGACTGTCTTTTTATTCCCGATAAACATGCTCACCATATGAGGTGCTTGGTGACGATCGTTCATCATAAAGCCAAGTTTAATATAAAATTCTTTAGCTTTGGGCAAATTTTTAGATGATAGGTTGAGCCAAAATTCATTTTCCATTTTTTCCTCCAACTGACACCATGGTTTTAAATCCCCTAAAAATCATTCGCTTTCCGTCAAAGGGCATATTAATCATGAATCCAGCTACATACTTTGCCATTCTATTTCCCCTCGGCAGTTAGTTTTAGCTTGTTAAGCCCCTTTTCGAACATTCCGCCAACATATTTGTTTATATTCATAAATATCAACGTGGATACCAGTCTGGCAAAAAATGGCTGATTCCCAGTTACTTTCCAAGTCAATAGAGTGCCGTCATCCATAGGTGTAAGAATGAACTCTGAGTCTTGATTCATTTCCATTGGTTTTGTGTATGTAATTTTGGTTTTTACCGACTGATTTGGGATCACGCCAACCACTTCAGCTCTTCCAGTTCCCATTGGTCCTGGACTATCCCAGCTAGAAATTGATCCGATGCCTTCTTCTGGGCCTGAGTAAGTATTTTGAACTTGTGGATCGGACTCTTTCCAAGGCATCCACGAATCAGCATTTTTCATATTAGCAAGAAACGGAAAGATGGCCTCAGGCTTTGCGTTTATTAGGACATCTCTCTTGATAAGATATTCAGCTGGCTTCAAGGCCGCAATAACAACGAAAACCGCAAATATGAGCCCCAATCCTGCCAGTATTTTTTTGATCACAAATGCTCCTCGTTATTTGGTCATATTTCCTGAAGCGAATACGAACCCTATTGTTGTAGCATTACATACTACTTAGTATGTTGTCAACTGCGTCCATTCTTGATACTCTTTAGACGTGGTTGGAAAAAGGAAAAGCCCTAAAAAATCCCGTGACCTTGAAAGGTCGAGAAAAGAAATTCTCGAAGTTGCTTTTATGGAGGTATTTACTCATGGATTTCAAGGCGTAAGTATTGATGACATTGTTGCCAAAACGAACCTTACGAAAGGTGCTTTTTATCATCAATTTCCAACCAAGCTTGATCTGGGATATGCCTTGGTCGACGAAGTGATCAAACCTATGATCATAGACCGCTGGATCAAACCTTTAGGGTCTTATGAAAATCCTTTAGATGGAATATTGGCTCAAATGAAGAATTTAATTGGCGAATGCGATCCAGCTCATCTGAAGCTTGGCTGTCCATTGAATAACTTGGTTCAAGAAATGTCACCCGTCGATAAAGGATTTCACAAGCGACTTCAGATTGCTCTAAATCTCTGGATTGATGAGATGGATAAACACCTTCAGCGTGCTAAAAAGTCAGGTTATTTAAAGACTGATGTAAACACAAAGCATGTTGCTCACTTTGTTGTAATGGCACACGAAGGGTTCTATGGAATGCTTAAGGGGCTTGATGATCCCAAGATTTTCTCGGCTCTCTATGCATCTTTGAAAGGGTACTTCAAAACTATTTCGCTCTAGAAGCCAACTAAATCAGAGCCCAAACAAAGACACAGGTTGCAGACAAACCAAGAATCGTTCGCACGGCATGAAGCTTCCCCCAGTGACGAATCAGATCAACAGTCGTTGAATTGATATCAGCTTCTTGAGTTAGAAGAAGTTTTTTATTTGTGGGCATGATGACAAACAAAGTGTAGGGCCAGTTTGCAAGGATGAGAACTGCCCCTAAAATCCAACGCCAGTCCTGTGTTTGCGTGTAGGCATAGATTGCTGCCAAGCCCGAAAGCACAGCTAGAGTGGATTGCATGATAAAACCACTTTTGTAACTTGGTGCCCACTGTTTCAAAAGTTGTTTGGGCTCTAGGTTCAGCCGCGCAGGCTGTTCAGCGAAATTTATATAGAATGCGGCACCTGCAAAAAAAGCTGCAATCACCAGGGCAAATAATCCGATTGAAATCATATCATTTTCTCCATTAGTAGATGGGTCAAAAACCAAATAATTTATGCAGCTCGCTTAAAAAGTTTTAGTTCTGGAAGTAAACCCGCAGCTTCAAACAATTTTAGAATTCGATCAATCGGAACTTATGGCTAATTCCGGACCGGCTTGGCTCGACTGGTCAAGCTCCGATACCAGCTCTTACCCTATGAGGGTAGCCAAGATTTGGCGAAGATGAAATCAGTGCGGCGGCCGAGGAAGCGAATTTGCATTTTGCTGGTTTCCTTTTACAGTGCTGCGAATTCGCGCTTTCAAAGTTTCACGACGACGTTTCCTTTTTGATGACGTTGACCAACATATTCGTAGGCACTGGCAATTTCTTCGAAGGCGAATTGCCGGTCGATCACGGCTTTGAATTTTCCTGCTCTGACTAACTCACAGAGTTCTTGCATCAGCTGCGGTGAGGCATTCGCAACACCCGTGACTATTTTTTGGGAATTGAGGAGATTTAAAAATGGAGCTGCGAGTTGTTCATCAAGCCCCGGCGAAACCAGCAGCAGTCGCCCATGACTTGTCAGGGAGCCTTTAAAGTTCGCCATCGACAGCGTTCCAACTGCATCCAAAATCACATCGTACTTTTCACCATTTTTTGTGAAGTCTTCCGTTTGATAGTCGATCACATTTTCGGCGCCGTAAACTTTCACAAATTCAAAATTTGGAGAACTGCAGACTCCGGTAACTTTCGCACCAAAGTAGGCTGCTAATTGAACTGCTGCAATGCCGACAGCTCCAGAGGCCCCATAAACCAAGATCCTTTCGCCGGGCCGGAGAGTGGTTTTATATTTAAGGAAATCTAAGGCGGTCACCCCTCCGAAACTCAAGACGGCGGCCTCTTCGAAAGAAAGGGATTTAGGTTTTAGCGCAATGGATCCAGTCTCTACCATACATTTATACTCTGCATGTCCACCCAATCCTAAAGCACTTTCAGCGATCACTTCGTCGCCGATTTTGAATTTTTTGACATTTTCTCCGGTGGCTTCGATAGTACCTGCGAGCTGAGTCCCAAGAATGGACGATCTTGGTTTCGAAAAGCCATAAATCATTTGGATCAGAAACTTAAATCCAAGCGGAATTGTTAGACTCTGAATGCGCCAATCCCCTGTGGTGACGGGGGTTGCGTGAACTTTGATGAGGACCTCATCGTCTTTTGGAAAGGGCTTCGGCACCTCGAGAATTTTTAGGTGCTTTAAAGAATTATATTTGGTGCAAACGACAGCTTTCATAAAATGAAGATATTAGAACAAATTGAGCCTTGCAAAGAATTTAAATCGACTTCGTCTAGCAAAAGTGGTCTTGCCTCGAACAAAGTCAGATGAAAATTTAAATCTCTGTCTCAGCGAACTTTTCGTCGTTTTCTTAAAAGATTAGTATTTTAATCACAAATTTGAATGGAACCCTTTTAATTAGAGCAAGTTCGGCGATTTAAATCTGTAAAAATTGTCAGATATCCACAATCTCTCGGAATTTTCAGCTGAAGCCTTGCGGATAACTCGCAATTTCTCGGCACTTTCCGATGCGTCTTCGAACTTCATGCCATCTGAAGCTTTTGGTTGTTCAATTTTTTGAGCGCCTTGATCAAATTGAACCCTAGCAATGAACGTTGACCAGAC
>Ga0247843_1000167_pt1 | contig 152201 bp, 148 predicted proteins | sample LaCruzMarch2017__FD_192420 | JGI IMG/M metagenome (GOLD analysis project Ga0247843, IMG submission 192420) | Freshwater microbial communities from meromictic Lake La Cruz, Castile-La Mancha, Spain - LaCruzMarch2017_8m | ecosystem: Environmental > Aquatic > Freshwater > Lake | place: Spain... | reverse complement strand
AAAATAAAGCCCTCCTTAAGGTTTTTGCTTCGTAAACAAAATATTAAGGCCCAGCCCCTCCCTTGCGGGAGTGGCTGGGAACGGGGCGTTATCAATTATTTAATGCACTTAAATGTTATAGAGCCCATTGTGTGAAGGCTACTTAGCTAAGAAAAACACTATCTTGAAACTTAAATTTATATTTATTTTGCCCAATTTTTTCCAGTTTCGAATGCTTTGAAAAAGTCAGAGTTCTTTGAGGCTTAAAAAAGTAAGCAAGATATAGCACCCCATGGGGAATTAATGCGCGGAGAATCTCCCGACCTTGGAAAATTTCAACATATTTTTTGCAGGGAAATCTTTTCAATAAAGGCAGAAAGGAGTCAGGAATCTTTGCAATGGCTTTTTGATGATCCTCATGTTGCCAATAGTAGACTGCTGGATCGTTTTCATACCGAAAAAAATAAGGAAGATCTTTGCGATTGAGTTGCTCTATTTCTTCAGGAATGAGGTCGTCAATGGGTTCTTTTGAATGAAGGTAGTTAGAGTATTTTTTTGAATCTCTAAAAATCAAACGATTGGGTACTTGGCTAAAGTTCGTTTCGCTGAGTGCTTTTTCAATTTGCAATCTGTGTATTTCGGTAAATTCAAGAAAGCTCACAAAGGAAGCTATATTTTTTTCGGTGAAGTCATCGTCAATCACGAGGTTTTCATCTTGCAAAAGTTGTAGGGCACTCATCTTTGCATCAAAGTCCTTAAATGGTAGTAGTAGGCTTTCGTGAGGTAAAATCATGGCACCGAATGCCATTTCCAAATCAATGACCTGTAATCCGTTCAAAGTTGGAATGCAGTTCTCACGATGCAAATCGTAAAGTCCGAAGACATAGGCGTAAGCCAAAAGGCTTCCAAAACCCCACGCTTGAACTTCTTGATTGAGATTTTCTTTCGAAATGCGTTTGGAGGATCCGCTCCATTCGTGGAAGGACTGAATTTCGAGTTGACATAAACTTGGAAAATGAAATTCGTGAAAACTGAAAGTTTTAAAAATTTGAAAGAGCGGAGAGTTTTGCGAAAAAAAGAACTGCTCCCAGAAAACCGAACGTGGCTTGATAAAAAAAAGGTTGTCATCAAAGACAACCTTTTTACCAAAATTGTGAAAGTCCCCTTGGTCAGGGTGGGGGAGTTTAAGCAACTCCGCCCGCCGAGCTAATAACTTCGATTTGCTCTGAGCTTTCGATCAATGATTCTAAATTAACGCTGATTTGATTTGTCATTTAACACCTCGGCGGAATTTATACAGAACTGCGAATCCTCTGGCAAAGGCAAAAAGATTAGATTAACGAATACAAAGTGTTATCACGATTTCACCCCACGCAGATTTTACTTTTTGGGGGCTTTCTGTCGAGCCTGGGTTCTTTGGTTTATTTGCTAAAACAATTGCAAACTTTTGCGCAACTGCAAGTGTCCATTGCTGCCATAGGAAGCTATGTCTTCTTTACTCGTGGCGCGACTTTTTTGTCGGGAATTTTTGCCAGCCAAATTGTGGATAATGTTTCGGGTCGAAAAATTTTATTATGGACCGAAATCTTGGGAGCACTTTGCACAGTAGCGATGTTTTTTAGTTGGAAGGAAAGCTCAAGCGGGTTGGGAATTTTTATTTTCTGGGCAAGCTTAAGAGCTGCGTTCACAAATATTCATGCCGGTTCCCGAACAAAAATTTTAGCAATCTACGGGCAAAACACCCGAAGTAAAATATCCGGTGATATTCTTTGGCTGAACCGACTCACGCATGGAGTATTTCTTTTTGCTGCAGTTTTTTTATGGGTCTTTGATTCCCTTACACTAAAAGAGGCCATTCTTCTTGATGGGGCCAGTTTTGTTATCAACGGACTGCTTTTGTGGAAACTGCCCGAAGTATCTTTGCAACATTTGAGTGACGAAAACAAAGGCTTCCAAAGTCTAAAGAATCTGATTCGCTTTGGGGGCTACTGGGCTTGGGCCGACTTTTTGGCAGCATTTTGTATGGCCGGACTTGTGATGTTTATGGTGCGGGTTTCCCAGGATCATCCAGAAAATATTTATCTCGTGTACGCGATTTATGGAATGAGTGTGTGGTTGTCCTCGAGTGTGCAAAAACGTATCTCACTAAAACTTTGGTTTTTTGTTTCATGGTTTTTGATGATCTCGGGCTACTTTGCAATATCGCAGAGTGAGGAACTCGTTGCGAAGAACCTATTTTTCAGCATACTCTGCGTGGGCTATTGGGGTGTTTATAATGTCATCAGCACCCGGCTACAACTTTTGTCGCCTAAATCCTTAAATGCGGGAATCAATACCGCTCGAATGACAATTATGCTGGCAATTTTAGTGAGTGGCGAATTTGTGTTTGGGACCATTCTGACTCAGCACACGTTAAAAGCAGAATCTTTATTTCGAGCATCTGCAACGTTGATTGCTGTCATCATTTTAGGATGGAGTTTTAGGAGAGCTCGTGAAACTAGCCATTAGTTTTTTTTTAAACTTGTTAGCAGTAATTTTTTTCACGACTCAGTGTACGCCTAGGAGTAAAAACGCTATGACATCATCAACCGAGTTACAAAAGAATCCTTCAAAAGCTGTAGTCATTGCTGTCCCTAAAAAAAATCTTAATCTTGATCCCCATTCCTTGGAAGACTTGTACAGCATGTTTGCAACTCTACAAGTTCATCGAAGCTTATTTCGCTATCAACCGGACGGGACATTGAAAAATGATTTAGTAGAAACTTGGGATGTCAGCGATGACCGTAAAATCTATAGTTTTAGACTTGCTAATTATAGTTTTAGCGATGGCACCCCTATTACCGCAAGTCATGTGGAACAAAGTTTAAAGAGATTATTTTTTAAAAAAGCAAGTATCTCGTCGGACATGAGTTACATTTTGAATTCCGAGAAAAAAGATATATCACAACTTGCTGTTAAAGCTTTGGACGATAAAAATTTTGAGATTCGTTTAAAGAAGCCTACAAAGTTTTTGATTACTCATTTAGCGCTCATGGATTCATCGATTTTAAAGCTTTCAAAATTTGATGAAGAGTATGACATCACGTCGTTAACCGCTTTGAGTGGGCACTATCAAATCGTAAAATTCGAGGAAAAGGCACTGCACTTAAAATCACGAAAACTTGGCAATCCTAAGGCTCCTGCAGATGTCGTCATCCGCACCGTTCCCATCGAGGACGCCGCAAAACTGGCTATTGCCGGAGAGCTAGATTCTGTCGATGTTTATCCTCTAGACGTTGCTACAATTCAGCAACTCCAGGTGATGGGGTGGATCACGCACAGCACCTCGCTAGTGGCGGAAAACTTTTTGATCGCGAATCCAGCAAAATTAAAACGCAAAACTCGCGAGTTCTTGTTCCAAAGTGTGGACATTTCGAAAACTTTAGAAAAATTAAAAGGATCTTTTTTTAGTGAAGCCTTTGGGATGATTCCTCCGCTTCTTCCAGGTTTTTTAAAAGAAAAATCTTGGTCTGATTGGGTTGGTACACAAGGCGATGTTGGGACAATCCAAGAAAATGTGGAACTAGATTATTCGGCTTCGTCTCAAGTTTCTAAATTGATCGCTGAAGATTTGCAAAATCAGTGGAAGTCAAAGGGACTCCAGGTGAAATTAAATGCGCTTGATTTAGAAGTCTATTTTGATCACCTTTTTTCAAAAAAATCTGCACTGATACTTGCTGTAAAAGGCATGGATTATCCTGACGGATACTCAAATCTGGCATATTTTGTGAGTGATGTTCCTGCCAATTATTTTCCTGTAGAAAACTCTTCACTGGATGTTCAGTTAAAAGAACTCCCTTACGAACTAGATGATGATAAACGCATAAAAAAATATGAAAATCTCCAAAGAGAGCTCCTAAAGCAAATGACTTTTCGGCCCTTACTTTTTGGAAATGCCTACAGCGGAATGTGGTCTGGAGTATTTGCAAAAGTGCCGGAGCATCCCATGGGACTGCAGTTTCTAGCGCTAGATGAACTAGAGGTTCGGTAGAGTGCAAAGTTTAGCCGTCTACTTTGGCAAAGAGTTTCGTGCAATTAAGAGAGCGATTTACAGTGTTTCTCTGTTAGCATTTTTTCTCTTGGTGTTTTTTTGGAATTTTTTTAGCTTTCAACAAACCAAAATCCTCGTACAGCAATATGTCGAAGTCACTAGCCAGCGCATGAAGTTGGAAGGTGGGGGCTTGTTTCTTCAACGGGAAATTAACAATTTTGTATCGTCCTTAAATCAAGGAATGTGGATTAAAGTAGAATTGGAATTCTTCCAAGATGAGCGCTTGTTGTCCCGATCCCATTCGCAGAGAAAAGGCATTTTCACATTTCGAGAAGAATACTTTCAGACTTCCGAACTCAAAGCCAAGCCGTTAAAAGTGATAGCAGAGTATGCTTTGGATTGGGCGCTGTTATATTCGGCAGTTGTGAGTTTAGGAATTTTTTTGCTTGCACGATTTATTGTTACAAATGCAGAAAAAAAGTATTCTTTAGCGATTGAGGGATTTACCAATACCTTAAAAGATCTCTCGCAAAAAATTCTCAAAGTGAGTCGCAGTTTGAGAGAAGCCTCGCTGGATGATTTTAAGATGTCTTCTCAGCTTTTTGAGGTTCATGACATCATCAAAGCTTTTCAAGATTTTGTTTTGGAAATTGATCGCCTTCATACAGAAATTGCCCAGATTGAATTTAACAAGGGAAGGGATTTTTTGGCGCGTCGACTTGCTCACGATATGCGGTCACCACTTTCAGTGATCAAGATTGCCGTTTCACAGCTTTTCCAAAGCACCGGAGAAAGCAAAGAGAGTCTCTTGCTATTGGAACAAGCAGTGACGCGACTTCAAGGTGTCGCTGCAGACCTGTTGCAAACACAGCAAAAAATCGAAAACTTGACGTTCTCAAAATGGGCATTGAAGGAATCTCTGGAGGAAATGTTTGAAGAGAAAAAACTTGCGCTGGGTGAGCAAAAAATTGCTTTGGAATTGCGCTTTCCTGATATGGAGTTATTTTGCAGCTTTTCGAAAATCGAATTTCAAAGGCATTTGTCTAATCTTTTGAATAACTCCATTGAGGCGCTCGCAAGTGTTGATGCACCGAAGATATTGATGGAAGTGAAAAATTTAACAAAAGGTATTTGCCAACTGAACGTTTGGGACAACGGACCCGGGGTTGCACCGCATGTCTTGTCAAAACTGGGCAAAAGACTTTTTTCGACAAAAGCGATAAGCAACAACAGTGGTTCGGGAATCGCAATTTTTTCGTGCTACAAATTTATAGAGTCCCTTAGTGGGCAAATGGAAATTCAATCCGTGCTTGGGGAAGGTCTAAAAATAAAACTTATTTTGCCAGTTCTTGATTCTTTAAATAGCTCAAAAGATCCGGGGCAATAATTGTTTTTGGAATCTTAGCGAGTAAAGAATCCTCCGCCGAATCAAGAGTGACCCGTGTGGCACGCAACGCAATGACAGCGTTTTGAAATAAAGTTTTTGACCCATAAAGTTGGTCACCAAAAATGGGAAGGGCGTGTTTTGCCATTTCAAAACGCAATTGATGGCTGCGTCCCGTGCGAGGTTCAAGTTCCCACAGTAAACAAGGGATTCCATTCCAGTCCAATTTTTCTATGGGCTTTGCAATTGTGAGAGCGTCTTTGCCGTGAGCGGCTTCGAAACTACGTTTTTTTCCTCGGTGTATTTTGGATTTCCACTCCAGCTTTTCACCAATCCTGAAGGAATCCGAAAATGCCGAGAGGCACTGATAGATTTTTTGAACCGAACGTTTTTCAAAAATCTGATTTGCCTCACGATGCGCGAGTGAGTTTTTTGCAAAAAAAACTATTCCACTGACTTCGAAATCCAGACGATGAATCGGGTAAATTTGAACTTTTAGTTTATCTTCTAATATTTTTCCTAGAACGGGCCGAGGATCTTTGTCGCCTTCCCGGGCAGGCACGCTGAGAACTCCGCTTTCTTTGTCAACGATCACAAAATTTGAGTCTTCGAAAAGGACTTTCATCTTAGTGAAGCTTTTTGACCAATGGCAAAATAGTTTTCATCAGATTTTCTGCAATGATTTGATGACCCTTAGGGTTGGGATGAATTTGATCATCAAGGTTTAACAATTCGCTAGCTGCCACACCTTCAAGAAGAAAGGGAACAAAAATAAGTTTCTTCTTTTTTGCAATTCCGGGAAATACTGCCTCAAAATCTTTGGTGTATTTGGGATCTGAATTTGTTGGGACTTTCATTCCAATAAAAACAATTTGAGCTTTGGTTTTTTGAAATTTATCCAAAATGAGTTCTAAGTTTTTTTTCATGTCTTTTACGGGCAATAAACGAAGTCCATCGTTGCCCCCCAAGCACAAAAGAATAATATCAAAGGGACCACTTTTTAAAACCCAATCCACTCGCTTTAGCCCTTGCGCGCTGGTGTCTCCGCTCACTCCCGCATTCACGACTTTGACGGTGAATTTTTTTTCATTTAGCATTTTTTCTAACTGCTTAGGGTAGGCGGCATCAGCTGCAAGTTGATACCCAGCGGTGAGCGAATCTCCGAAAGCCAAAATTTTGATTTCTCGTGCAAGAACTGTAGGAGTTACAAGTCCACAAAAGCAGAGTAGAAATGGCGTTATGAAAATTTTGGTAAAAGATCTCATGAAACAATTTCCTCTTCCGGGATCTGGTAGCGATCATATCACAGTTTTAAAAAGCTTAAATTTTGAAATTGCTTCAAACTCATGGACCTCACTGACGGGTTCTTCGGGCAGTGGAAAGTCGACACTTCTATCGTTACTTTCGGGACTCGAAAACCCAACGCAGGGTGACATCTCTTTGAACGAATTCAATTTTTCTAAAATGAGCGAAGATGAGCGAGCGGATTTTCGTGCGCGAAACATGGGATTTATCTTTCAAAATTTTCGCTTGTTGCCACACCTCACAGCCTTAGAAAATGTTTGTCTTCCACTGGAGATTTTGGGCGACAAAAAAAGTTCGGAAAGAGCAAAAGAGGAGCTAGACGCTGTAGGGATGGGCCATCGCCTGAACAATTTGCCAACTCAGTTGTCGGGTGGGGAACAACAGCGAGTAGCAATCGCGCGGGCATTTGTTTCGCGTCCAAAAGTGCTTTTTGCTGATGAACCCACGGGTAATTTGGATTCTGTAAATGGTTCAATGGTGATTGAGCTGATGAAAAAATTGCATCAGACTTATAAAAGTACACTTGTCGTGGTGACCCATGATCCTTTCGTTGCGGCCCAAGGAGAACACCAGATCAAATTAAAAGATGGGCAGTTGGTGCATTGATGTCCCAAACTTCTTTTGCTCGCTTTCTTTTTCGAAAAGATCCAGGAATTCGTTCTTCCTCCATCTGGATTTTGCTGGCAAGTTTGGCTTTGGGGATTGCAGCTCTGGTGGCGCTAGATTTGTTTAGTCGTCGCATTGAATCTACTATCTTTAGAGACAGTAAAAGTTTATTGGCGTCTGACTATCAAATTCAATCTTGGCGCGCCTTTGATGAAAATGTGTGGAAAGCCTTGGAAACTTACAAAGCGGATGGAAAACTCGTACAACAGAGTGACTTTGTTTCGTCTTTGGCCTTTGACAATGATGAACGCGTGACAGTCTCGGTAAGAACTCTGGAAGGAGATGCTTATCCTTTTTATGGAGAATGGATTAGCGAGCCTCAGTTAAAAATTTCGGACCTCAAAGAAAAGCCTGAAATCGTGCTTGATCAAAGTTTCAAAACAAAGGGCGTGAGTCTTGGTGACACAGTTCGACTCGGCATTTTAAAATTTAAAGTGCGAGCCTTTTTGATACAGGAACCTCAGACGGTCGCGGGCGCATTTGCCCTTGGGCCCCGAGTTGTGATTCATCGAAAATTTGGTTTGGAAAGCGGATTGATGGGAAGAGGGGCACGAGTATTTAACCAGCTTCTGATTCGTAGCGATGACGACGAAAAAATTTTTAAAACAAAATTTCGTGCGGTTGCTCCTGATCCCCATTGGCGACTTGTAACCCCGGAACATGCCAATCGGCAGATTGAAAGAGTGATTACTCGCCTGCGAGGTTTTTTGTCGTTTGTTGCACTCAGTGGACTATTTTTGGGCGCTGTGGGTTTGTTTATGGTGTTTCGGTCTCAGTTTTTAGCGCGTCTTCAGCAGTTTTTAACCTTGCGCTGCTTGGGCGCACGTTCGACTACACTACTTCTCTTTGCATTGTTTCAGTCAATCGTAATTTCATCGTTAGGAGCTGTGGTCGGAGTGTTGGTGGGTATAGCACTTGAGCAAGGAGTGAAAATTTTTGCTGCAACGGAATTGGCCATTGAAATGGCAGCTGTTAATTATTTCCCTAGCGTTTTTTTAGGTATTTTTATTTCCTTTCTCGGTTCTTATGTCGCGGTCATTATTCCCATGCGTGAGGTTTTAAAAATTCCATTGAGCCAAGCCATTCGCCTCGAAGAATCCAGTCAAATGCGCATCACCTTTCGCGAAGTTTTGACTTTGGTCGGGGCATCCATTTTGATGATCGCCTTTGTTGCCCGAGATTTAAAGTTAGGATTGCTGTTTCTGGGCTTGTTTTCGGTCTCGTGTGTTGCTTTGTTTTTGTTAGCGAAGTTTTCCAGCCGTTTGTTAAAGCCTATGAAGTTCTCGTTTCTTTTTGAGCAGGGAAAGCTCCTTTTTCTCCGAAAAACTTCTCGATCATACCTTTTGGTAATCTCGATTGGGTTAAGCCTTTTATTTTTGCAAAGTATTTTGTTGATTGGAGCCAGCCTTAAAGCCCAGCTAGAAGTAGCCTCGCGCGCCGGCATTCCAAATCTTTTTTTTATTGGTTTAAATCTCGAAAACTTGGCTGAAGTTGAGAAAATTGTTCCCGAGCTCCAACATGTTCCCATGGCACAAGCAAGAATCGTGGAGCTAAAGGGCAAAGCTATTGTGGAGTCCGAACTTCCCGAAGAAGGTGCAGAAAGATTTTATCAGACAAGAGAATATTTTATAACCAAAAGGGCTGAGCTGGGAGTGGGAGAAAGACTTATCAAAGGCAAGTCGCTTTTTGGGGAAGTCAAAAGCAATACGATTCGAGTTTCGCTTGAAGAGAGATTTGCGTCTCAGATGAGTTTAGAAATTGGTGACGAATTTAAAATTGAACTCGCAGGTGTTCAGTTGAATGCGGAAGTTAGAAGTTTTAGAAAAGTTGATTGGTTTAACTTTCAGCCCAATTTTTTTATGGTTTTTCAAGAAGACGATCTGGCGGATGCGCCGATGGATTTTGTAGGTTTTGCAAGAGTTGACAATGCCTTGAAGCAACAAAAACTCAATGAGGTTGGTAAAAGCGAACCCCAGGTCACAATCTTAGATGCGGAATCCATTGCTCAAAGACTGAAGAATATTTTGAATCAACTATCTTTTAGCGTTTACTCGGTTAGTCTTTTTAGCATTGGGAGTTGTGTTTTTGTTTTTATAGGAATGACCTTAGCTAGACGAATGGAACTGGTTAAAGAAATGGCTCTCTTAAGATGTTTAGGTTTGCGATCCAATAAAATTTCGTGGATCTACCTCTTCGAAAACTCCCTGACCTTGGTGATAGGAATTTTTGCCAGCTTTATTTTAAGCTACGTTTTTGCTTGGGTCTTGTGCGAACAGGTTTTGGATATTCCACTTTTGGTACCAAACCTCGTCGCTCCTAGTATTGTATTTGGAATTATTTTTGGATTTGGAAATTTTGCGTTGTGGTTTTTTGTGAGGCGCTATCGAAACACCAGTTATCGAGCGCTGCTCGAAAGTGTAGAAGTTTAGGGGTTTAGCTCAGCTGTTTTCTTCATCAAATCTTAACAAGACCACTGAATTGAGACTTGGGATAATTAAAGCCGAGTCCCGCTTCGTACGAAAGGTATATATGCAATTTGTTCGTCACATATTTTGGATTTGCCTGCTCGCACTTAACAGTGCTTGTGTTTTCTCTAATAATGTTGGAGTTTGCCAGTCTTCAACTGGAGGTGCGGTGACCACCTATTCGCCTTACGGAACCTGGAAGAAGATTTATGGCTACGAACCCCCTCGTACTGAATTGGATCTCCAAGAGAATTTTGATGTACTCGTGGTGCTTAGAACGGGTGAAACGTGCACAATACCTGTCGTTAATGGAGCGGCCACGACTGATGTCACTTCCTACAATCGCTTCTCAAACGATGTGACGAACAAAATTTTGACGATCCAGTCTTTTTCCGATTCTACTTCTAATCGATTGGTACAGTACGCATTCAGTGGATCTTGTGGAGATACAAAAATGACATGGGTAGGAGATGATGATGTCACTGAAATATTTAAACTGCGGACAGTGAGCACCGAAGGTGCCGCCTGTAGCACTCCGACTGAATAGATTTTTTTCGGTCTTAGGGCTAAGATATCCTAAGAGAGATTTTTTTAGATAATGAGGGAAGCATGAAAGATCAAATCCAAAAACAACTCAAAGCTTTAATTGACCAAGCTAAGAAGTCGGATCGCTTAACCGCGCAAACCGATAAATTGGTTTCGCAGATGGACAAACTTGTCAGTCAGCTGAGCGATAAAATAAAACATTCTGACAAACTTGTTGCCGAGCTTTCGGAAAAAGTGAAGCATTTCGACCGAGCCAGTGCTAAAGCTACCGCTCAATCAACGGTGAATTCGTTAAAATCACAGGGCAAAGAAGAGTTTTCTAAAGTGAAAGAAAAAATTCAAAACCAAGTGATTGAGCTATCAAGTGAACTTTTAAAAAATTCCGAGAAACTTAAATCGGAAGGTGAAAAAGTCAAAGGCAAAGTTAAAGACACACTGTTAGTTGTGAAACATCAGTTAAAGACATTAGCTGAAAATGAAAAGTTAAAGAGACGTGGCAGAAGTTGATCTCAGCGAACTTGAAAGATATCTTAGAATTTTTCAAGAAAATCCTGACTCTCGAGTATTTGCTCCACTTGCAGATCTCTATCGCCGATTAGGACGACTTCGCGAAGCCGAGGAAATTGTTAAAGAGGGGATGGAGCGGCATCCCTATTATGCAGGTGGCCGAGTCGCATATGCGCATATTCTGCTTGATTCGGGTCGGCTTGATTTGGCGCTTCAGGAATCCTCGCAAGTGGTGACTTATTATCCAGATAATTTGTTAGCCCGAAAAATACTGATTCGGGTACTGGGCGGGATGGGGCACTTGGATAGAGCCGAGCGAGAATTCTCTGCCCTTAAAGCTTTGGCACCGCAAATCGCAAGTGACCCAGAGCTTGAGCAGGCACTTCAGGGGCCTCAACTGAGTAGGGATTTGCCCGAAACACCTAAAAAATCTTCGACCCCTGCGCAAGGTAAAACAGTGTTCAAGCCTTTAGAAATACAAGAGAAAACTGATTGGCATCCGGTGGACAATCAAGAAAATGACTTAACGCAGCAACACCGAAGTTTTCGCCTTCGCACGCTTTTTAAAAAGAAATTGATTCTCGAAATTTGGCTCAAGCGAATAGAAGAATCACAATTCTTGAGTTCGTCGGATAAATGATTTCCAGTTTCACACCTTCCTGCTAGAAACTTTGACTCTCATGATTGAAACAAATGAATTTAAAAAAGGTTCAAAACTCAAAATCGAAAACTATCCTTACACAGTGATTGATTTTGAACATGTCAAACCAGGTAAGGGACAATCTTTTACAAGATGTAAACTTCGCAATTTGGCCACCGGCCAGATTTTAGAGCGCACCTTTAAATCGGGTGAAAAGTTTGAAAGTCCCGATCTTGAATTTCGCGAAATGCAGTATCTTTATGCTGATGGCGAAATGTTTACCTTTATGGATAACACAAACTATGAGCAGGTTTTGCTCAACAATAAAATGTTGGGTGATCAATCCAAGTTTTTAACTGAAAACATGGTTGTCAATGTTTGCTTCTACGAAGAAAAACCCATCAACGTTGACCTTCCAAATTTTGTGGAGCTACCCATTCAATATACGGAACCAGGTTTTAACGGAAACACCGCAACGGGTGCTACCAAACCTGCCACCCTTCTTGGAGGACATACGGTCACTGTTCCTCTGCATATGAAGGAAGGCGACATTTTAAAGATTGATACACGCACAGGAGATTACGTTGAAAAGGTTAACAAGTAAGGCGAAAGCAAAAAATTCCATGCCTAAAGTTCCTAATTTGAAAACTTCAAAAAAAGTTTCAAATCCATCTCATTCGAAATTTGATTTGGATTTGGTGAAACACTTTACGCAATTCATGAAAGATCACGAACTTGTTGAACTGGATTTGAGTTCGGGAGATCAAGCAATTCGTTTGCGTCGAGCTGAACAATTTTCAAGTCACTCTCTGAATAATTCTTCCGTTAAAAATTCTACTCCCATCGTGATTGCCGAACCTAGCGCGGCTCCCAAAGCGGATCGAGCTGCTACTCATTCTAAAGACACCCACATCGTTACGAGTCCCTTTGTGGGAACTTTTTATCGATCACAAGGTCCAAACCAAGATCCCTTTGTTGAAGAAGGTCAAATGGTGAATGCCGGGGATACAGTTTGTATTATCGAAGCAATGAAACTCATGAACGAAATTGAATCGGACATCAAAGGTCGTATCGTGCGAGTCATGGTTTCAAATGGCACACCGGTTGAATTTGGTGAAGGTCTTTTTGAAATCGAACGTATCTGATCCGATTTGAGGAGACAGACTTCATGAAAAAAATCCTTATCGCTAATCGTGGTGAAATCGCAGTGCGAATCATTCGCACTGCAAAAGAAATGGGGATCAAAACTGTTGCCGTTCACAGCCAATGTGATGCCAATGCCTTGCATGTGAGAATGGCTGATGAAAGTGTTTGCATCGGTGCAGACCAAGCAAAACACAGTTATCTCAACATGGTAAGTTTGCTTTCGGCCGTGGAATTGACTGGTGCGGATGCTGTTCACCCGGGTTATGGTTTTTTAAGTGAACGGGCGGAGTTTGCAGAAATCGTTACAAAATGTGGTGTGAAATTTATCGGACCTTCCGCAGCCAGTATGCGCATTATGGGGTCAAAAGTTGGAGCTCGCGAGGCCGTAGCAAAAGCCGATGTCCCTTTACTCAAAGGGACTGGAGTGCTTTCGGATTTGGCAAAAGCTCGGGAAGCTGCTGCTAAAATTGGATATCCTGTGCTTATTAAAGCTTCAAATGGCGGGGGTGGCCGAGGTATGCGAGTGGTACGCGCCGAACACGAGCTGGAGCAAACATTTTTTTCAGCGCGCAGTGAATCTCAAACAGCTTTTGGTTCACCTGATGTCTTTATTGAAAAATATATTGCTAAGCCTCGCCATATTGAAATTCAAATTCTTGCGGATTCTTTTGGAAATGTCATTCACCTTGGCGAACGCGAATGTTCTTTGCAGCGTCGACATCAAAAAATTATAGAAGAAGCCTTGTCTCCTGTTTTATCTCCCCAACTGCGAGAAAAAATGGGTCGATCCGCATGTGATGCTGCTCGAGCTGCAAATTATGAAGGACTAGGAACTGTAGAATTTATCATGGATGAAAAAGGCGATTACTTTTTCATGGAAATGAACACTCGCATTCAAGTTGAACATCCTGTGACGGAAGAAGTCACGGGACTGGATTTGGTTCGAGAACAGTTAAAAGTTGCAGCTGGCGAAAAACTGACTTTAAAACAATCGGATATTAAATTTTCGGGTCATTCCATAGAGTGTCGAATCAATGCTGAAGATCCCACAACTTTTGTTCCGTGCCCTGGTTTGATTACGACGTATATTCCCGCTGGGGGTCGAAGAGTGCGCGTTGATTCGGCAGCTTACCAAGGTTACAAAGTTCCTCCTTACTATGATTCCATGATTGGAAAGCTGATAACTTGGGGTGAAACTCGCGAAGAAGCTACCCAAAGAATGATACGCGCATTGGGCGAATTTGTGATCGAAGGAATCAAAACCAACATTCCTTTGCATTTAAGGATTTTGCAAAATCCAGCCTTTGCCAAGGCAGACTTTTACACGAAGTGGATCGAAGAAGAGTTGCTCAAGCCATCTGTTAAAAATTAAGAAAGTTGAAGGTTCATGGATTCAAGTGGAGATGATGTTTCCGTAGTGATTCAATCACTCTTCAAAGATTTAGAACTTGGCGATATCCAAGAAGCTCGATTGGGGCGCGATCTCAAGCAAGAGTTTGGCGATTTATTGCAGCTCTCGGAAGAAGTTTTAAAAAAACTTGGACTTGATGCTGCTGTAGTGATGGGACTGTCGGGCGATTGGGAAATTGCAAACGAAATTTGTCGTCAGCTTGTGGTGCGCTGTGCAGATGATCGAATGGCGATAAAACTTTGGCAGCTTCGTGCATTGTTTGAGTTAGAAAAATATCCTGAAGCTTTGGCCCTCAGCACCTCAACTCGATGGCCTAGCGAATTGCTCATTCACGTCAACTACCTGACGGGCGAAGCTTTTGAGGGGCTTCGCATGTATGACGAAGCACGCTTAAGATTTGACGCTGTATTTAAATTGAATAGATCTTATAGAAACATCGCTCAAAAGATCACTCGATATTAGAATACTAAGACATGCGTTTTGGTAAACAAAGGGCCACGCTTGGCCTTTTCTTTTTGCTGCTCCCGTTGGTGACGACTCTTGCATTTTTACAGACGCCTTATGTTTCGGATTTGGTGTTGCAGCTGACTCTCAAAATGTTGAGATTCCGAACGGGAATAAAAATCGATGCTGAATCATGGAGCGTGCGACCTATAACTTTTTCTGCTGCTCTAGAAAATATCGAAGTTTCTTTGGATACTTTCAAAGTGAAGTCCCCTGAGCTCAAAGTACAAATATCGCCTTTAAGTTTAGCCATTGGAAGATTGCATATTGCCAAAGTTTCGGTGTTGTCGGCACAGGTCTTTGGCGAAGTTCCATCGGCATGGACAAAGAAATCCAGCTCTCCGCGAAAAAATGAAATATTTTTTGAACGTGATTTGCCAAAAGTCATCGGAGACTCAGTTAATTCGCTGATCAAGCAGGCACGCGATCGGAATATCAGTTTTGAAAAATTTCAGTTGATCAACTTAAAGTCGACACTCAACGGATATGAACTGCAAAATGGAACTATTGAAGTTGAAAATTTAGAAGCAGGCCAAGCGCGACTGGACTGGGATTTAAAAGGCTTAAAAATTGCCAACCAAGTTTCTGAAGTGGATGCATCCACTTTGAGCTTGGCTCTAATTCGAAACGAAAAGGCCGAGTATTTTTTGGTGATGCCGCTTTTTACCATTCAGCCAAAAGGAAAAAGAGAAAATTTAATTCAAGCAAATGGTCGCTGGCCCGGTGACATGCGGTTGAGTGCCGTGGTTGACTTGGGCGACATCATTGACTGGGTAAACAATAGCCCCCTCATTGGTTCCTCGGGCATTAAGAAATCTTCTGGGCAAATAGGGTTTGATGGCAATGCCACTCTTTCGCGCAATAATCTGGAACAACTTAGCGGTGAACTTAAAGGCAGCGACATCAACATCGATGGATACCTGATCCAAGGGTTGGATGCTAGCTTTCAAGGAAAACAAGGACGCTTAGTTTTTGACCGCCTAAATTTATCATTGCCGTTGGGAACGGGGGATTCGCCGCGATGGAAAAATTTGCTTCGCACAAAGAACTTAGTTTTAGATTCAAACAAATTGGAAGGCGAAGTAGATTTTGAAGAAATTGGACTTTGTTCCATTCTTCACGCCACTGATATCCCGGACTGTTTGCTAAGTTTTCCAGTCACCGGACCAGCTAAATTTACTGCAAAACTTGATCCTTTTAAAATGGTCCTGAAGTCCGATTTTCAAATTCCTGAGTTGTTTGTTGATAATGATTCCATTCGAGATCGAAACAATCGTTCAAATCAAATCGTATCGCTAAAACCTCTCAAGTTACTGGCGGATGTTGATATCGAGAGCAAAGGAATGAACTTTCGACCGAGTCGAATTGTTTGGGAGGATGGAAGTCAACTTGTTGTTGACGGCAATATCCAATTCGATCCCACCATCGTGGATCTCAATATTGAAAGTCGTAACAGTCGATTTGAGTCAATGATGAAATCCTTTCTTGATCTCTCTCCTTTGGGGAAAGCAAATCTCACGGCAAAAGTTTTTTACTCAGAACTCGTGCCCGAAGAGGTCGGGCAAACTCGGGTGTTAGGTCGTTTCAATGTCGACGACATCGGGGTTGAGTCGCAGAATTTTGGTTCCATAACAGGACCAATTAACTATGCAAGCCGAACTTTAAGAATTGGTCCTCTCAGACTCACCAATGGCGGAGGTAAGGCGACGGTTGACGGGACACTTCAAAGTACCTCACGAGGGGGATTTTTAAATATTGGAATGGTGTCGGACAGATTGGAACTCAGTGGAGTCACTCCCGAAACTAAAAACGAAATTTTTCGTGGCTTTGTCAGTGGCACTGCCACTTTGCGCGGATTTGTGAAACCGGGAACTCCCGAATCACTCGCAGGTCCTATTGATTTGCGCATAGATACTTTTCGCGCTTTTGGAGTGCCTTTTCAAAAAGGTATTGTGAAGGCCAGATATCGAAACGAAAATTTGGATCTTTTGCAAGTTATAGGTACCAAAGAAAAAGCAAATGTCCGCATGCAAGGGACTCTAAATCCTAGAGGGGCCAGTGAATTGCGCTTTAACTCAGAGGATTTCAAAATTCGTGATTTGGCATTGGATCCTAACCTCGATATTTTGCAAAATGGTTTAGTCTCAATTGATGGTTTTTGGAAACCTTCCCAAGGTTGGGAACTCAATGGAAAAGTTTCGAAAGTCAGAATTGCCGGGACCGACGTTCCCGATGGGAGCTTAAAACTCAGTGGTGGAGAAAAAGACTTTAATGCGCTCGCTCAGCTTGGCGACAAGCTTAATTTTGATATGCGAACGGTTGGTGAAACCCCACAACAATCCAGACTCGAAAAATTTAGAGTGAGCGCAAAAGATGAAATTATTTATAGCGCATTTGCTTATCTTAAAACTTGGGTTTCCCCTGTACCAGTCACCACTCGAGGGGAAATATCAGTGGATATGAATTCTCAAAATGGAGAAATCATTTTAAAAAATTTAGAAATCAAAGGACCTCAAGGAGCCGGCGCTGAAGTTGTGACTTTGTTAAAGACAACTGGAAGCCAAGTGTTTTCTTGGAGTGGTAGTCGAGTCACTCAGAATACTTTTCAAGTAAAAGGTGCAAGTCAATTGGAACTCAGTGCAAACACGACGGGGGCGGCTTTTGATATGCAAATTCCGCTTGCTCTTTTGGATCTTGTTGTTCCCAATTTAAAATTTATCGATGGGAAGCTTAATCTAAGAGGACAAATCCCTCTTCCTCCCGACGTTGCAAGTATTCAAGCAAGAGGAGATATTGAAAGAGGTACACTTTTTATTCGCGGCGTGGGGCAGCCTATCGAAAACATTCGCGCTCAAATGTTACTCAATCGCCAACAGCTTAATTTTTCTGGAGTGCGTGGAGATTTGGGTGGGGGTGAAGTTAAAGTTGATGGTTTCTATAAAATTGATCTTCGCAAGCCGGCGGCTAACCTGCAGATTGGTCTTAATCGCGCTCACGTAGTCATTATGGATGATGTCCCGGCGGATATTACAGGTGATTTGACTCTCAAAGGTGAAGAAACGCCCTATCTTTTAGCAGGCAGAGTGTTGGTGACCAATGCCACTTATTCGAAGGAGTTCAAACAGGAACTTCCAATTGTGGCTCCAAATTTGAAACCTCTTCTAAAGTTTGGTTTGGACGTGGAATATGGAACGGGAGTGAATGTTAAAAACTCAAATGCTGATGTTAACGTCTTGGGACGAATGATTATTGGTGGGAACGATTTGCTCCCAGATATTTCAGGAAAAGTTAGCGTTGTTTCGGGATCTCTGTTTGCTAATGAAACTGAGTTTAAAATTATTCAAGGAATAGTCGTTTTTCCAGGTGGCGAAGCTATGCCTCAGGTGAATCTACAAGCAAATGCCAGTATTAAAAATAATAACCAAGATTACAAAATTGAAATGCGTGCAAAAGGTAGTGCGGATAATCTCAATATCGAATTTTCTAGTGAACCCAGTCTCTCCAACGGAGATATCGTAAACCTTTTAGCCTTTGGAGTGATTCGCCCTTCTAGTGATTCCGGCGTGTCAGGGGATCTGACCGGAGCAGCGAGAATAGAAATGCTCCAAGCGCTTTTTGGGCGCGCGATTGGACAAAGCTTAGATCGAAGCACAGGGGTGCAAGTACGATTCAAGTCGGCACAAGGTGGAGTGGGGAAGGACTATATTCTTAAGGTACAGGCCGTTAAAAAACTTTCTGATCGCATGACTCTTACGGTAGGTCGAAACTTAGATATCACAGCTCCCGAAAATAACGTCCAAGTTGACTATCAAGTATTTAACAATATGAATATCACGGGAGTGTTTCAACAAGGATCAGAGAATCAAGATTCTTCAAAGGGTGTTGATTTACGATTCCGCTTTGAGGTGAAATGATGAGAAGAAAAATATTCATCAATCACTTCACACTTTTTTTGCTGATGTGGATTTTTTGCGATTTTACTAACGCCCAAATAAGTTCGATTGGGGCGGTGCCAAAAATTTCTCAGATTCAAGTTATTGCAGATGGAGAGGTGGATCAGGCATTGGTGATTCAGTCATTGGGTTTCATTGAAGGCGAAGTTTACAGCGTAAAACGTGCTGACGAGGGGATGATCCGCATCGCCGAGCTGGGTCGCTTTAAATCAGTTGAAGGTCAGTTTGATTTAGCTAACGGTAGGTTTTTGGTAAAATTAAAGTTAGTTGAGACTTTGGCTGGAATTGATGTCATCGTTTCTAACCCTGGGCAAAGTGAGACTTTGGAGTCAAACGTTAACGAGGTCGTGGGTGTGAGTGTTGGAGATCCCATTTTTGTGGATCTCTTTGATGAAATTCGAAGTCGAATTGAAAATCGATTTTTTGATAGGGGTTACCTTTCTGCAAAAGTGGCTCTTGCGTTGGAACAAAAAGATAAAAGTTCAAGGCGACGTCTACTTGTCAATTTAGATTTGGGGCCACGCACACGCGTGGGAAAGTTTTTGCTTCGAAACTTTAATTCACAAGATGTCCGAGAACTTTTTAATTTTATAAAAGAGCAAAACGAATTGGAACAATTTGTGAGTTCTTTAAAGTTTAAAGAGGCCCTTGCACTTTCTGGAAAAGTTTTAAAGAATTCTATAGGCTCTAAAGCTCAGGATGTGACAACTGATAGGGAATTGATCTCCGATGTTCCGTTGGATTGGATTGCTATTACGGCGACATTGTCCAAGTGGGCAAGCACTGCGAGGCAAGATGGATATTTTGATTTCTCTGCCAAAGCCAATGTGCGTGACGAGTCATTGAAGGATGACAAAGTTGAAGTCGAAATCTTGCTAAACAGAGGAACCCAATACAATGTTCAACTCAAGAACAATGTTCTCTTCTGGGAGCGAGATCTGAGATCCAAGGTTTTAGACCGCACTTTACGTTTAGGGGTGCCTTTTAACTCCGTGGAAGCTGAGAACATTTTAAAAAGACGCTATGAAAGTCTTGGTTTTAAAGATCTAAAAGTTGAGACCAAAATTAGTGACGATCGCACACGAAGAAAAATTGTTTTTGATTTGGACGAGGGGGCGCAGTATTTTGTAGGAAACGTTAGGCTAGAAGGTTTGTCGGAAGCCGAAAGCGTGGATCTTTTGAGTGTTCCGAAGGACTGGATGAAAGCCATCGAAAGCCCTTTTCATCGGACATATTATGACGAGTCCTTACTAAAATCACGACTCAAGGATTTGCTTCGCATGGTGCGAACGCGAGGTTTTTTGCAGGCACGAATTTTAGAATTTCGAAGCAGTCCCGCAGATAAAAAAAATGAAATCAATATCGAAATTTCGGTACAACTAGGCCCTAAATATTTTGTACGTAATGTGAGTGTTTTGGGCAACAGAATCCTTCGCGATGCAGAACTTGACCAAATCGTAACTTTTGTCCCGGGAAAACCCGTTAATCCCTCACTGCTGCTGGATATTTCGCAGGAGCTTATCAAGCGACATCAAGACATGGGGTTTCCTGGTGTCAAAGTTGTAGATGACGAAAAGAAAGTTTTCAAAATCTATCCAGAATCAAATGATGTGGATATCGAAATTAATATTGATTCCGGCCCACAAATTATTTTAGGGAATATTTATATTCAGGGACTCAAGCAAACTAAAAATGAAGTCGTTATGCGCGAACTTGCAGTTTCTGAAGTTTTTTCTCAAAAAATCTGGAGGTTGTCGGACTTGAGTTTAGCGGAACAACGACTCCTTGGATTGGGGATATTTGCGTCGACCCGATTTGAAAGTTCAGGTGGGCGAATTCTTGAACGACCTTCCGGTGGTGCGGGAGTTGAGAAGCAAGAAAGAGATTTGCGTATTGATATTAGCGAAAAGAACGCGGGCGCTTTTGAATTTGGTCCCGGTTACCGCACGGATCTTGGCGGAGTTCTGTTTGCCGAGTTTAATTATCGTAATCTAGGTGGACTCAACCGAGCAGCAGTTTTGCGAGCGCAAATTTCGAGAAAAATAGAAAATTATGAAGATCTTGAGCAAAAGTATTCGGCAACTTTTTTGGAGCCATATATTTACAATGATCCCACCAGAGTGCGATTTAACATTTCGTATTCGCTTGATGACCAATACGTTTATAACAAGTCCCAAAAAATTAACGGATACTTAGTCAGTGAGTTTTCACTAGGGATTGGCGCAGATCGCGAACTCACGGATAATCTGCGATTGACTCATAATATTTTTACATTTTCTTTGCCGCGAATTATTAATCCTGTCCTTTCGGATTCGACAGTTAGTGAAACCAAAAAATACCGTATTGGAACGATGGGGAGTACCTTAACTTTTGACACGCGTGATAATCTTTTTACACCGACTCGAGGACTTGTGAGTTCATTGAGTTTTGAGTATGCCGCTCCTTGGATTGCAAGTGATAATGATGCGCATTTTATTGTAGGGCGAAGCGCCCTCTCTAGTTATATCCCTTTGGGGAGCGAGGGGGTGGTACTTGCCAGTAGCTTAAAATATTCGCGATTGAAAGGATTGGGCTCCACGACTGGAATTCCCGAAAACAAGCGATTGAATTTGGGAGGATTGGCTTCCATTCGATCGATTGACGAAGGAGCATTGCTTTCTAATCCCGGTGCATTAGTTGAACAACAAAGTGCCGAGGTGAAAATTGAATTTCGTCAGCCAATCTTTTTGGATTTGGGAATTGCCTATTTTGCGGATGCAGGAAAAATTTGGGCGTCAAAATATTTAGCAGGCCAAGCGCCATCAGATACAGGGTTGAGAATGGGAATCGGGGCTGGATTGCGTTACAACTTCGTTGTGGGTCCGGTGAGCGCAGATTTGGTTTTCAATCCGAATCCCAAAGATGGTTTAGGATCGGATACAGTGAAGTTTTTACTCAGCGTCGGCACATTCTAGATATATATAGCTGGATTTCAAGGCAAATTTAGTTGTTCCCAAAGTGCGAGGAACACAGGTACAATAAACATCCCCCCTCTATTAGGGTTGAGTTTGACAAGGAGGTCAAATGCAAGTTCGAACAGAATTGTCGGCCGATTTTGGTCCGAAGCTATCGTGGTCGTTGGCACCTTGGTTGGCGAAACGCGATCTCGATCCTGTCAGATTTTCTGTCATCGAGAATAATTTTTCGAAAGATACTAGTCTTGAGTTGCCACTTGAAGTTTTTGAAGGCAATTCAAAAATTTTAAAAAACTTATTAGGCAATCCAAATCAATCTTTTCACCTTCAAGGAAGAGCTCTGTCTATTGCCTCAATGGATGAGTTGGATCATGGATACTTGGAAAAATTAAAAAAAATAGCATCTCTTTATCAAGTGCGAAGTTTTGGAGATTTTTTGGCTTGGACTGGGGTAGGTGGAAAACATTTGCATGCCCTAATGCCCGCAGTGCTGAATTCTTCGATGATAGAGCATCTTCGCGAAAAAATTCTTCGTGTACAAGATGTTTTAAAGCGTCCATTAGTTTTAGAAAATCCACTTTCACCTGTAGCGTTTAAGGCCAATGAAATGAATGAAAGTGTTTTCCTAAACGAATTGCATAAAGAGACAAATGCTAGTTTTGCATTAAATCTCAGCACGTTCTATTTGAATTCCGTTTCGCAAGAATTTGACCCTGAAGCTCGACTCCAAGAACTCAATTGGCGCGCGATTAGCCAGTTAAAGATTTCAATTTTACCAGCACAACTAAAAATCCAATCTCTTGCTGGCGAGGCGGCTTTTGATCTTTCAGTTTGGACCTTGCTGAGCTTTGCACTCAAAGCGGCCGCCAAACAATCGCATCAAATTCAAACAGTATTTATTCGCGTAGATGATGCTGAGTGTAGTTTTGATGAAATGGTGAAATTTCAACAAACCTTCAAACTCTTTACAAAGGAGTTGTTTCGTGGAAATAAAAGCGCAGCAGGAATTTCTCCTTAATCAATTGATTAAGGAAGAAAGCGATAAATTACATTCAGAGCATTTTTCAGGCTCCCTTCGCGAGCTTTCCAAGATCCATAAAGGTTTGGTTGAAGAAGAGCTTGCGCGGATTTTTAGTGTTACTTTTCAGATTTTAGAAAAAATCGATAGTCAAAAGTTAATGACAGAATTCTTAAAATCTTATGTGCCAACAAGTGCCTCTTTACTTGAGATTCCAATGTCATTTTTTGATTTCTTAAAGCACCATTCTCTCTCCTCCGATATTCCATTGCTCTCTGCGATGGCAAAATTGGAACTCAGACGAGAAGAAGCTCGTTTCATTCCGAGTTCTAAAGAACTCAGTGTTGAAGAGCTTCTTCAAAAATTTGCAAAAAGCGAAGTCGCTACTTTATCCCTTCAAGCCCATGTGCAGGTTTCGACTTTTGAACTTCCGGTATGGACACTCTGGCAATGGTCAAAATTTTGCCGGGACAAAGAACTCGATGCCTCTGAGCAAGGCGAGTGCGAGCGTTTGCCCATCGAAGAATATCAAGAATCCGTCATGAGCTATCGATGCAATGATGAAGTTCGCACAGTAAAAGTTTCGCGCGATGAAGCAAATTTTTTAAGAGCTATGCGTGCTGGAAAAACGATTGCCGAACTTGAAACTCAGTTTGGCAAAGGTCATCGAAGTTTTCTGGAAACACTGTTAGCTGATGGATTGCTGAAAATAGATTAGCTGATAGTCTATTTGCTCCCGCTTAAAGGAGAGCAGTTTATGAAGATCTTTTTTACTTTGTTCTTAGTTTTATCGAGTTATTCAACACTCGCTTACCGTGTGAAAGAAGGGCAAGTCATACTTGATAAGTTAGAGGACTATCAAAAATGCCAGTCCGATGATCGTGGTGGGACGTATTGCCATGACGCCTTAGAGAGATGGGTAGATAGTCATCCTGACGATGTGTTGAAGGCTGCATTGATGACCCGAAGAACCATGAACAGTTGGGCAGCATTGCCTTTTTATGCCAAAGCTTTTGAGCAGAAAAAAGTAACCTGCGCTGATAAAGATTTTCAAGAATCCTTAGTGAGTGCTTTGGCTCTTCCGATGGAATCCAGCGAAGAAATCGTGACTCAAGCCCAAAAGATCGGCTTAGAAGCTTGCCTTCCTCAAATCAAAGAACGTTTGAATACAGAAGCAAGTGTAGGATCTTATGCTTTTAAAAATGTGTGCAAGGCTCTCGTAAAAGCCGGCGTGATGAAAGGACTTAAGGCAAAAAAATGTGCAAGTTAATTTCTAAAATTTTTACGTTATTTTTTATAGTTCTTGTGGTGGGCAATTCATTTGCAAGAACTTTTGTTTATAACGGTTCAAGTGATGATGTGCTGATCATTGAAGAAGCTCCCTCCTTAGGGAAGAACGTCCATTTGATCGAAATCAAAGGTGTGGAGCATGCTTGGGCTGGAAAAGTTTTTCAGGTGACGCGCGCGGTGGTGGCCGGTCGAGAGCGGTTTTCGTTTCCGTACACCTTTGAGTTGAGTTCGGGAGTCGAAAAACGAACATTCACAGTGGTGGTCGAAAAAGGAAAAACCTTGATCAATGGAAGCTTGATCAAACAAATGGAAGTTCAATTGGATCAGGCTGAGGCAGAGACTTTTAATCATTCCGCTGAGGATTCAAAAAAAGCGGTTAAGGGCGCGTTGCTAGAACGCTTTAAGAAGTCTCCCTTTACTCCCGAAGTTGAGTAGCTTTATTTTTGTTGAGAGTGCTCGACGGCCGTTACGTCAAAACTTAAAACTTCAAATCCAAGATGTTGAAGTAGCATATTGCTTTGGTCGCGATAGTTTTGCACATAAAGATTAAATCCTAAAAAATCACTCATCGTTTTGTAGGCGTTTAACATGTCTCGTTCCCCAGTGCTCTCGGTTCCCGTGAATTCTTTATAAAGGTAAGAAGTCACTCTCCATGATGCAAGAGTGGCAGCTATCGAGTTTTGTGCGGATTTTAAATTGCCTTGATGATAAGCGATTTGTTCTTTGTTGGCTTGAGGATCTTTTGAGAGACGCTCGAGCTCGGCACTTGCCATTTGATGTTGATTGTAAAAACTCGCAATGTAAGCACGATACTTGAGTGGGGTTTCTAAGGCGACATCACGATAATGATATCTGACCTCCCGTAAATGTGAGGGAAGGACAATTTGAAGTTCTTGGTAAAGTGCAAAAATTCGATGTTCAACTTTTTCCCATTCTTTTTGGGCTTGCGCGGGTGACATATTCTCGTAGTTTACTTTTGCAGCGGCATCGACTTCTGCTTTAATTTTCTCTTTTAGATCTATAATTTTTGGTCCATTTGTTAATCGCACAGAAAGCCATTCGGCAATGGGGGCATTCCATTCGGCGCCCAGCTGTTGGGCTTTGTTCACGATTTGGGAATTCAAGGTGGACATATATCCGTTGTATGTTTGCACTCCCGTTCCAATCACCGCTACGTTTTTAAACTCTTTCAAAACAAAAACTGTTCCAACAAATATTCCGCTAGCGAGGTAACGGGGTTTGAGTCGAGAAAGTATTTTTTTTGTCCATCCCGGTTTTTTGATGTGGTTGGGTTGGGATGCAAACTGCAACATCATTTCCATGTGAAAATCAGAAAGAGTTAAATCAGACTTTGCGAGGATTGTTTGAATCCAGCCCGATCGTAGATAGAATTCCCGATGCGCTTTCCACCAAGGTCGAAATTCAATTGAGAAACCTTCGATAGATTCGCGGATAGTGCTTAAGCGATCCATATCCTTCCAAAGTTTTTCAACGCTTTCTTCGCTCATCACGAGGCGATTAAAAGTTGAACCATCCGCAAGAGAAAGTTTGGCGCTTTCGTCAAGATAACTGGAAAGTGGCTTTGCCCAAAGAGTTTTGTATTCGGTTCCGAGGCTTTCAATTTTTTGAAAGTCCTTAGCGCTCAACGTTCTAGCCGTGAGAATTTTTGATAACGATTCACTACAAATAGAATCAGTCGCAAGAGTCTTTGCGTTGCTTAGGAAAAGTGCAAACATTAAAAGACATTTGGTAAAACTTTGAGTTGCCATTTTCGGGGTGAAGAGATTAACTAATGACGTTGCGAAGCCTGCCCAGATGGCGGAATTGGTAGACGCGCCGGTCTTAGAAGCCGGTACCGTAAGGTGTGAAGGTTCGAGTCCTTTTCTGGGTACCATAGTGTTTTGATAGAATGCAAAGTAAGGACCATTCAGATTGTCGTTCCAACAATCTGAAATTATTGCATTATTTTGCAATAATAGTCCTTTTCAGTGTGTAGTCTTTTGACGGTCGATGAGCAATTTTTGGAACTTTTGTAACGACATTAAAATTTTTCAGGGACTTGTAGGAAATGGTCACTGGAGATTATCGTGTGACTTGGAATTTTGTTTTTTGACTTTTCGGCGTGTAGCGCAGTTGGTAGCGCGTCTGCTTTGGGAGCAGAAGGTCGTCGGTTCAAATCCGGCCACGCCGACCATTTTTCGGTAAACGAAAAGTCTAAGTCCAAAGATCCCCAGAGAACTCAAATACATAAATAACGGTAGAGGAGACGCTCTCGAAGAAGCGAGATTTCTCCAGATTTCACACTCTCACCCTGGTTGGCTACATTTGTGCTACACGGTGGCTACCGGACATAGACAAGTCCCAATGCAAGTGGTCTTTGCCATCTAAGCTCTCTTCTTTAGCAGTTTTTCAAGGCGTTCAACGCGATCCTCAAGGGTTACTTCATCCAAAAACATTTCCCGTAATTTTTGGTTAATCAGAGTTTGATAAGGAATGTTTCTTTGAGCCGCAACACGGCGAATCTCGTCCACCACATCCAGATCAACAAACATATTCACGCGAAACTTGCTGTGTTTTGGATTAAACTCATCAGCGTCGATTTCGACATTTCCGGTTTTAATCTTCTTCATGGTACCTTCTCCATTCTTCCATTAACTCGGTCTTTCTTTTGGTCACTTCGGATAAAATCAACTTCAAAGTGCTTGTAGAAAAATCGGTTTGAGCATCCATGAAATCTAACGTGAGCAAGTTGATTCGGACACCGTGCCACAACCCTCAACATGTACATGCGGTGGGTTATGGTCATTGGCGTTGATCTTAAACTTCAAGGACTGGAAGTAGAAAACCACTGGGGCCATGTGTATATTATACACATTTATTGCCCATAAGGCTAGTTTTTAAGCTGCTGTAAGCGTGGGGCATTTGGCCCTTGAGAACGGTATCCCTGCCAAACCCTGCCATTTTACACTAACCTCTTGAAATAACAGGTCGGGTATAACCCCGACCATTTTGGAAAATCTATTCATATAGAGATTTCTACCGGAGTTAGGCGTTGATTCTAATAACTCAGCTTCGATCTGCCGGTAGTCGAATTTTAAATCATAACATTCTCAGTATAGTTTTGAAATAAAATTTACAAAATTCATCACAGAACGCTGAAATTGAAGTGAGTGAATCGTGCGCTCTCCCTCAATAATTTCTTTGAGCGACTTCTCTAGTTCTAAGAATCTTTCATCGCCGATACTTGTATAGAGATTTTTAGCCAATAAATCTTCTGCATCTCGAATTCTACCTTCTTTGATGCGTAAAAATGCAAGTCCATAGTTGTAGTTTTCAATTTCGTTGATACGTAAACACTCCAGTAAGAGTTCCACGCTTTCAAAATCGCTTTCATTGAGCGAAATTTCAAGAGCAACTTCGACTGCGTGTAAGGTAGCCATGTTCAACGAGTCATAATGACTGATTTGTTCTAAGGATTTTGCGAAATCTTGAATAAATTGTTGCTGCTCACGTTTTCGGTTCAGTGTCTCAGCGGCGTATATGAGAATGCTGTTTGCTCGAATTTCCAAAGGTCGACGACTATAGAGATTGTCAAAAACTTGCGTATCCAACTCCTCCGACATCAAGGGATGCTCTTGACCTTTTAGTTTAAGTTCCAAATAATCGACCAATACCTGAGTCGACACATGAGAGAGTTCGTAGCTAAATAAGCCACTTTGCACATTCACTAATTTTTTTAAAATTTTAATGAGCTCAATGCAAGTTTCTCCATATCTATTAGAATTTTCTTTTCCCCTTTCACAACTTTCGCTGAGCTGATTCAGGTACGGCGTGTCTTGGCAAAAACGAATCACTTCAATGATAGATGACAACGACTGATGTGTGTTCAGTTTACAGCTTTCAACGTCGTTAAGAATCTGCTCGACCGTTTTGTACTCGGAATGACGTATAAAATTTAGGCTCAGGCTTTTTGCAGTTTCCAGTGGGCGACTTGTCAAAATAATATCTTCTAAAGACATTTCGGAGTGGATTGACAATGTTGCTTTGGCATTTTGATTGAGGCGATTCTGACGTGAAGGTATCTTTTCTTGTGACAAGCCTAGGGAGAAGATCGCCGAAAGTAGGACGAATATGAATAAAAATTTTTTCATATTTTACATTCTCCTCATCAATCCCTTCCTTGGGATTGAATTTGGAATTTAGTTTTAGATTGCGGCGATGGCGTCTTTAATCAACTTTTCCAAATCCCTGGTATGACGTAGGGCTGTGTCGGCTAACGAATTGCTAGCAAGATTGGCTCCGGCAATTGCGATTTCTCCCTTTAAAACTACATATTCAGGCATAAAATCTTTGCCACCTTTTGCGACAAGAACACCTATTAGATTATATATCGATGGCAATCGCGCTCCTGCCGCTCGTACGGTGACAAATGCATGCGGAGTCGCCTGAGCTGAAGTGCTGACTCCCACAGTGGTTCCCAATGAAGAAAGAGCCAGACTTAATCCAAGGAGTTGTTGTTTTACGGACTTGATACGTTTCATATTTACCTCTTGTTCACATGAGAGAATGATTTCTCTCATAAACTAAATCAGTTTATTAAGCTGTTGATCATACCTTTAAACTATCTAGGTACGGTGTATCCCAAAAACTTGGCAGCTACCGTTGACAGACCTTTATCAAAGCAATTGGTCGAGTTGAAAATGATTGGCCCTTTTCTTGGCGTGTATGCCGAACACATGTAGAAGGGAATGAGCCCATCATAGCTTTGATTCCAAATGTAGGCCGTGGATCCAGTAAGAATTCGCCTGGGAGTCCAAACCGTACGATCACATGTAGAACTGTTCGTTAAAAAGTAGTTGTAAATATCTTGATCAAGACAAGAGTAAAGAACTGTAGAGGTGGTGATTGGATTTTGGACCACTGTTCGAACTTTACCACTTGATATTGCACGACCATTGCCTGCGATTAAGTAGTTCTGCACCGAAACTAGATTTTCAAGTGTGTAGAAATTGTTCGAGGAACTGACTTGAACAATTGAACTCTCGACAACCGAAGTTGCCGTAAATCGAGTTTCGGGATCGGCGTGATCACACCAATTGGCGTATTCATTTGCTCGTGCCAAACAACTCTCAGTATTGCTAGCTGAACCCAGATAGTTATCTAAAATATAGTTTGATCCCTTCATACCCAAACCATTGATTAACGAATCAGCTCGGCCATTAGGGCAACTCTTGTATTCTACAATACACGCATTTAGAGGAGAGTGATCTTTATCCTCTGCAATCTGACAAGTGATTCCGGAGCATTTTGCAAATTCTTCAATCAATAAATCATGAGTCACTTGAGTTTGAATGGGAAGAAGTTCGCCGGACACTTGAAGGGGATCGCTTGCCAAGTTGTAGGATTCAGAAAAAGTATGGCTACCGCTGAGTGATTCAGCTTCTGAATAGTAATGTACATAAAGAGTATCCGTGGTTTGAGTCATTTCTCTCGAAGCAGCGTAAGTTGGAGGTTTTGCAGCTCCAAAACCAGCTCTAAAATTTTCAATAAATACTCGCTTGCGATTCCAGACTCCATCTTGTGGATTCGTGAGCAAAGGCAGAATCGATCTGCCATCCATGACTCTGTTTGATTGAGCCCCAGCGAGCTCAACAATTGTGGGCGCAAGATCGGTATTGAGGATAGGTTTATTGGAGTTATCTCTTCCAACGTGATTGGGCGATGCAACGATGAGTGGAAGTCGAATGGATTCCTCATAAGCCCATTGTTTTCCAGTCAGACGGTGTTCGCCGTAAAACCACCCGTTGTCGCTGGTAAAAAAGATAACTGTGTTGTCATATTTATCCTGTGTTTTGAGGGATTCCACAAGAGTGCCAATCATGTCATCTACTGACAGCAATGCGGCCATTCGATCTTTGTACTGCTGTTTTAAAGCATTTCGATCTTGATCGCTAAGTGCTGCTTCAGCAGCGACGTTGGGATGCTTATCTGACAAATCGTCTTCGTCTGCACTGAGCTTTAGATCAAGCTCAGGCAACTCACCATTTTCAATGTTTCCATCGACAAGGTGTAGATATTTTTGCGCTGGTCGAATCGACTTGCCAAAACTTCCGGAGCTCGTTTCGTAATTTGACTCAATATGAGGCGCAACCGGCATCAACATGAGCGCAAACGGTTTTGCACTTTGAGACGCCTGCTCCACAAAGTTTTTTGAGAGACTAGAAAGGACATCGGTTTGATAATCTTCTACGTTGTCTCCAAAAGTTAGCACCTGACCATTTTTATTTAGGCTATACCCGTACATGGAATAGGTGCTTGCACCTACAAGCCCGTTCCAAATATCATAGCCCGGAGGAACGTAAGTTTCTTCGGTGTCATCTCCATACCCATTCATGTATTTTCCGATGTGACCAGTGAAGTAACCTGCCGTTTGCAGCCAAACAGGCAACGAGTTGTACTCTTCTTTTGCAGTTCCATCACTATTGAGCCAATAACTAAGCCCCCAACGTGTTTTTCGTACAGTTTTTCCATCTCTCAATTTGACAAGTAGACTTGGTCGTTTCACCGAAAGCACACCATGGTTGTGCGAGTATTGACCGCTAAGAAGTGTGGCTCGCGATGAACAGCAAATAGGATTTGAGGAAAAGTTGTTTTTAAAATTGACTCCACGATCGATAATGTGGGTTTTAAGATTGTTCATATAGCCATTTTTCAAAAGGACTTCGAGCGTGGACACATCAAGATCGTCCACCATGAGCATGACGATATTGGGCTTGGCGTTTGCCTTTACTTTGTTGGAAATCTGAAAAGGGCTTCCGAAAAGTGTCAGCCCCAGAATGATTAGGTGAAAGAAGAGATGACTACGTGCACTTTGCTTATTGTTTCTCATAACACCATCGTAACGAGCAATTCTTTCAAGAATGTGGCATGAGAAAAAAAACTTAGAACGCTAAACAAACTAAGTGTTTACAAAGCTGATTATGGCATGATGATCTTCATTTCGAGTAAAGTTCCCCGATAACTGCGCTCCGACTCGCGCAATGCTCGAATCTCGTAACTTGCATTCCAATGTTTGAGGATTTTGGAAATGATCGTTGATCCTAAACCCAGCGAAAGTGGTCTGCTCAATTGAGTTTCGCTTTTGCGAGCCTCTCTACGTTTGCCGAACTGGGAGACTTGGACTTCGCTGATTTCTTCACCGTCGTTAGAAATCTCTATACACAGCAAGTTGGATTTCCAGACAATGCGAATCTCAAAAATACTCGCTGACATAAATAGCGCATTATCGAGTGCATTTTTAAGGAGTCGCTGAAGGAGTGACTCATTTAATGTGCAACGTACATTTTTTTCAATAAAAAGAGATTCAGTGAAAATTTTTCCTCTTCGCTTGGCTTGTTCCGAATAACTGTGCAAGATTTGAGTCACAATTTCTTGCGGTTCAACTATGGATTTTGACGAAAAATAAAGTGGATCATCAAGTAGTGACAGGAAAAGTAAATCTTCCACCAGAGCTCTAAGATAAAAAATTTCTCGTAGGCTATCGTGAACAAGTTCTTGCTTTGCGGGCTCCGCAAGGAGATTCCAATTTTCTATAAGGCTACTTTGGGCCAATTCCAATGATGCCAAGGGAATTCTTAAATCATGGGCCAAATCTTGAAGCCAACGTAGTCGCATTTTTTGCTGGACCTGACTTTTTTCGCGAAGCAAGTCTAACTCATCTGCCATAGCATTACAGTACGAGGCAAGTCTTGAAAAACTGTGCTTACGATTGATGTCTAATCGAGATCCTCGTTTTCCCGAACTCAACGCCGCAAGTGCCCCTTCGATGCGTTCGAGTTGCAATTGCGTGCTATGAGAACGTTTCTTTTCCAGAAAAATAATTAGCGCTGTGCCCGCAATCGAAAGAAAAAGCAGGTTCAAAGAAAATGCATTTGTTATGTTGAGAGTGAAAATGTTAACGGCTGCCAGCAGTAATAACAAAGCAAGAACAAAAATTGGAGTTAAATAATCTCTCAAGGAAGGTTTCATTTTTTAATCTTCTTTGAATTTTTTTCTGCTAATTTTTGTGCAGATTTATCGATCAATTTTTTCATGCGGTACCCAATACCATAAACCGACTCTATACCAACGTTTGCAGATTTGACATGAATCGCCTGTCTGATTCGAGATAAATGAGAATCTATACTCCTGTCGTTTAAATCAGCATCCTTGTCGATTGTAGCTAGAATTTCTTCACGAGTTACAATTTGATCTGACTTTCGAACGAGAATTTCTAAAATAGAAAACTCTCTGCGGCGCAGAGAAATTTCTACTTCCCCAATAAATGCTTTGTGCAAATTGAGATCAAGAATGAGATCTGAAAACTTTAGTACCTCAAGTGGCGCACGCGCTTCATGCAGGGCTTTCTTTATTTTGACCAAGAGTTCTCCTTGGCCGAAAGGCTTTCTGAGATAGTCTAGAGCTCCTTCACGAAGGGCTTGAATTGCGGATTCTTCGTCGAGCCGAGAGGTCAAAAATATCGTTGGAGGTCTTTTGACCAATTCTATAGATTGAAAAAAATCAAATCCGGTACCGCTAGGCAAGTTCCAATCGAAAATGCACAAATCTGTCGAGTTCTTTGCAAGTTCAGACCGTGCCTTCTGAATATCCGTCACCCAAACAACATCGAACCCTTTGAGGCTCAAATAGAGCTTCAAGTTTTTTCCAAGAATGGCATCGTCCTCAAGAAATAGGATCCGGCTCATGTAAAATCTAGTTTATGCTACGCTTTGAGTGAAGGATATGATTGAATCGTCAAGATTCTAACAGATTAGCATATTCTCTCTCCTTCACATAAAATACTCACATGGAATCGTATCCAATGCGTTGGGGCAACTTTGTGCTGCTTGCATCATTGGCTCATGAAGAAATTACCGAAGTTTACCTGGCTGCTCAAAACCAAGATGGCAAATTTTTGCGATTTGTAGCAGTCAAAAGATTACGCGCCAGCCACACGTGCGATCCTCTCTTGATAAATAAACTGCGAACTGAAGCTGATGCCTTAGTTGCTTTAAAAAATCCTCACGTGGTAGCCACACTTGAAGCCAATTTTTCAGGTTCAGAACCCTACATGGTTTTGGAATACATCGCTGGTGTTAGCCTTCGTAGCATTTATACAAGTGACTCCTTTCAAGCTGGAAGACCTCCATCTTTAGAGGTGACTCTTGAGATTGCGCGACAAATCGCAATCGGTCTTGCTGCAGCTCATGAAGTTCGGTCTTTGTCGGGCCCAATACTTCATCGCGATATTTCACCTAGGAATATTATTCTAAGCAATACTGGATACTGCAAAATAATTGATTTTGGATTGGCTAAGTTTTCAACTCTCACTTCATTGTCTCAACCTGGTCAGGTAAAGGGAAGTTTAGGTTATATTTCGCCTGAGCAATTTTTAGGTAAATCTTCAGTAGATACACGGACTGATCTTTTTTCGTTGGGAGTTATCCTATGGGAGTTGCTTGCCGGACGCAGATTATTTTACGCCGTTGGCGAAGATGGGATTTCAAATTTAGAGAAGTTTTGTGAGGGAAAATGGAATCCTCCGTCTCTCTTAGCTCTCAACAAAGAGGTAGATCTTGAACTCAGGAATCTTGTAATGCAACTCTTGGCCATAGTTGCGGCCCAGCGACCAACGTCGGCGCAAGAGGTCATAATGCGCCTGACGGCGATACAAAAAGAACGTCAATTTGCTCAGGGGCCAGCCATAATCTTAAAGTTTCTGAACGATTTTTTTTACGAAGAACTCATTCAAGAATCTCGCAAACTAAATTTGAACCTTGCACAAATGAATGAGGCAACTTTTAAGGAAGCAAAGAATTCCGAGCATTCACAAACGATCACGCTCGTTGTTAAAAAGAAATCTAAAAAGAATCAAGTGGCGACTCTAGCTTTAGTCGTGATTATGGTATCGATAGCCGCATTGCTAAGACCAGAATGGAAATTGTGGTCTCCAAAGATAACTTCAACAACGCAGCCAAAAGGAAACCCTCCCTTGAGTGTGAGCCGAGGCAGCATGAGAGAAGTCATGCAATGGATATTTGAGTTGAAAAAAATGGAATCTTTAGCCGTCACTCAAGCGTGGGACGAGATTAGCCCTTGGAGTGCGCTGAATAGTGAAAAATCTTTTTTCTCGATACCGTACAAAGACCGGCCGGAAAAAGAAAGGGCCGAAGTTTTGAAGAATGCCTTTTCTATGATCGATGAGTTTGAGAGGGTTAATACCGACCACGAAAAAATTAGCATTTTAAAAAAATACTCCAGTACCATTCAAGCGCTCCCAAGAGCGCGGTGATCAATTTTTTGATGAGACTTTCACTGTAAAATCTGCAGAACCTTGGTTGTGTCGCTTCACAACATGGAAGCTCAAACCACTTAGGCCGATCTTAAGTCTATTGAATTTTTCGACCCAGAACATAGCCAAAATGAAGGTCGGTTTATACGAATTGGTCATTCGACTAAAAACAGGATTCTTTTAATTGTAATTTGCGAGAGAGATGGCGCAACCATTCGAATCATTTCTGCCAGAAAGGCCCTACCAAAGGAGATCAAAGACTATGAAAAAGGAATATGATTTAAGTAAATTGAAAAAAAGACCCGGCAAAGTGAAATCGGATCCCGAAGCTGCCAAAACTCCCATTAGCATTCGCCTAGATGGATCTGTCTTGGCCGAACTTCGCACTGAAGCAGAGCGACTGGGAATTCCTTATCAAACCTTCATCGGCAGCATTCTTCATCGCTACGCCCACAATGAACTAGTGGATCGAAAGGCAGTCAACTTGGAACAATTGTTAAAGAAAGTTTCGTGAGACTTTGCTGGTGGAAAAGCTTTTCATTTGTCCAAAGTGCAAGTCTGAGAATGTGAAGGTTTACCTTCAGGATGGCACGATTCTAAAATCACTTAGAAACAAATTGGCAGTCGAATCGTTCAGCCAATCTATAGAAACAACGCTTAATTTGAGCGCTCCGCTAACGCGCTGTTTGGAATGCAAATTCGAGTTCACCCCAAAGTGTCTTGATGCGAATGACATAGTTAGCCTCTAGAATCCAAGCCTAAGTCCGTAGTTTAAAGCTCAGGAATGATAATCATAACCCGATTGGCACCATGTTCTTGACGGCTATTGCCTCAATCGCAAGTTTTTCGAAACGCAAAAAGGCTCGTTTATTAGGAACTTAAGAAAAATTGCTCTTTTCCCAGATCTCAATTTGCTTTTGATACTCACTGAACGGCCTAGAGTAAGGGAAATGCCCATAGTCCATACGAACAATATGTGAAGAAGCGATGTCATCAGCCATTTTTTGCACCGTGCCGCCCGGAAAATAAGGGTCCGTATCAGATCGGAATATCAACACTGAAGTTCCTAAGGTCAAACCTTGAGGTTTTGGCTCCTTTTTCAATAGAGATTTTCCGCAATCCAGAAGTGCGTTCAATACAACCTGCCGATATATTGCTTTAATTGACGGCAAGAACTTCGCGAGTTCAGAGTCGCAGTCACCACCACTCTTCATGATTAGCTGGAGTATTTTATCCCAACCCATCGCCTGGATTCTCAGCGGGTGAGTCGTAAGGAACAAGTTCAATCCTCGAAGTGCAGAGTTGAAGAGCACGACCTTTGGCAGATACGAAGGGTTCTTTCGCCGAACTCTTAGAAGTCCCATAACCAAAGTCGGCACCCCAAAATCATGAGCGAGAATCAATTTGGGTTTTGTGATCTCAATTTGTGAGGCGACATAGCGACCCAGGCTTCTCAGGTCTTTAGAATTGTCGGCCCCTTCCAGTTGCGATCTGAAACTGAGTATTTTTCGATCTTCAATTGAACTAAGAAAGTCGTGCCACTTTTGTTCAGAACAGGCAAAACCGGTAATCACCAAAGTCTTCATCGGATGAACTTATCTGCGATCACGAGAGATTTCAATATTGTATAGACCACCTACTAGTTTGGGGACCGTTCCTCGGTTCAAAACCGCTTGCTTACTTAACCAAGCTTTTAGTGGTTCTCCCATTAAAGCTAACTCTAAAACGCAGTGTCTTTGGGAAATTGATTTAAAGCCCGATTTAAACGCACGTAGAACAAAAATTTAATTAGAGATTTTACTCCGCGATTGTAGCTCCTAAATTCTGATGGGATTGAGGTGAGTACGATTCCGAACTTATGGGGCGGGGGAGAGGATTTGTTTTGGCTTTTTCAATCCACTTTAAGTACGGCCACGTAGGAACTCCCTTTGCTGTCACTTTTTGACCATTTTTTACTCTGTTCACTTCTGCTGACAAATTGAGTCCTACCAAAAAAACAGTACCTTCGAGATTTTCGCAAAAGATTGGCCCACCAGAATCGCCGGGCCGAGTTTCAAAGCCGTTTTTGGCTTCCACATACAAGAACGGATGCAACAAAAACTTTGTCTCGATAGGCGACACTCCTGGGTGAGAGTAATTTACTCCCTCTTTGAATGGCTGGTGCACCAGAGTTGGTCGTTGGACAAATGACATAGATTTTGAACCCTCGCCAACCGCCTGCACTTTTGTTGATGGAATCACGTGCACGCTCACCCCTTTGAGGGCGCCATCTTTGTCTTGTTATCAGGTCCATATCCCCAGGAAGAACATTTCCCTGTTCGAATAAGCTCTTGTTCTTCTGAGTCGCTCGCGCTCAATTTAAAACTTGTTGGTGGGGTGTCGAACGGCGCGTCGACTGCGAATACTCCGATGTCGGCAGTTCTATGAAGTTCACTACCCACGATAGACTTGGGCTTTTCATTGGGACAAAATGCGACGATCGCAGTTTTTTTTACTTTCTCGGAGCCAAAGATCGCCTCTTCGTCACAATGTTTGACCGAGAGTAAGGTCCTATCGCTAATTTTAACTGCAGTGCAACGCCTCGTCGCACCGTCTTGATACTTGGTGATGATATCGCAGGTATTTTGATCGGCTGACTTTAGATAAACTCCCACAATCGCAAAAGTTGGTTTTGACAAAAAAGCAGCTAATATTAGAACAAAAAACTTCCCTCGCCTCATTGAGATCACTTCGGTGGTTTCGGTTTTTTTGTTGAATTTTATGTATGTCAATTTCTTGGTGAAAACGACGCCTCAAAGACCAATCAAAGAATTTCATCCGTTACAGCGCGAAGGCCAAGCAGTACGACAGCAGCGACAACAAAGACTACTCTAAAATACTCGCCATAGTGGCTTGGCGAAACCGCACGCTAAAATTACTTGCTGCCCTTAGAAGAGGATTTTGATAAACGTCGCCTTCAATCGGTACTTTCACAGACGAACGATCCAGAAATAAAAGTGGGATCAATTTAGTAAAATTAAGTCGCATTTTTTGGACGGTCTACATTATAGCTCACCACATGAAATCAAATTTTTTAAAAGCAAAAATTCCTTTTATCATCATGGCACTACTTTTGTGTATGCAAGCTCACTCCAAAACAGCAGGCATCTATCAAGTCAACGGCGACTGGCTTGAAACTCAGATGATTATTAACGAAATGCAAATCGACACCGACAGCAATAATTTATACTTCAGACTCGAAAAGGTTGAACATACCTGCCTTACAGAAGACGAGAACGGAACCTGTGAAGATTATACTGATAGAAGTTATTTTCTAACAGCGATTGTTTCGAGAGATTTTATTAATAAACTTGGACTGACCTTCCCAGAGTTTCTCTCACTTTATGCCAAATCTAGGCCAAAAATTTACTGCGGAATTAAAGAAGCCAAAGTCGCACCTCAAGTGAGCTGCACTGAATTTAGCATTGCCCTTTAAAGGAAAAAGTGATGAATGTCTCAAAAAAATTCGTGCTGCTAACTTTAGTATTCTCCATTCAATCGACATTTACGGCTGTCGGGGATGATTTCAAATGTTCTGCAGGCAATGGGCACTATGGCCATGGCGAACTCACTTATAAGCTGGAAATTAATTCAACGGGACATTTTGATTATTCAATCGGGAATCGTCGTCCTCCCTTTGAATTTATCGTTTTGGCGTCTGTGCAACTTATCGCTCCGCCTGAAAGGAAAAGTTTTGCGGGCAATGATTGGGGAATGGTGAGTGCGCAATGTGATGACGAAACATTGGTTTTGACTCATGAAGAAATTACAGGAGAACTTTTTGACATCTTCCCACTGGAAGACGATGAAGTTCTGCTTCGAGCTGTTTCAAGATATAGGAAAGCGACATTAGAAGGTGAAAGCGGATTGGAGCTGACCCAGCTGCTCACGATAAAAAATCTTAAATCCGGCGCGACTCATGTCTTGGAAAATATCGAGTTTGAAGAAGACTACCGATAGATTTTCACAAAAAAGGAGCTAATTATGTTTCTCAGAAGATTGGTCTTAATTTCATGGGTTCTCATTTTCCCACAAGTCGCACAGGCCGAATTACAAAATGTGAACAATCTTATTTGTACTATCACAAAAGTAGAGGCCAATCAGGGAGATGTTTATCGGGTTGGGGAAAGAGTCATTTTTAAAGTTAGCAAAAGCGATGAGAGTACGGTTATTGACGCTTTGACTTCTCGGTCTGCGAATGGAAGTTGGTCAGCTTCCATTCCGGTTTTAAAAATCAGTCAAAAACGAAATGCTAACTGGGAGTACTCAGGTTCGAAAGGTGCTTGGCCGTTAAATCGAGATAAGGGAAAGCTTGTGATTAGTGCTGACTTTAAAAATGGAGTTTTTAGTTCGTACAATTCGTATTGGATTCCAGGCTTGGGCAGCGATGTTTACAAGCTGAAGCTAAGTTTTTCTAGCTGCTTCTATTAAAATTTTGATTCCCGCTACTCCACATAGTTTAAATCTTTTGAAAAAGTTTCGGGAAGCGAAATAAGAGAAAGAATCGCCAAAATCACGCTACCCATTCCAATCATGAGCGCTCCGCTCAATGAGCCAATACTCCCCTTCAAAGACAAAAGCAAAACACTCATTGGAATCACGGTTGCGCGCACGACGTTGGGTACGCTTGTTGTGACTGTGGCGCGAATGTTTGTGCCAAAATGCTCCGCCGTCATTGTCACAAAAAGTGTCCAATATCCATTGGCAATGCCTAATAGGAAGCATGTGAAGTAAAAAATTTCAGCAGTAGAATTGCGCAAGAAAAAGAAAAATGAAGGAATAAGAATCAAGCCCAAAGCGAAAAATGCAAAGAGCCCATTTTTCCGGCTTTGTAATTTTTGACTTAAGAGTCCCGCTAGCGGATCGCCAAGAATCGAACCCATATAGTTCCAAAGAATGGCTTGTCCTGCGAGAATAGAAGTCTGCACTCCAAGTTCTTTTGCAAACTCAGGAGAGAAATACATTAAAATTCCGGATACGAACCAAATTGGAACTCCGACGAATACGCAACGCAGATATTTCCACATTGTTGAGGGAGAACTAAGAATTTTTAGAATTGAAGATTGTGCGGCAGTTCCTTTTTTTTGCGCAGTGAGAAACATTTGGGATTCACCAATTTTCACTCGCGCCAAAAGAAGTCCGAGCCCTAACACTCCGCCAATGATGTAAGAAGTTTGCCAAGAAACTAATCCTCCAAGGGTAGCAGCGCAAACCGCACCCACAAATCCAGCAAGGCCAATAATGGCAGAGCCAATTCCTCGGGCAGTTTTAGGAACACTTTCGGAAACTAAAGTCACTGCGGCGCCAAGTTCCCCTGCAAGCCCAAAGCCCGCCACAAATCTCAGAAATGCGTAAAGCGGAAGTGTTGTGACAAATGCGTTTGCAAGATTAGCGAGTGAATAAATAAGTATGGAACCATAAAGAGCTCTCATTCTTCCATACTTATCGCCCAAAACCCCCCAGGCAAATCCGCCAACTAACAAACCTGCCATTTGCCAGTTAAGAAGCAAAGTTCCGGAACTCAAAAGATCTGAATCTTGAATGCCAATGCCTTTAAGACTGGCTATTCGAACAATGCCGAATAAAACCAAATCATAAACATCTACAAAATAGCCAAGAGCACAAATTAAGACGACTCGATTTTTCAATAAGGACAAAATTGAGCTACGATTCATAGTGATGTGTTACAAAGATTCTGTTGCAATTGCAATAATCCAAATGGAACACAGATTTTCAACTTTCCGTAGGCGGCACTCGAATAGTTGGGTGTGGTAGAGTCACTGAAGTTGAGAATGATCGCATTTTTTTTGAAACTACCTACGCGTTTCCCGATGAAAAATTAATTTCAAGAAGCGAGCTTCGATTCTGGACTGTAAAAGAAGTAGAAACATTGGTGAAGAAATCTGCTTTGAAGATTGAAAAAATTTAAGGGGATTGGGACAAAAGTGAATTCGACGCGAGTAGCTCAGAAGAAATTATTTTTGAATTGGGTGCTGACCAATAGGATCTTTGGGTTTGGACAAATTTGCGGCGTGACCAATCGGATTCACGCCGCATTGCTCTGATTCACCTTTTCAGATTAGCATTCGGTGTTATCGGGTGATAGCGAGTACACAACGCCTGTTTCAGGATCTAAAATAATCAGCGAAGGTACAGTGGAACCACACACGATCCATCCAGTTGATTCAACACCGACAAGTGCTCCAGCGCCGGTGACTTCAAAAAGTGCAGCGACTGCTTTTGCAGTCAGTGCCTTGAGTTTTTTATCGTCGACAATGCTGGAATGCAAATCAACGGCTAAGCCTGCGACATCGATGTTGCGTGCAAGTCCGATGATATCTGAACCATCATCTCCTCCTGGAATCTGCTCTTTTGTCATTTTGAGAAGGATTTGAACTTCGCTCATGTCGTAACCTGATTTTTTTGCGTAGTCCAAAAGCATTTCTTTGACATTCTTGCCTTTGACTTTGGTTTTTCTAAAACTGGCAAAGCCTATTTCCAAGTCTTCAAAGTCACCATCAACGGGAGAGGAAGCAGTAGCTTCTAATTTTTCCATTGCGGCTTTAAGCGCAACTTGATCTACCGTTGCATTTGCAATGGCAGGGCTAAGAAATTGAAGGGCAACGAAAGTGAATGCTAGTTTTTTCATAATGACTCCTTTGTGAGTTGTGTAAATGACGACACCGCGCGTTAAAGCCTATTTGGGAGAAATTGGAAAGAAAAATTATCGCAATGCGTAATTTTCTTGTTTGTCTGCAAAATTAATACTTTATGATGGAATCTGCCGCTTCCGCCGAGCGGAAAAGTAAATGAGACACACTAAAAGAATTAAAAATCCCCCATCAACTTTTACACCGCGCCTTTTAGTGGTGCCCGCGTTCGCATCAGCGGTACACGAAAACAAATCATCAAACGATGCACTAAGCGGGTAAATTGAAGTCAAAGCGTCGATATCGTCTTGTGAGAGTTTAAAATTTTCTGTGGCGCTTGCTCCAGATTTCATCACAGAACCCGTAGCAGTGGAGTGTCCCAAACCCAAGACGTGTCCCAGCTCATGAGCAACAATAAAATTCACCGTATTCTGACTGAGATTTGCAATGGAGTTTGGTTCCAGGAGCACCATTCCATCTTCGCGTTGCCCAGATCCCAAAGACCCAGGAACTCCCACTGCAACGGCATCCTGCTGACCTGTTGTAGCCGCGGCCGCGTGTTCCGCAAAATCGGGATCACAAAAAATATGAACAGGTGTGATCACGCTTCTTTCAACAAAAAATTCTTCAATGCTTGCATCGCTGTGACCTTCATACGCAATATCCACATTGCTATTTTTTGCAGAATTCCAAAGATTCACAGCATTTTGAATAGCGCTTTCTAAAACTTCGTCATCTACCCCACAGTGGCCGGGAATCATTTTTATTTTCATGGGCATTTGCCAACGGTAGTCGGTGGCCCCGTTTCCAATCACAACAAACGAATTCGCACTCAGTGAAATACCAAAAGTTAAAGCGAGAACTATCGAAGGATTAAACTTTTTAAAATATTTAAAGTTCATAAAATCTTATTCCAGCCATTCCGATGATGTAGTTATGGCCCCACATATCTTCTTGTGTCATATCAAAACAAGGTCGCAATTCTAAAAATAAATACTTTCCAATATCTAATCCCAATACGCTTACAAGCCAGGTTCGGTTAACTGTTTCGAAATATGATTTTCCACTACTCAGTCCAAATCCTCCACCGATATACATCCATCGTAAATTGACTGTGAGAGCAGCATGCAAAGCTTTTTGGTAAAGGTTGCTGGGATATGCCATTGAGCCTGTTCCATATTTAATATGAGAATCTTGAATTTCTAAATAAGAACGCAACGCATAGCGAGTGCCAAAAGGATGGACTGCATTTAAACTCACGACCGGATACTTGTACTCGTCAGTGAGTCCCCCATACACGCTCCATTTGTCAGGTCCTTGATAGGCCACGCCATAGCCAAATCCCAATCGAGCACGTCCTCCCAGTACTGCGGCGGGAGTAGAAGTACAAAAAAATCCTAAGACGAATATCAAACCTTTCATAGCAATTTCACTCCAAGAATTCCTGCAAAATAAATATTCTCACTCATATTTCCGGACGAGAAATTCCACTGCGGTCGAAATTGCAAATGAAGCCAAGAGGCCAGCTGCAGTTTTACAGCGGCGACTATCCAACTTCGATTGCATTTAGCGTTGGTCCAAGACAAAGCTGGATTAATATCTGAAAGATCGGCCATGGTGTAACCCATCCCTCCCGCAAAACTTAATTTGGGTGAAGTTTTCCTTTCAAACAGTGCAAAGCCACCTTTTTGGAAAAATTCAACCACATACCACTGATTTCCCGGGTCCTGAATTTGATGGGTCCATTGAGTTTCTAGATGCAAAGACAGATATGTCTTTGCATTCAATGCAAATCGTCCAAAAATACCGAGGAGGTAAGGCTTAAATGAATTTGTATCACCATTGAGAGTTCCAACGTCTGGACTTTGATAGCCCACACCTATTGAAACTCCGATTTCTCGTTTTTTTTCTGCGGCTTGAGTCAAAGACAAAAAAGTTAAAGAAATTAAAATGAACAACTGTTTAAGCCACATTCAAAACACCCTCATGACAAAAATGTAAGGGGATTGGTTGGCTCGAGTAGTGCTTCCTAGATGTTCAAGTCTGCAGCCCAGGCGAAGTTCCCATTTTTCTTGAATGCGATAGTTGATTTGAGGATTCCAAAATAAAACTGAGCCGAAGGAGTTCCCAAACTGTGCATGCGCTCCGGCAGCAAATACGATGCGAAAAGTTTCTCCCAAATGAATCCCAAGTCCAACGCTCGGGCTGAGGACGATATCAGAACTCAAACCAGTGAGAGTTGTTTCTCCCAACAGCTCAAAATTTTTACCCAAATTCGAGCCCACTTCTAACGAGATCGCAGCACGAGCGAGAGAAGTCCAAATTGGTGTTTCTCGGGGGATTTGAGATCCCAAATGATGGAGAATAATTCCAGCGCCCCCGCTTTTCCGTGCGTTCGCTTGAGAATTTATGAAATTGAATAGCAAAACGATTATGAACAAAAATGTTTTTTTCATAACGTTATGCACATTTATTTGAAACGAAATGCCGCTCCAAGATTTACATAGGGGGTTGTTTTAAATTTTGCGGGCAAGGTAGGATTGTACGAAAATCCAGCTCCCAGATATCCAAAGTCATCAACATAATCAATGCCCACAGTGTAGTAGGTGTAGTCATCTGTTGTTTTGTCTGCAGGGAGTCCAGTGGTGCCAGCAGGATCCGCAATCCAATTGCCGTAGCCAATACCAGCGGAGGGAGAAAGTCTCCACTTTGGTACAAAAAATTTTAAATCTGCAAAGGGCGTCAAAACAGCGACCATGTCATCATCTGGATCCGTGCCATTTAAAAAATTATACGCTTTCCTAAAATTTATTTTTCCAAAAGATACGGCCCAAGCCACGGCACTCATGTACCCAATGGCTGCGACTTGTAGCCCATTCATCCTCGTGTTGGAGTCCACATAGGCGTTTACGCCAACGCCGAATCGTACAAAGTGACCTAAATTTAACTCAACGCCCGATCCCACAACTCCCGTAGCCGGCGCCTGATAATTGATTGATGCCGAAATAGAGTTTCCAATCACTGATGACGAACTCTTAGATGAGGATTCTTTTGAAAGCGTAGGGTGGGCTCCCAAGCATAAAACAAATGGAAGAAATTTTATTATGTTATTCACTTTCATCATCAAGTCCGTTTAAATTTTTGTACCTGCCAAAAAAGAGTTCCCAAAAAAGACAAAAATAAAATTGCCAGCGAGGTCTTCACGATAGTGTCGTCAGGACCTGTTGCAAAAGGTGCATGAAGTGGCAGTCTTGTTAGCGTTTCCATGACTGCTGGAATGAGCGAAAATAGGAGTGTTGTTGTCAATGCTATTGCTTGAAAAAGGACAAAACGTTCGATTTGCTTTTCAAGAACTAGAGCAAGCACTAGTAAAATCATAATAAGCAGAGACAAAAAATGTCCTGGACCGTAGAGTCCATTGCGCGCCACAAGCCAAATCGTACTCAAACATCCAAAAGACGTCAGTATAAAATAAGATTTTCCACTGCGAGACTTTAAATTAATTCTGCCCTCCACAATGATTCCTTCAATCGCAACGTAAATCGCAATGATTGTAGCAATGGTATGAAAAACTCCAAGCGTTGATAGTGGTGGTGGCATTGAATTATCGTAACATTAAAATGATGAGTCGCAACATCACTCCATTGAGGTTTTTAAATTCTTGCATCTACAAAATTCTGACACGCCATAAAACGCTTTAGCAATGTAATATTCCCACTATGCATTTTCGAAAGTTTTCTCAATCGACACTTTTTGCTATAACAATTTTGACGAGTTTTAAAAGCTATTCCTGTGCTGGAGAAGCTAGGAGAATTTCGTCTAAGCAGCTTGAGAAATTTTTGTTTCGATCCACTCGTAGTCCGGCGACGAGTGAAATCCCTGAATTTTCGGCGGGAGCAAACCAAGTCTCTTTGGAATCACGGCTAGGGAATAAATATTTAGAAGTTTTCAAAAAATACCCGGATGCAAAAAATATTATTATCAGTCTACCAGCATTGATTGAAAAGAGTCAGTTTTTTCCGTTCCCGGACGGGCAAAGCAATGCCCGCTTAAGTTTAGGAAAAAATTGGAAGCATGCCGGATTCCCACTCGTTGCTATTCAAATTGAAGACGCGCAAGGGCAGCTAAAGCGTAGTTACGAGTTTCATGAATCTCTTAAGGTAGAAAATTTTGAAGAAGTGAAGGCAAAAAATTTGGGAGAGTACTACGTTAAACCCAAAGGATGGGAACATGCCTTTAGAGTTGATTTTAACTCCTCGGTTTTAGGAGTTGAAAAATTTTTAGAAGGAATTCCTGCCTCGCTTAGAACTTTTAGCGGAAACCGAATTGCTCCAGATCCCGCAAGTGTAGGTGTGGGCGATACGCTAGCAAATCTCAAAACTAAGAATTTGGGTTTGGGTTACAATTCTCAAGCTTGGTTCGCAGATAATGTGCATGGAATTTATCCCTCTACGCCCTTGCAAAAAACTGCTGTCGGAGGCGTGATGAGCTGGGGAATTGTGGATAAAAAGTTTGGACCCTTCAAACAAGTATACACATGTTTTGAAACTCGAAATTTAGAAGCCGAAAAATCCTTGGGAGTCCCAAGTGGCGCGGGATGGCATCACATAGGAGATGCGGCTGAATCAGTTTTTAATAATTTGGAAGAACAAAGTTTTCCAGTTGCAATAGCAAGGTCACATTCGGGTGAAGTTTTGGCTTACGGTTTAAGCGACTCCATTGTGATGAGCCGTTTAAATCCTGGTGAAGTTTTAGTGAGCATTCAAGGGGAGTTCCATTGGTACCTCAATCCTCATCAAAGTCCAATTTGCACAGAAATTTGGGTGCACAATTGTGTTCCAAATTTAAACAACAACTGGGGAATGAAGTGCCAGTAGGTGAGAAAAAGCTAACGCGCTGCCCTTGGTCGGGATCCGATCCAATGATGATTGAATATCACGACACGGAATGGGGAGTGCCCGTGCATGATGATCGCAAGCATTTTGAATTTCTGATTTTGGAGGGAGCGCAAGCTGGCTTGAGTTGGTCTACTGTTTTAAAAAAGCGAGAAGGCTATCGAAAAGAATTTGCAAATTTTGATCCCATAAAAGTTGCAAAGTTTTCACAAGAAAAACTTGATAAAATTGTTTTAAATCCAGGAGTCATTCGCAATCGCTTAAAAATTGCGGCGGCGGTGACCAATGCAAAAGCATTTTTAAAAGTTCAAAAAGAGTTTGGAAGCTTCGATAAATACGTTTGGGGTTTTGTTCAAAACAAACCCATCGTGAACAAATGGCATTCGCAAAAACAGTTTCCCGTGACGACAGCTGAGTCTGATGCTTTGAGTATGGATCTTAAAAAACGTGGATTCAAATTTGTCGGTTCGACCATAATTTACGCCCACATGCAGGCAGTGGGAATGGTGAATGATCACATTCGAAGTTGTTTTTGCAGTACACGCCACATTCAAAACTGATCAATAATTTGACAGTCATGCATTGACACAATTCCGTTGAAGCTGTCCGTGCATTCACTCGTATCCAGTCTTTTTTTACCTTACTCTCCGTTGCGCAAACCGAAAAAGGAGACAAGTCATGAGTGCAGCACAGCTTCTTCAAAAACAAGATATTAACGACATTGCAAAGCTCTTAGAGCGATCTTGCCAAAATTTTTATCAAGTTGAAACTGCAATCAACTGGGACCTTCCCGTTGTATGTCCTTCAAGTATTAGCAAAGAAATGTATATAGATTCGGTTTCGCAACTTTTGCATGCGGAAAGGTTTGCAGTCAAGCTTTGCACCAAGACTTCACATAGGGTTTCTGATTTTGACAGCCAATCCTATTTGCTGGTGCAGGCAATGGAGGAACAGCGCCATGCTCGCATGTATGAAAAATACATTCAGCTTATCGGCGATGTTAAAGAAGTAAATCCCGCTATGGATGCGATTTATCGATCTGTTTATGAATGGGACGGAAACCCCTTGGCGACAATATTGGCCTTGAACTTTTTTATCGAAGGTGAAGCGATCAATCAGCAAGGCAAAAGAATTCGGACACTACCTTGTCCGCTTTTTCGAGAGATCAATAGAATCATTATAAAAGATGAAGGACGACATCATGCCTTTGGGACTTTGTACGCAAAAAAGTTTCTCCCAACGGTTTCAAAAATTGAGTTATCCGAAATTTTAAGTTGGATTAAAAATCTTTGGACTAAATGGGATGATAATAACAAAAATCGTTATCTCGAAGATAGCGAAGGCGTTGTGCGCAATGATTCTCATGAACTCAATCAAAGGTTCTCGGGACATTTAAAAGATCTCGAAAAAATTGGCATTTATTTAGGAAATTAATATGAAAATATTTCAAATTCACGAACTCCATAGTTGGGAACAAAGACTTGAGTTTGCAGATGCCTATCACGCATCGTTTGTAGCGCGTGGCATTCATTCCGCGACTCCAATTTTAAACAACGAGCTTAGGGCTTATGATCACGTCTTCGGCGTTTATCGCTTTGAAAAGCTCATCGCTGGTTTTGTGTTAAATCGAAAAGCAAAACGTCTTAAATTTTTTGCCGATCAGGCAAAGTTGCCTCAAAGTGTCGCGGAAAATGCCTATTCAGAAGGTGTTGAACTCACGGCTGTTTGGAAGACTGCCGAGCGCAGTTGTTTATATCTTTGGCCTACAATTTTACTTTGCATTTTAAATGAGGCACCCAATGATCCCATCGTTGCCGCAGCTTTCCACAAACACGGAATGTTTGAAAGGTATATGATGTTCAATCCTGAGCTCCTCTATAAGGCACAAAATGAAAGTGAACTGAGTGTATTTAAATATTCCAAAACTCAGTTTGCGATGACGGTTTTTGCCGGCACCTTGGCCAAAACAATGCGCAACTTTCATTTTCCATTTTTTAAAGTCGAAGGGAAGGCAATATGAATTCGGAACTCATCCTTAGTGAAAGTGTTTTGAAGTCAAATTTTGAACAGTTAGGGCCTCAATCCACTATTCAAAGAATTTTTGAACAGTCGTGTGCTCAGCGAGGAATGAATTTTCCAAAAATCGATAATCCCAGAAAGATTTATTGGGACGCCGATCACTATGGTTTATCAGGCCTCAAACAATTTTGTGTGCTTTCGATAGATGAAAAACAAAAACTATTAGAAGCGCTTAACGAATTCAATTTGCATGAAGCTTGTTTTGTGGAAAATTTGGGTTATCGGTTTAATGCAAAAATGATTCTTCATTCAAAAAGTTTAGAAGAACGTTCCATGTTTGCAAATTTTGCTGCGGATGAAGCCGCACATTTGCATTCAATCTTACCCTTCACCCAGGGTATGGCACCGCTCAAAATTGAGAATCAACCTATGATTCATCTTCTTAGCCAAACTATCGAAGAATCTAGTGCTGCACCAACGTCATTTCTTATACAAGTGATTCTCGAGGGATTTGGGTTAGCTCATTATTCAACCTTAGGTAAAAACTGTCTCGACGACGTGCTGCAAAAAGTGATTCAAAAAATAGTCAAGGACGAAGCATTTCATCACGCTGGTGGTAAAGCAGTGTTTGCTTTGAGAGGGATTAATGAATCGGAAACTAAAGAACTGGAAGATCTTATTTTCCAAGTGACACGCCTCTTTTGTCAGTGGCCACATCCCACAATGCGAGCTTTTGTGAAATTGGGTTTTGATGATCCTCGCTTTTTAAGAAATCTTATTGAAGATCTAAGACCTCAAGAAAAATCGCTTCTTCGAATTCAGTACATTCAAAAACTGATTGATCTTTTACCAGCTGAAAAACTCAATCAACTCCAGAACCGAGGCGCCTTTCAAATTCCTGATAATGAAGAAATACTGAAAAGCTTTTTAAAAAGTCCCATCAATCCCGCAATTGGAGGATAATGATATGCGAAAATTTCATTGGATTCACGAGTTCGTTGCACCGCTGACAGTAGTGCTCTTTGGATTGGGAATATTTTTTGCGTGGCAAATACAGTCTTTCTCATTAGGAATAGTGGCTTTCCTGTCTCTCTATGCATTTCCATTAGTTCTTCACCGAATTCAAATGTTTTTCACCCCAATTCCACTTGGGGCAACTCCTATTTCCAAAGGGGCCTTTCACCCTTGGCTTGCTTCTCATCGCATTCAAAAAATTTACATGCTCTTTCCCTTTCTTGAAGCATTCTTGATGTTGGTTCCAGGGCTCTTTTCGTTATGGCTTCGCTTATGGGGTTCAAAAGTTGGTGAGAATGTTTATTTTGCGCCAAGCGTAAGAATTCACGACCGAAGTCTTGTTCATATTGGAGACAATGTGATTGTTGGCGATGAAACAAAACTCGTTTCACATATTGTGACCCGAGTTGGCGCTTCCACGCGTGTTATTTGTGATCCCGTCGTGATTCATTCTCATAAACTGATTGGCGGATATTCTATTTTACCCGCCGGTGCAAAAATCAAAGACATTAAATTTTTACCCAGCCACTCACTTTGCCCAGTGGGGTCGGTCGACCAGTATTTTAGTCTGTCTAAGTTTGGAATGGAAAAGCTACAACTTCAGGAAACTGTGTCGTTCGAGCAAAAATCTAAAATTTCCGTATGACATCTTATCAAAAAAAACTACTTCTGCTTTTAACCCTCATGCAGTTTACAGTGGTTTTGGATTTTATGATTTTATCGCCTTTGGGAGCGATCTTAATTCCGCATTTAAAAATTACTGCAGCACAGTTTTCGACACTTGTTTCGAGTTATGCATTCGCTGCTGCGGCATCGGGAATATTGGTTTCAATTGTGATTCAACGATTTGAAAAAAAGAAATTCCTTATTTTAAGTTATCTCGGATTTGTTTTCGGAACATTTGGATGTGGCGAATCGTCATCCTTTTCTGAACTTTTGTTCTGGAGAAGTCTGACTGGTATTTTTGGTGGAATTATTGCTTCGCAAATTCTCGCAATAGTTTCCCACGAGTTCGAGTTTGCACGTAGGGGCCTCGCCGTAGGATTTTTGCAGCTTTCATTTGTATTGAGCCAAGTGATTGGACTACCTTTGGGAATTTTTCTTGCCTCTAAATTTCACTGGAGCTTTGCATTTTTGACTTTGGCAACATTTGGATTCGTCTTAGTCCTGTTTACCCCTTCACTTCTTAAGAGCCGACCGAGCAATCAAATGACGAACAATGTTTTGGACGAATTTAAAAAAATTCGAAGCCTAGTTTTAAAATCCTCTACCCGAAATGGATTGCTAGGGATGAGTTTTTTGATGTTAGCCGCTTTTATGATTTTGCCCTACGTTGCAAGTTTTTGTGTAGAGAATCTCAATGTTTCTATTCAGAGGCTCCCGTTGCTTTATGTTTGGATTGGGGCAGCGAGTCTTTTTTTTGCACCTCTTGCTGGCAAGTTAGCAGATCGAATTGGTAAATTTAAACTCTTTCAGGTTGCAAGTATTGGTGCTGCAGTTCTGCTTGTGATGTTCTCGCGTTTGAGTCAGGTTTCGGAGTTTCAGATTGTCCTTGTTTGTACTTTGCTGTTTGGATTTTTCACAGCAAGAATTGTTTCTGGCGTGGCGATCAATACCGAAGTTAGCGATGATTTCGAAAAGGAATCTTACTTAGCATTGAGTTCGAGTTGTCAACAACTCGCTGGGGCGGTGGGCGCAGTTTTGTCAGGAGCAATTGTGACAATTTCGGAGGATTCAAAAGTGCAAAACTTTTCTACGCTTGCTTTTGTTGTCGTTTTCACAATGCTGATTTCTTGGATTTTTTTTAGAAATACGTTAGTATCTGTGACGTCTCAGCAAACCTGAGGAGTCCTCATTGATTCACATCACTTTGGTCAATTTGTTTATGATGCCGAGTGGTTTGCCCATCGCTGCAGCGCTCGTTGCTTTGATGGCTTACCTTTCATTTTTCTCTCCACTTTACTCGGCACCTATAAAAAAACTTTTTACAAAGTAACTATTGGATCACGTTGAAAGTAAATTTTCGAGCAACTCGAACAGTGATGCTCATTTTTTCTGCTGCACTAGCATTGCCGCCTAAATCGGTTCGATCGTAGCTCACTCCACCCGATGAATCTTGTGTTGGCTGAACTTTTGTCAGTGTAGGTTCGCTACCATTTGCAAAAAGTTTTGCTTGTCTAAGAGCATTTTTATGAGCGTTTTGAAGGGATTCGTCTGTTAGACGGTCATAGGTATTTGCAAACACTCCGGGTTGAGGCGCGGATAAAGTAATTTTAGAAACGACTTTGTTAATGTCTCCTGAGTTTGGAATGTCGATCGCATCATTCATACTTAAAATGGCATCTTGAAGATTGTCCATTTCACTGATTTTTGAGAGTTTAAAAACAAGAAGTTCAGAACTGCCCCATCCGTGAAGTTCTTCACATAACAATACGGAAGTGTTGCGGCGGTATTCGACGCGTTCTTCGCGAGTGTTTGATCCGGGATGAACTTGAAGTTGATTTTCTACTGTTAAATCTTGATGCGCGGCTAAAACCTCTTGAGCTCTGCGACTGAGTGCTTGAACTTCCTGCCTAGCTGTAAGAGAAGTTGCATGGCAAACCGAGCTCAGTTGAATTTGGACCTTTAAAAATTCAGCTGGTGCCGATGCTGAACCTTCACCCACCATTTCAAGTCGAGTGCTTGCAGCGCTGGCTACTGAGCTGAAAGAGAGTGCGGCGATTAATGATAAAATTTGAGTTTTCATAGAGAGCTCCTTTGATTTGTTTTTTAAGTTCAAAGGAGATCTATGAAATTCGATCCATTTGGAAAAATACCAAATTTTCCTAGCTGTTATAAAAATTATTTATGGCTTTTCTCTGCCGGAAGGCGAGTCCTGCTGATTCGAAAAGTGGAATGGCAGCAACTAAATTAATGTTTTCAGCCTGTTAACTGATTAATTGGGAAAGCAATTGACGCAGTGCGTTGTGTTTGCTATCTTCCGTCAGCTCTAAAAACCAATCTAAAAAAAGGAAACTCGTAATGAAAAAACAACTTCTTATTATAGCAACCCTGGTCTCTCTTGGTTCAGCGCAGGCCGTCGTGCGTCCACAACTTCCCGGCGGCGGCGAAATTTTAGATGAATCCTGTGGCATTTTGAATCGCTCTGTCACTGTTTGTGTGGCGACAGCACAAAATTCCAATGAAAAATATATTGCGATCAAGCATTTCAACAGAAGCCGAACTTATGTCCCTGCCACTGAGGAAGTTGTTTCTAGAGCCGGAGCCACAACTATCGTGTTAAAAGGTCGCGCTGCAATTGATATTGGCGAAGGCACCCTTCAAGAAAATCAGTATGTTTTGAAAATTACCAAAGGCGTTCGCCCTGGCTTGAAGGCAAAGGGGAAATTTTCTGAAAATGGTGTTGAAAGCGGCGTTGAAATGGAAATGAGAAGTATTTCTTATCCCCAGTAAAATTACAAAAATTAAACGAGGTTTAATCTTGAAACCCCGATTCACTCTGAGATGAGTGGGTCGGGGTTTTTTTATAATAAGTTAAACTTATTAATATATAACCAATCAATTAATTATACTGAATAAGCATTTTGCACCAAAGTGCACTTCGTAACACTTTACAAACAACGAAGGAGCACTTTTCAATGAAAACAATTTTTATCCATTCCATAATTCTCAGCTGCAGTTTGATTAGCAATCTTGCGCACGCCCGTTCGCTCATGAAGCCCGAACTCGGAGCTGCGCTGCACACCATTGAAGTCAGCGATGAGATTTCGTATTTTGGAAATCTTCAAAACGAAGGCAAATTGAATATCAATTTAAAGTTGAAATCCATCAGTCTCGAAATCCCCCGCAATATGCCCTCGTGTCCTGCTGACGAGCCAGAATGCAAATTAGCAATGGTCATGCCTTTTCCCTTTGAAACAGCACTTCCCCTAGTTTCTATCGAAACAGATTTTTGCAACGTCACCGAATACCGCGCTGTTAAAGACGATCAGTTTCGGGACGGGTTTAAAATGGAAATAGTTGTTCGAGACAATCGTCAAAGTCATTGCAAAATGCTTTATCCCGCAAAAATTGAAGTTTCGATGGAAGTCAGTACTCTTCGCAATCAACAGGCGCAGTTTAAGGCATTTGCTGATGGTCTCATTAGCGGCGGACTTGCGAAAGTCGATTACTCACAGCAGTTTTCCTGTAAGCAAACACAAGACCTCATCGATGCAGGCTTCGGCGTACAAGTTGTTTCCAAAACTGGAACAAATTTCTACGGAAAAAAAATTGATTTGGGCTACCAAGCTCACGTCTACACCTATGGCATTCAAGGTGTTGTAGATAGCGGCGAGTTTCACGCTCAAAAGTTTGTCAGCGATGCCTTGGGTGGTGGAGTGACTTACCGAGGGAAAAATTTTAGTCTTCGACTTCCTGTAGTTGCGCCCCGCGAAGGAGATGCTAACTATCCCCGACATGGAAACCTGAGAAGCTTTTTAAAAGGCGGAACCGAAATCAATCAAGATGTTCGATGTTCGCAATAAGTCATACTCGCAGCAGGTGATTTAAAAAACCTGCTGCGTTTCACTCACATTTGTAAAAAATGTGAGTTTCTTCAGTTTCTTTATTTGCTTTTGGATGGCGGTCTTTAGCACGGCGGAGTTCTTTAGGTTTTTTCTTTCCGCAAGACTTCGTCATCAGTTCCTTTGCAGAGTCTTCATAGGTTCCCGATATCATCGAGTCGGACAAAAACCAAACCGCACGATCCATATTTTTACCATTCTTTTTTTCGTAAATTCCAAAACTTTGATCAGAGTCCGGAGTGCCGTGTTCGGATTTTACAGCGGTGCTACAGCCTTCAAGAATCGAAAAAAGAAAAAGCGTTACAAATAATTTTTGAATAAACATTACCCCATTGTCTGATTCTTCAAAACAAAAGTCAAAGGGCCAATATAATGACTAGTAGATTCGTTCAAAGTAGGAAATCAAAGGACTCGTCCCCGAGCAAATTCTTTTAGCGTCAATACTTTTATCCTGAAAAATTCGAAGCTGATGACCACTTAACTCAAAAGCCGTTTCACTTTGCCCCGTCCAATCACTTCTGCGTTCGCATTGTTCTTCGCTTATCCAGCGGGCTCGTTGATATTTCACTTCTACACGGTCGACCATAAAATAACTTGTTGGGATTTCTTTCAAAGAAATTTTTAGATCGTACTCACAACTTCCGCTGTCGCCACCTTTGGGAAAATATTTTTGCTGCAAATGCAAATTTCTGCCGACTACTCGCAGGTCATAAAACATTGTTTGCTGATCTAAAAGCGAATTGTATTGAGTAACGGCTTGAGGAGGGAGCGGTGAGGCGGGGCAGGAAATCTTTTTTAATCGCCATTCTCCATCTAAAGGAAAAAAATCATCAGGGCCCTCGATTTTGCTGGCGCAGGAGTTAAGAATTATGAGTACAAGAAAAGCTATTTTCATCACTTCAATCCCCTTATCAAAATACTCAGTCCCATACCTCCGCTGACACAAAGCGAAGCTATCGCCAACGCACCGTCTAATTTTTTTATTTGATGAATTGCGCTAACCGTAATTCGAGTACCTGTACATCCTATGGGATGTCCAATAGCAATAGAAGACCCACGGGGATTAAGTTTGTTACTGGGAATTTGCAGAGCTCTTTGACAAGCCAAAACTTGTCCGGCAAAGGCTTCGTTGATTTCAAAAATTTGAATATCGTTAACGCTGAGACTTTGGCGCGCTAAAATTTTTTTAATCGAAGGCACGGGGCCCATACCCATTTTTTTAGGATCGAGGGCCGTACATTCAAAATCAATCAACTCCACTTGCGAATGCGCGGCGAGACGATTGCTGACTTCGACAAAGGCCGCGCCATCGGTAATGCCTGAAGAGTTTCCGGCAGTGACACTTCCATTTTTCGCATCAAAAACTGGACTCAGTTTGTCTAGACTACCGCGTTCAATATCAATCCGGCGATGTTCATCAGTTGCGAGTCCAGGATTTTTTCCTTCCGCAAAGATTTCAAAAATTTCATCTTTATATAAACCCTCGCTCCATGCGCGATTGGCTTTGACTTGGGATTGAAAAGCGTAATCATCTTGATCTTGGCGAGAAATTTTTTGCTCTTTCACAATAAATTCTTCTACAGTTCCGCCCATAAGCATTTCTGCCAACGGACAAAAAAATCCATCTTTATGCATGCCGTCCACCACTTCGGCATGCCCCATTCTGTGGCCCCAGCGAACTTGGGGAAGCAAATAGGGAGTGTTTGACATGGACTCCACTCCACCAGCCCATATGCTTCGGGCTTTTCCGAGTGAAATTTTTTCTGCGGCACCCACGATAGATGCCATACCCGAAGCGCAAGCTTGATTGATTGTGAGTGCAGGGATTTCATTCGATAGGCCAGCTTTGATCAGTGCTTGGCGCGCGGGATTTGGTCCGCAGCCGGCTTGGCGCGCATGGCCAAGAATCACATAATCGGGCGCTTCTTGATGAGTCGATCTTTTGAGTGCTTCTTTTAATGTGAGTGCCGCAAGTTCGGGGGCGCTAAATCGTTTTAGCGCGCCACCAAATTTTCCAATGGGACTTCGAGTCGCTGCCCCTAAATAAATGGGATGAGGAAAAATTGATTTCATGGATAATGTTTTAGCACAGCTTCTTAGGTTATGCTGTGAGGCTATGCCGCAAATTGGTGGAAAAAACTATCTCCAGTACCCCGAAGGAAACACCCTTCTTCGAAATCTTTTTAAAAACTATCCAATCATTTCTCATGGTGAGGGATTATATCTTTTTGATAGCAATGGAACAAAATATGTCGATGCCTCAGGCGGAGCGCTTGTGGTGTCGATTGGCCACGGCAACAAGGAAGTTGCCGAAAAAGTTTTTCAACAAATGAGCAAAGTTGGATACGTTAATGGAATGCAGTTCAGTTCTCCCGTTATGGAAGAATTTTCGAAAAAAATTGCAGCCATCGCGCCGGCGGGACTGGATCGAGTGGCCTTGTTGAGTTCTGGTTCTGAAGCCATCGAAGCGGGCGTAAAATTTATTCGTCAGTTGTGGGTCGAAAGAGCTCGTCCACAGAAATCTGTTTTTATTGCGCGTTCCCCCGGTTATCATGGGAATACGCTTTACGCATTAAGCGCGAGTGCTAGGCCTTACTACCGAAAATTCTTTGGGCCTATGCTCAATGATGTGGTCATGATCCCAGCGACCTATGGCTATCGCTCGCAGGTTGATGACTACAAAAAGAGTGGCGCTGAATTTTATGCCAAACAGTTTGAAGATAAAGTTTTGGAAATAGGTCCTGAAAAAATCGCTGGTTTCCTGGTGGAGCCGGTAATTGGTAGCTCGGCTGGCGCCGCGCTTCCTCCCCCCGGATATTTTGAGCGCATTCAAGAACTTTGTAAAAAATATGAAATTTTATTACTCGCCGACGAGATCCTCTGCGGTACTGGAAGGACGGGAAAGTTTTTTGCCTCTGATCATTTCCAGCTAAAACCTGATGTGCTGGTCATGGGCAAAGGAATAAATGGGGGATTGTGTCCCACCAGTTGTGTGCTGATCAAGTCTCAACATTTGAATGAAATGCAAAAAGGTTCTGGGGGATTTATGCATGCTCAGACGTATTTGCAAAGTCCTACTATGGCAGCTACCGCGCTGGCCGTTTTTGACTTTATTGTGGAAAAGAGTTTAGTCAAAAATTCCGAAATCTGCGGCGCATATTTGCAGGAGCAACTTGCTAAAAAAATTCTTCCCCTTAAAGGCGTCGGCAATTGCTCTGGATTGGGTCTTCTTGCGGGCGTGGAGTTTGTAAAGGATCCGAAAAGCAAATTGCCTTTTGATCGAAATAAAAAAATGGCTGAAAAATTTGTTCAGTTTGCTTTTGATCGCGGACTGATATTATGGCCCAATACGGGGCAAGCTGACGGAGCCAATGGTGATCTTGTGATGATTGGCCCACCACTGACGATTACCAAAAATCAAGTTGAAGAAATTGTTGACTTGCTTGCCTCATGTATCAACCAGTTTTTTGAGGAAGATCCTCAATATTTTTTATAAGTGGAATCAGCAAACATACAAATGCCGCAACACAAAGCAGTCCAAGCCCGTAACTCACAAAAGCGCTTCCACGTTTGTCGATTCCCCAACCTATGATGGGGGAAATCACAAAAAATAACAGGCGCATCGAAAAACTGATGAGGCTATTTCCCGTGGCGCGGTACTCATGGGTGATTCGTGAATTAAAAAGTTCTCGCAAACTCACATTAAACATTCCACGACTCATATAAAAAAGTAAACTCATGCCAAGCGCTATTCCTAACTCTGAACTCGTTGTTCCAAAATATCCAAGCACTGGGCCGAGGCCAATCAGCACCAAGACAAATTTTGTACCATAAGATTTTTGCAAACTTTCCACTGCGTGTCCAAACACTCCGACGCTCACATTGCAAAGCGCCCAAAGGTAACCAAACATGATCATATTGAGATCTTTTTCGCTCCAGCTTTTTTGCAAAATCCAGATCGCTGTATACGTGCTGAAACTCCAAAATACCCAATTCGAAAAAATCATTCGTGCAGTCTTATCTTCAGCGAAAAGTTTTTTAAAATAACCCAAAAACGAAAAAAAATTCTTACGTTGATGCAGACTTCTTTTCATCAATGGTTCTTTAAATGAAAATGCGATAAAAAATGGTACCCACGCTGCGACTGCATTCATGATGGCAAGAGTACGCATAGAATGTTCGGCAACATGGCCGCCTATAATTGCTGCAATTGCCTCGGACAAAACTAAAAGAAGTTGCTGTCTCGCTATGATTCGGTGGGGGACGCGTTTTTCGGGAGGCAAATGTTCCAATGACTCATAAATGAAGGCTATGTCTGCGCCCGAAATTAAACTAAATCCAATGGCGACTACAAAATATACCGCCGCAAGTTCGAGATAACTGTCTGCAAAGCAAAGAGACGTGTATCCAGCGGCTGCAGTAAAAGATCCCATGAGCAAAGTTTTTTTTCGTCCAATGATGTCGCATAAGTAGCCTGCTGGAACATCAAAAAGCACCATGGAAAGATTAAAGATCGCCAGGATTTCGAAAACTTCCTTCATGGAAAGCCCGTAGCTTTGAACAAAAGGAATAAAAACTGACAGTATAAAAATCAAAAGTCTAAAAAATGTGTAGGTATAAATTTTTAGAACGTTGTTTTTCATAATAAATTGAAGAGCTTAATTTATAGCTCGACTTAGACACTTTCGCACCGCATAAATTATTGAAATCAAAGATTTTTCTCAATAGCAAAGGGGTTACTTAAAATGGCGAGTTCTATTATCTTGAGTCGATGGCATTTCGAGTAACCTATTCAGTATTGAACGCGGATTTGAGTGAACTTCATAAATCTTTTGAAAAAACAGTTGAGCAAGTGAAGGCTGATTTAGGAAAAGATTTTCCTAGTTATATTGGTGGCAAAGCTTTTGAGTCTGGAAAATTTATTTCGGATTTTAATCCCGCAAATACAAAACAGCTATTAGCCCGCTTTCACAGTGCCGATCACAAAGCTGCTGATCTCGCTTTTGAAAAAGCCAAAGTTGCGCAAAAAGTTTGGTTTAAAATGGGCTGGCAAGAGCGTGTGCGGATTCTTCGCAAAGCCGCTGATCTGATCAGCGAGCGCAACATGAAGTATTCGGTCATCATGACTCTTGAAGCCGGAAAAAACAGACTCGAATCTTTAGGCGACGTCGAAGAATCTGCAGATCTCTTGCGTTATTATTGTTCGCAAGTTGAAGAGACCAATGGCTTTACGCGTCCTCTTGGTAAACTTTCTCCCAACGAAGACACTCTTGATACATTAAAACCTTTTGGAGTTTTTGTTGTGATTGCTCCCTTCAATTTTCCGATGGCGTTGGCTGCCGGAATGTCTGGCGGCGCACTCCTTGGAGGGAATTCTGTTATTTTAAAACCTTCGCAAGAAACTCCTTGGTCGGGACATAATTTGTTTGAATGTTTGCGAGATGCGGGAATGCCGGAGGGAGTGTTTCAAATTCTTCACGGGACGGGATCTGATTTAGGTGCTTATCTCGCCAATCACCCACTCAAAGATGGCATAGCATTTACAGGTTCTCGCGAAATTGGAATGAATCTTTTGCGTGCCTCAGTTGCCGGACCTTTTGCCAAACCTTGTTTTGTTGAACTCGGTGGTAAAAATGCCTGCGTGGTCAGCGCGAAAGCCGATTTAAAAAAGGCCATCGAAGGCGTAGCGAGGTCAGCGTTTGGACTAACAGGTCAAAAATGTTCGGCGCTTTCGAGAGTCTATGTTCAAAAAGAAATCAAGAATGCGTTCACGGAACAATTGATTGAACGAATTGCAAAAATAAAAGTAGGAGATCCTATCCTCCAAGACATCTATATGGGGCCCATAATCCACGAACGTGCATTGAAAAAATTTGATTTAGCTGTTGAAGCTGGAAAAACTGGCGGCCGAGTTTTGGCAGGTGGCACCAATCTCCGCTCACATGCAGAGTTTGCCAATGGGTATTTTGTTCCTCCAACATTAATCGAAGTGCCCCATGATCATTCCGTGGCTCGCGATGAACATTTTGCTCCCTTGCTGGCTTTGATGTCCGTGGATAATTTTCAAGAAGGTGTGATGAAGGCAAATGATTCGGAATACGGTTTAACGGGCGGTGTTTTTAGTGAAGATAAATCCGAGGTCGACTTTTTTATGAACGAATGTGAAGCCGGAGTACTTTACGCTAATCGGCAAAGCGGTGCCACTACCGGAGCTTGGCCTGGAATTCAAAGTTTTTGCGGATGGAAAGGGTCAGGCGCTAGTGGTAAAGGCGGCTGCGGACCCTATTATGTTGCACAATTTATGAGAGAACAGTCACAGACAAGAATGCTTTAAAAGAAAGTTAGGTGAGTATGAGTTTCGAAAATTATCGACCCGAAATCAAAGTCAAACCCCCTGGTCCAAAAGCAAAAGCGATAATTGAGCGCGATGAAAAAGTTTCATCGCCATCCCTCATTAAAGAATACCCTCTGGTTGTTGAACGTGGTGAAGGTTGTTGGATTTACGACGTTGATGGAAATCGTTTTTTGGATTTTATGGCTGGAATTGCAACAACAGCAACGGGACATTCTCATCCTAAAGTCGTGAGCGCAATAAAAAATGCGGCTGATAAGTTTTTACATATTTGCGCCACTGATTTTTACTATGATTCTTACACCAAATTGGTAGAAAAACTGAACAGTTACCTTCCAGGAATGGGACCCAAAAAAGTTTTCCTTACAAATTCAGGCACGGAAGCTGTAGAAGGCGCTTTAAAACTTGCACGACACTATACAAAGCGAAGTGGGATTATTGCCTTCAAGGGCGCCTTTCATGGGCGAACATACGGGGCCCTGAGTTTAAACTCTTCGAAAGTTCATCAGCGCGCTTTCTTTGGTCCTTTTTTACCTGGAGTGATGCATGTTCCTTATCCTAATCCCTATCGCTGCCCTTACAAAAAATCACAGAGCGAATGTGCTGGGAGCTCTTGTGACTGCGCGACTGTTTTAGAAAAAGACTGGTTTGTAAATCACGTTTCACCAAAAGAAATTGCGGCCATTATTTTAGAACCCATTTTGGGAGAGGGTGGATACATTGAGCCCCCCAAAAAATTTATTCAAGATTTGCGTCGCATCTGTGACGAGCATGGAATCTTGCTCATATTTGATGAAGTTCAAACCGGAGCGGGAAGAACGGGGCATATGTATGCTTCCGATTATTTTGGAGTGTATCCTGACATTTTGTGTACTGCGAAGGGTATAGCGTCGGGAATGCCGATTGGTGCTTTTGTAGCGCGAGAAAAATACATGACTTGGGGCAAAGGAACCCATGGCAGCACTTATGGTGGTAACCCTATTTGTGCAGAAGCCGCACTGGCAACCTTGGAAATTGTAGAGGGAATCCTTCCCCATATTCGAGATATGGGCGAGCATTTTAAAACGCACTTAAAGCGCCTCAGCCAAAAACATCCAGAGATTGGTGATATCCGAGGTCCTGGACTTTTTATTGGTGCAGAATTTGTAAATCCTCAAACCAAAGCTCCCGCAGTGGATTTTGTGGATGCCTTAACAATGGTGGCTTTCGAAAAAGGACTTCTCCTTTTGGGTTGTGGAAAATCTTCCATTCGCTTCACGCCTCCATTAATTATCACCAAACAAGAAATTGACATTGGGATGGCGATTCTTGAAGCTTCTATTGAAGAAGTGAAAAGAACACATCCGAACATTCATCTCCCTGGTCACGATTTGCCAAAAATTTAAGGAACACTATGCAGCCAAAGTCAAAACTTGTGTCGATGAAAGAAGCCATCGCTGATTCGGTTAAAGATGGCTCGTCACTTGTGATTGAAGGTTTCACTCATTTGATTTGTTTTGCCGCAGGTCACGAAATCATTCGTCAGGGTAAAAAAGATTTGTGTGCCATTCGACTTACTCCTGATTTGGTTTATGACCAGTTAATAGAAGCCGGTTGTGTAAAAAAACTGGTTTTTAGTTGGGCGGGAAATCCTGGTGTCGGATCATTGCACGCATTACGTCGACGAAGCGAAAAATCTTCCACTTCAAAAATCGAGCTCGAAGAATATTCTCACTTCGGAATGGTGGCGCGTTTTTTAGCGGGATCAAGTGGTTTGCCTTTTTGGGTGCTGAATAATTATCGGGGCTCCGACATTCCTGCCGCGAATCCTTTGATAAAAACAATCCTCTGCCCTTACACGGGTGCAGAATTTGCAACCGTTCCTTCTGTAAATCCGGATGTGGCAATTGTTCACGTGCAACGTGCCGATCGCGAAGGGAATGCTCAAGTTTGGGGACTCATGGGCACCCAAAAAGAAGCCGCTTTTGCTGCACGCGAGGTAATTGTTGTGGCAGAAGAAATTGTGGACACTTCAGTGATTCGGCGAGATCCCAACCGAACTTTGATTCCAGGAATTCGCGTTAAGCATGTGGTTTGTGAGCCTTGGGGTTGCCATCCCAGTTATGCTCAGGGTTACTATGACCGCGACAATGATTTTTATGTCGCATGGGAAGATATTTCGCGCGATCCTAAATCTTATCAAAATTACATGGAAGAATTTATTTTTGGCTGCCGCGATCGCAAAGAATATCTGAAAAAATTAGGAGATGAAAAATTCACTAAGCTTAAAGCAAAATCTCGTATGTGTGAGGGAGTAGACTATGGATTCTAAAGTGGATTCCAAAGTGGATTCTAAAACAGCAACTCCTAGCGAAATCATGACTGCTCGGGCGGCTCAAGAACTTCAAGATGGTGAAGTGGTTTTTGTCGGCATCGGACTTCCCAATCTCGCCTGCAACCTTGCACGGGCCGTCCATGCGCCTAATCTTTGCATGATCTACGAATCAGGCGCTGTTGGTGCAGTGCCCGATCGATTGCCCGTTTCTATTGGAGATCCAGCGCTCGTCACCGATTCTTTATCAGTTGTCGGCATGGCAGATATTTTTCAAAATTATTTGCAACGTGGTTTTATCGAAGTCGGTTTTTTGGGTGGGGCCCAAGTCGATCGTTTTGGTAACATCAACACGACTGTGATTGGTGATTATAAAAATCCAAAAGTCAGATTGCCTGGCTCGGGCGGCGCTTGTGAAATCGCCGTGCATTCGCGTCGAATGTTAATCATCATGCGCATGAATCCAAAGTCCTTTGTCGAAAAATGCGATTTTATCACCAGTCCTGGGCAGCGATCGCATGGTAAGTCGAGACGCGATTTAAAATTACCTGGGTCTGGCCCGCTAACCACCATCACGGATTTGGGCGTGTGCCAGTTTGTAGATGATGAAATGCAGCTCACCGAAATTTATGAGGGCGTCACTGTCGAAAAGGTTTTATCTTCTTGTGGCTGGCCATTAAAAATTTCGAAAGATTTAAAAATAATTCCTGCGCCAAGCGAAAATGTTGTTCGTTTGCTTCGGGAAAAACTTGATCCACAAAGAATGTATCTTTAAATTAGCGGGACGATTGCAACTCGTTTTTGCACTACCGGCGCCGGTAGTGGAACACGCCGAGCCTGCTCATTACACAGCGCAAAGTTTTGACAACGACACTTCACCCTTCGATCGAAACTTAAGCAAAGCCTGTGCTAATCGAAGTGCTCCATGGGCAAACACTTTTCTGTCACTTGCGCGATGGACTAACTCAATGCTTTCATTTTGTCCCAACGCAATCACTCGATGCTCGCCAACTTCGGTACCACCTCGGATGGAATGCATGGGGACTGTTATTTGCTTTCGCGAATTTTGAATTTCTTGCGCTATTATTTTTGCGGTACCTGAGGGAGCGTCTTTTTTATGTTCATGATGCACCTCTACGATTTCAAAATGAAAGGAGTCAGGGAGCTTTGCAGCAAGTTGACCGACAATATTTTTAAATGCAAAAACGCCTAAACTCGTATTAGGAACATTGGCCCAGGCAACGTTTTTCAGACTGCTCTTCAGAGTTTCTAATTGTTTGAAATCAAATCCCGTTGTGCAGATCAAGAGAGGAATTTTGTGATGCCCACAAATTGAGGCAGCTTTGAGTGAACTTTTTGGGGAAGAAAAATCAATCAAAACCTCAGCACCACTTCCCGCAAGAAGTTCAAAGCGGGGATCATTGGGGCCTGATGCTGCATAAACCAATTGAAACTTATCTCGGTACTCTGGTTGATCTAAAATCAAGTAATGAAGTTTTTTCCCCATTTTACCAGTGGCCCCCAAAATTCCGACTTTGATTCGCTTAGCGGAAGAAGGCGGCTCTGTCATTTTCTCAGAAATTTTCTTTGTCAGGTTCAGATGAGATTTCTTTTTGGTCATTTTACATTTTCTCTAAAAGTTGCTTGTTGGTTTTTTGCCAAAGAGTTTTTAATTTTTCGAGTTTTTCTTTTGTCATCGGTAGCAGTGGTGCACAGAACTCTAAGTTTTGTACTTTTTTGATGTCAAACAACAAAGTTTTACATGGAATTGGGTTTGATTCCCAAAAAAGCGCTTCAACAAATTCTGCAATTTTGTTTTGCAGGTCCAAAGCTTTTTTACAATTTCCACTTTCAAAATTTTGCAGGATTTGTTGCATCACTTCTGGATAAAAATGACTCACGACAGAAATAACTCCGCTACCGCCTGAGGCAAGATAGCTACAAAAAGTCCCGTCATCACCGCTCAACAGTGCAAAACGCCCATGGCAATTTTTTCCGATATCCAGCGCACGTTGCATGTTGGCAGAGGCGTCCTTCAAGGCCACAATATTTTTTGCTGCAGGATCTTTTTCGCGGGCAAGATTAGCTAGGGTGTTAACGTCAATACTGGAGGCCGCCCTTCCGGCAATCTCGTACAAACAAATTGGCAAATTTTCGGTAGCAAGTCGCAGATAATGTTTCTTAAGGGCGTGCTGGGGCGCTTTGATATAAGCGGGCGGTGAAGCCAATACGCCACTGAACTGATATTTTTTTGCTAAGGCAAGATTGTTGAGACAAGCTTCTGTGCCTCCAATGCCAAGTCCTGCAACCAAAGGAACTCTTGAGGAAGCTATCTCGGCACTCAGTTGAAAAAGTTTTTCAAGCAGTGGTGAATTGAGAAGCGATCCCTCTCCAGTCGAGCCAGCAATAACAATTCCTCTGACTCCACGCTTGATTTGATCATCAATGAGAAATTCCAATGATTTTTCATCAAGAAGCAGTTCATTTTTTTTTCGAACTAAAGGAGTGATCAAGGCAGTCCAAACTCCTGCCCAAGCCTCTGGATTTTTGAGTTCGAGTTTGTGACTTTTTTTGTGCGGAACTTTAGGGCTCATAGAGATCAATCGTACCCGTAAAGACTTTTTTTGCATAACCGGATAACCAGAGATTTTTTGAGCCCGCTTCCTCTTTGACGGTAAGTGCGCCACCAGGAAAATGGAATGTGACCTCGGGCAAAAAGTCTTTTTCTTGCGTCAATCTTAGGGCGTTAAGGCCCAAAAAAGCGGCTATCGCACCACTCCCGCAGGCAAAGGTTTCTGCTTCTACGCCTCTTTCATAGGTCAACGTCGAAAGATTTTTTAAAGATAACCATGTCACATTTGCACCCTCTGCACCGAGGCTAGGGTGCGACCTCAGTTGTGGTGACACTCCAACTCGGTGTTCTGGTGACCATTCTTCGTGGTTGATCAAAACAAGATGAGGCACTCCAATGTTAATCAATGTCGCCGATGCCAATCCAAAATCATTAAGAGCGCTGAGTTCCTCCATCAAATCATCTGGGATCGAATGAGCTTTGATGTTTTGTATCGGCCAATGAACCGAAAAAGTATCGGGACCTAGTTTTAATCCCTCAAACTGTCCTTGGCTTCCGTTCCAAACCTGCTTGATAGCTTGGCTCTGGTCATGGAGAGAAATTGCGAGTGCGGCACATCGTGCGGCGTTGCCACAGACGTTGCACTCACTGCCATCTGAATTAAAGAATCTCCATTCCCATTTTTGCGCGTTATCTTGAAAAAGAAAGACAATTCCATCAGCTCCGATACCCGCATGACGATCACAAACTTGGGTGATCAAGTTTTTAAGGTCTTCTCCCCAGGAATTTGGATCGAAATTGTAAAATACAAAATCATTTTTGTTGGCCTCGTATTTTTCAAAAGGAAAAGCTTTTAATGGCATCATTTTTTTTGCGCCTCGCCCTTATTTTCTTCTTCTTTTTCTTTCTCCGACAGTGGTGTGCCGGTTTTGCCAATGGCAAGCGAATCATGTGGCCCTGGTTGTTGTTGCTCGACCCGGGTGGGAAGCTTGACACCGCACTGCATTAAGGAAAGCAAAAGAATATAACGCATTTTTTGGATGAAAAATTTGGTGTCTTGTTTAGGCATGGTACACTCATCTTATAACAGATCAGTAGGTTGAGGTAGTATTATGACTTCTGTTGAACATGAGAAAACCCTAGTATCGTTAATTGAGTACGTTGTGAAGGCGCTTGTCGATAAGCCCGACGGCGTACGGGTTGTAGCTGTGCGCGGCGAACAAACAACAGTCATCGAACTTCACGTAGACAAAGAAGATTTGGGTAAAGTGATTGGGAAGCAAGGCCGTACTGCTCAATCTCTTCGCACGATTTTGAATGCGGCTTCAACGAAGTTGCGTCTGCGAAGCGTTCTCGAAATTATTGAATAATTTATTTTTTCGCAATCCAATCGACAAATCTTCCTAGGATCTTTTTTCCAGCGTGATTTTCGAGTGATTCAAAACTTACGTGCGTCCAGTCTTTCGCCTCAATTACGTCTTTTTTCAGCAAAGCACTCATTTCAGGATGTGATTGAAGTGAGACAATTGGCCACTGCTTGTGCGCCATTCCTTGAATTGCGCAATAGTCGCTGGTGAAAAGCGGCCTAAAGCCTTCGGGCATTTTAACCACGTGGTCGGCGTGATAGACGACTACCTCGAGTGAAGCATTGGCAGCATTCAGCAAAGGTTTAAAAAGCGAGTGTTCTTTTGCGCCGGCCAGACTGTCAATTTTTAACACATCGATTTTGGATTGAAATCGAGCGGTTTCACCACCAAGCGCACAAGCCAATGCTTGATGGCCAAAACAAATTCCAAGAATAGGAACAGCTGGTCCCGCCCACTCCTCATGGGAGCCTGAAAAATCTAAAAGATCTCTCAGCCCAAAATAATAATCTTGCACAAATGGATCGGCGCTGTCTGTAGTGTTTTTATCGGAACCTGAAAGAATGATTGCGTCTGCGTGATGATGTCTGGCAAAGACGCCCATCAAACGAGGGGAATATTTTTTTCCATAAAACATATCAAAGTTTATGAGTTCAATGCTTTGTGAATTTTGAGCGTATTGTGAAGTGAGTAGCCCTCTTAAAACACCTTCCGTGAGAAGGTCTCCGCTCCGTTGACTAGTAATGGCGTTGACATAAAGAATTTTCATTTGGTTGTTTTTTTCTGGCTATTTTTTCTTAAACAATGCTTCCGCTGCACTCATTAGCGATTCTTTGGAAGAGGTCGGCTCTCCCAAAGTGTTTTCGCGGGGGCTAAAAAGATCACAAAAATTTGATTTTTCTTTGTCATTCACTCGTTCACTAATGGTTTCTCGACATTCTCGATTTGCTTGAGGGGAGTAGTGTTGACAATTTAAACAAACTCGCAGGTCGCGAAGGCATTTTGCGCAGCAGTCCCGTCTCTCTATCTTTGATGTCGCACTCCAAGAATGGGGATTTTTGCAGTGATAACAGGTGAGCAAATTCATACTAAAAATTTCCACCAGGACTTTGCTTCAAGGCTTCCACATTGGCAAGAGGTTCATCTAGCGTGCCCTCAATCCAGCCTTCAAAGCCCAGCACTTCAACTTTCTTAGAGGAACTTTGTGCGGGATCCAGATCGGCAATTTTCTCATAAAAAACTCGGTCTATCTTTTGGCAATTTTTACCGCTTTGATCTTTTCTAAATCGTGCAATAATTTGGGTGTGACTTTTTAGGGGTTCAACGATGTATTCCTTTTTCTCGTAACAACCTTCTTCAGGCAACTCCCCACTGACAAAAACTTCAACAAAGGGTTCGCCCATTTTGACTTCAACCTTAATAATACGTGGAGCGATTTCATAAAAACCACGCGCAAAATTGAGATGCCCAGGATCTCTTAACGGCGTCGTGGCATCATTGTTTGCCAAGGCAAATTGAGTGGCCGACAGCAAGATAGCGAAAAGAATCTTCATAAATTTTTCAGGAAAATTTTTTGAAGACTTAGGCATTCAAAGTATGAGTTTTGTTTTGCCATGGAAGTTCGGAATCTTTGGGCAGTCGGATTTTATTGACGATGCCTAACTTGGCCATTGTCCAAATCATGATCCACGAAAAATCAAACTGCCAATTTCGAAGTCCGTGTCTAGCACTTGTAGGAAACTGGTGATGATTGTTGTGCCAACCTTCGCCTAGGGCGAGCAGCGCCACCCACCAATTGTTGGTAGCAAGTTCATTTTTAAAAGGGCGAGATCCCCACATGTGGGCGGCAGAATTCACAAACCAAGTTGAATGGAACACCCAAACGAGTCTAAAGCAAAATCCCCACAAAAATGCCGGCAGCCCGCCAAACAAAAACAGGAGGACTCCTAGACCAATGGGGAAAACTAAACTGTTTCGATCCATCCAACGATAGAAGGCATCTTTTTGTAAATCAGGGGCGAAGAGATCTTTTTGTCCCTGTTCATACCAAGAAGGGAAACGAATAAATATCCATCCCATGTGGGCGTGAAAAAATCCTTCTTTGATGTTGTGAGGATCAAGCTCAGTGTCGGACTCCAAATGATGTTGTCGATGCTGCGCTACCCACATGATAGGGCTGCCTTCAAGAGAAAGATTTCCCAGAATGGCCCAAAAATATTCAAAAATCTTGGGAGTCTTAAAGCTTCGGTGGGTGAGAAGGCGATGGTATCCAACGGTTATGCCAGCGCCGGTGATCAAATAGATGAACAAAAAAATGAGCAAATTCGTCCAACTAAAAAAGAACAAAGCCGAGACAGCGCCAACATGAAAAGCTGTCAAAAATAATACATAAAATAAATCAAGTTTTGGTGTGGTTTTTGTGTGAGCATCGGAAAGATTAAATGCCATGAGCTTCCTCCTAAGTATCCAAACATAAAGATATCCCCTTCTTTCCCTCCAACGCAAGATCAATATCCCTCAACGCATCACGTTATTAAGGAATGCTCGCAGTGTTCCGAAGAGCTTGAGTCATGAGTATTTATAGAAAGGAACGCAGTCAGTGAGCCAAGTTGCGAATGAACTAGCACTTAAGGCAAGATTGCGGGCGCTTCAAGAGATTGCAATTGAATTAATGAGTCCGCGCGAACTGCATGCGACATTGAGTTTGATTGTCGAAAAGGCGGTTGATCTTTTAATTGCTGACGCAGGTTCTCTTTATATTAAAGAAGCGCAGAGCGACTTCTTAGTTTTTGAAGTTGCTGTTAATCGGTCGATATGTTTTCCATTTGAAAAAAAATCCATTCCGATTTCTGATCGTGGCTTAGCCACTTTTTGCTTTAAGAGTGGGCGCTTGATTAAAGTTGAAGATGTGTATCAGATTCCTTCTGAAACAGATTACAAATTTGATCCAGCTTTTGACAAAAAATTTCGATATCGCACGCGCTCTTCTCTTGTTATTCCATTGAAAAGCTCAAAGGGACAGATGCTTGGAGTGATCCAACTTCTCAATCGAAAAATGAGTGTTGGTGAGGCGTGGCCCTCTTCAGACGAAACTGAGCTCAGTAAAATGCCAGACTTTACTGACGAAGACACCGCTTTACTTGAAAGCTTTGCAGGAATTGCATCCAGCGCAATAGAAAGTGCTTTGCTTCATCGCGACATTGAAAATCTTTTTGAAGGATTTGTTCGAGCATCGGTTCATGCCATTGAAGCCCGAGATCCTACGACTCGAGGGCATTCGGAACGTGTTGCTGCGTTGACCGTTGATCTCGCAGAAAAGGTGAGCCGCTCAAATGATGAGGGTGTTAAGCACATTCAATATAATTCAGACCAAATTGCCGAAATTCGATATGCAGCTTTGCTGCACGACTTTGGAAAAATCGGAGTACGCGAAGCAACATTGCTAAAAGAAGAAAAGCTTTCGCCAGTTCAACGACTGCAAATCCGACATCGGTTAAGCGAGTTTAAACGCGCAATGGAAATCGAAGTTCTCAGGGACTACTTGGGCCGCTTGGTGTTGGAATCACGAGTTCCTACTCAAATGGAATTTGCGCGACTAGAAAAAGACATCTCGGATTTTGGACTAAAAATTGAAGATGCGTGGGCTGTAATTCTAGACCTCAATCGCCCCACTGTCCTGACTCATGACCGAAGCGAAAAATTGACAAAAGTTTCGCATCTCAATTGCAAAGATTGTGATGGAAACTTAAAACCTATGCTTGAGAGCGATGAAATTTTTAGTCTCTCGATTCCTAAAGGATCTTTGACCAAAGAAGAACGTCTCGAAATTGAATCTCACGTTGTGCACACAGTGGCATTTCTTAAAAAAATTCCATGGACTGCAAAATTTGCCAATGTTCCTCTCATTGCTGGCACTCACCACGAGCGTTTAAATGGTACCGGATATCCTTCGGCTACACCCGAGATTTACATTCCGGATCAAGCGCGAATGATGGCCGTCTGTGATATTTTTGATGCTCTCGCAGCAAATGATCGACCATACAAACCAGCTGTGCCTCTCGAGAAAGCACTTGCGATTATTGAATCACATTCAAAAGCTCGAGATCTTGATGAACGCTTTTTTAAAGTTTTCGTCGAAGGAAAGGTTTGGCAAACTCCAGGTTTTGTTTTGCACCAAGCTGATGTGAAAGCTAAAAAAGTCGCTTAATGTTTTGAGTCGGGTTCTTCTTCCAGTAAGGGGAATGCTGATTTTGAAGCGACATGTGCCTTTAGGGAACCCCAAGTCTTTTTGAATATTCTTCCTGTTGTGCTTTTGTCTATGCTAATCGGTTGCGAATTTTTTCGGGCTTCTACAAGCTGCACGTTTAAAGCAGCAAGTCTTTCGCTCGCCGATTTATCGTCTGGATGCCATTCAGTGAAAACATTTTCGCCTTTATTCCAATATTCAATTCTTTTGTCTTTAACGACAACTGTAAATTGGTTCGGATCATATTGAGAAGAGTTTTCGATTTTCATGATCGAATCAGGCCATGCTTTTTCCGATGAGGTGAGAAGTGTAACGTGTGAATTTTTGGGGTCTACACAAATCAGTTTGTTTTCTTTAATTGCATCTTCAACTTTGGATAAAAGCTTGTACTGACGGTAGTAGGCTCGGCTGCTAAAAACGGTTCTAGAAGTTTCGCCAATACTTTGATTCTGACTTTTCATGATGACGACCAGTCGATCTTTGGTAGTGAATTCGTAGACTTTTGCCCAACGATCTTCCATTTCACTGTGGAGACCTCGAGGATCATAACACGATTGGTCTTCTGCATTTGCAAAGTATCCAAACAAAATTAGCGGAATGAAAAACGCAAGGATTTTCATAATTCTCTATCGGAGCTTTAAAAATATTTCTTGATTTCGAATTTAAAAGTCGTTACAGTTACAAAGTATCTTTCAAAAAGGAGGTGTCGTATGAATATATTCCAACAAAATTTTGACTTTAACGGCCTCCTTAAGTCCCAAGCTTAAGACTCAAGGCCTATGATCTTGGGCAGATTTATTCTGATCTAAAAGGACTTAATTACCAATGAACATTAAAAATTTAGAGCCCCAATGGGGTTGTGATTCGTTTATTCAATTTTTTTATGAGGAGGAAATTAAAAAGTTTCCCAATTCAATTTTAGCTAGGGTTGTTTCGGCAAATCGTGAAATCTATGGAGTCATGGCCATGTCCGACTTCAAGTGTCGAAATGCAAAAGTGAGGGGAAAAATTCGTGACAAAAGTCTCCCAGTGGTCGGAGATTGGGTGTTGGTGACACCTGATTTTTCGGTCATCGAAAGTGTGTTGCAAAGAAAAAATGAATTCTTCCGGAGTTGTGAGCTTCGTGGACGTGAGCTCCTGATTTCCAATGTAGATAAAGTCTTTATCGTCAGTAGTTGCAACCGGGATTTTAATTTGGCTCGCCTAGAACGTATTCTTCATATGGTGCAAGCACAGGGGCTTGTTGCAAAAATTGTTCTCAACAAAAGTGATTTGTTGAGCTGTGATGATGCCGCAAAACTTCGCGAGGAAGTGAGGATGCGAATGTGCACGGCAGAAGTTTTTTTAATATCTGCACTTTTAGGAACTGGCGTAGAGGAATTTAAAAAAGCAATTCAGATCGGTGAAAGCGTTGCGATGCTAGGAATGAGTGGAGTGGGAAAATCGACTTTGGGAAACATTTTCAAGTCCGGTGAAAAGATTAAAGTTTCAGCCATCCGAGAAGAAGATGCCCGAGGAAGACACACCACAACAGAGCGACAAATGTTTTTAACGGAACAAGGTTTTTGGCTGATCGATACACCAGGAATGAGGCTTTTTTCGGCTGGGTTCGCGGCAGAGTCGGGTGGAGTTGGAGCTTTTGCAGACATTGAAACATTGATTGCAAAATGTAAATTTAGCGATTGCCGGCATCGCTCGGAGGCCGCTTGTGCTGTAAAAAACGCATTGATGGATGGGACTTTAATTTTAAAACGATGGGAGAACTATTTAAAACTCAAGAGCGAAGAACGGTTTTTTGAACGTAAGCAATCTAAGGTCGCCCAAAGTTTAGAAAAAAAGAAATGGGCAAAAATTTCGAAAGATTTTAGCCGACGAAAGCGATTTGAAGAAAGTGAATTTTGAAAGATGTCGACTCAAAATTTGTAACTAATACTCACGATTCAGCTTGTATCGTTTTCGCCATGTCGAGCCACTGCTTTTTAAATGACCTAGTTTTTGAAGACGGGCGACTGCACGTTGTAATGTCCGTTTATTCATTTTGCATAGGCCCTCAAGCTCCTGCAGGTGAAAGTCTTCATGGTCAAAATTTTGCTTTATGTGTTCAATAAGGGGATCATTGGATTTTACTTTGTGGAATTGTAGAATTAAAGGGTGGGCAGATTGTGGAATCAGTTGATTCGCGTTCAAAGTGAAGCTGAGTGGAATTTTATGGTCTTTCAAAATTCTATTCAGCCGAAAGCATAGTTGGGTAATTCGTGGAAAATGAACCGAATACACAAAGCGTTCGTCGGGAAAAATAGAATTGCTAATCGCTCCCAAACTAGAAGGTCGGTAGAGGTCAAAAAACGCCGCTGCAAAAAGTTTGAAAATTTTTGGCGTAAGTGATTGGTAAAAATTTTTGCTTTGATGATTTATCGTGACCTCTGCATTGGATATATCAATTTTCAGCGCAGGAAGTTTTGAGATTTCTTTTTTGTGAAATGTTTGAAAGTGAAGTTTAGCTTCACAAGGGAGCGATGTTATTTTGTCGCCAGAAATTTTTTCGAGTTTTGCAAAGTTTAAAATTTGCGCTTTGTACGAAGGATGGGGAGACGAAAAATACAGCCTCTTCAATCCGAGAGTGTCCTTGCGGAGTTTTGAAACTTGAAAGTCACAATCGCGAAGTGTTTCGTAGTGTCTTAATTTTGCGGCGCTCTTTTGAGTGAAGCGAAAAAGTTTGACCGCTTCAATCGTGTGTCCTGTTTGAGCCAGTCTTACGGCACGCCATTTTTCAATATAAAGCTTTTCGTGAGGCGCAGGATGTGGATTTTCGTTGTTCCATAAATCCACGGTTTCGTTGGGAAGCAACTTAAGCGCATTGGCTTGAATGCTGAGCTCCATCAGGTTTGCACGAAGTCTTTTGTGCTTTTGAACGTCAATTTTTTTTAAGAGATCTTGATAGCGACGAATCACCTGGGTTTTTAAACCGAGAACAATTTCACAAGCTAGAAGATTGAGTTCTGCGACATATTGTTCATAAGAATTTGAAAATAAATTCTGAATGAGTGCTCGTTCGAGTTCTGCCTTTGCAGAGGAATAATCCCAAAGCGAAATATGTGCGAGAGCTTTAACGATGAGGGCTCTTGAATCGCTCAGTGATTCTAAAAGACTAAGTGCTTCATTTGCAGAACCAAAGTTGGAAAGCGTAGCCGCCCATTCAATTTTTAAACTGTTGTTGAGTTGTGTGGGTTTGAAATCTATCGCTCGTTCGATTTTTTTAGTGCCAAAAGTTTTGAGGTGCGTCCTTATGATTATCTCTTGCGCAAGTGTCGTAAGACCTGATCGCCGAGCCCAATTTGCCCATTGCCAGGCGTCAGCTGTTTCGCGATCGGATTGCCATCGTTTTTCGATCATTGGAATCACAAGTAGGGTATCTCCGTTTCTTATAAAAGTTTCAATTGGATCTAGGTATTCCACAAATTAATTATAGATGTTTAAGATTAATTTAGCGACATTTTAAATAAATGACACACAGCATAAATATCACGTATACTAGAGGATATGTTAAAGAATCGTTTGCACCTTTTTATTTTTCTCGTTTTTTGCCTAACGTTTGCCGCGTGTAAGCAAGGGCAGGACTGTTCGGGAGATGGTGGAAACGGTGGGGGATATTGCGGAGATGCCGCAAAATTTGGTGAAAGTCCAGATGGCGAAACTGCAGAAAACGCCTCGATTCCTGTCGAGCGTAAAGGGACCGTAGATACCCAGATTATCGAAAATATTTTTGAAAGTGAATCGATCGAATATTTATCGACACCTTCGCCTCACCAAGTTTCCCTTCAATGGATTCTTAAAAAGAATGGTGAACTTTTGATTCTTTCTAAAAAATCAAGTCTTGATCCCGACGTTGCAGTCGATCACTTCCCAGCTTTGATTTTAAACGAGCAGGACCTTTTCGAGTTGGAACAAAAAATTCAATCCTACATGACAGTGCTTAGCGAAGTAGAAATGAGTTCAGAGCCTTGCAGTGGTGGCCGAACGGAAGAAGTGACATTTGTGAGAAATGGTGAGGTGTCGAAGATTTCCGTTCCACATGTCTATGCGCCAACAAAATGTGACAACATGGAGCTCAAGGACGATAGTCCAAAAATTCGCCTGATCAAAGCTTTACGAACGCTGTTTCAACGTGCGCAATATCCTTAGTTTTCACACTCGACTTGTGGAAAACTTTGAATGCTTCGTTCGTAGTTTAAAAAATAAGGGCTTTGCCTTTTGACTTTGATTTCGGAAATTTCAAAAATATTCTCTTCGTTCAGCGATGTGACTTTAAATTGTGTACTCAGCCTCAATAGATATTTGTCGGAATCAGTTTTTCGACATTTCCCACTGCGTTGCTCGCAAAATTTTTCGTAAAATGGGGGCCAATCAAAACCCATACGCAAGTCTTTCAACCTTTCAATGGCTTTATCCAGTTCCAACGTCAGTTCACCTCCGGTCAAGGTGGGTAAGGCCGCAACTTCGGGAATGGAGATAAGACTTTGAAGGCTGGAGAGCGGCGAAAAAATATCAATACCAGCCACTCCATTTGCGTCCCTGAGATCAATCAAAAGTTGAGGCAATGCCGATAGCCACATCGAATAATCAATCGTGGGATCGACGACTTCTACATCAATTTGGTATTTTTTCCCTATTTTGAGATGAACACCTTCACTCACATGATGCATGCCTTTAAGAATTCCTTGCCAATCTGCAGGGGCGTAGGAACCGACTATCCATTCGTCGAGAATTTTTAATTTTTCTAATTCTTTTAAAGTCACCATACCAATGGCACTTTGTGAAAAGTCAGAGGGTGAGGCGCAGAATGCCCCATTGCATTTTGCCTCTAAAAAATTCGAGGCGGCTAACTGAATATCCCAGTGGGTGCGATCTTCACCAAGTGATCGTATCACCAAAGGACCTTGGTGAAGTTCGACACTGTAGGTACTTGGGAAACGCGGAACTTGGGTCCCTTGATCGGGCGAAAGTTCGAGTAAAGTTGAATCGGGAGTTAATATTGCTCGAATAGGTTGTGCCCCAATAGGTTCAAGCTGAGTTGAAAGACCTGAGGCGTCTCCAGCCACAAATGCATCAAGACTCAAGTCAAGATCTTTGGGATGGAGATTCATTGAAACTAATTCTTCTTTCACTGCACAAGCGGGATTTTGCCCCACTCCCACCGCGAGTTGATAATAGGGTTGAATTTGTAAAAAGCAAGCATCGCCTTCAAGTTTGGCAGTAGAGCGAGTGAGATGGGTGACTTTACAAAATTTTTGAATTTCAGGAAAAACTAAGTCTCGCCCATTGAGTTCGCTGACTTGCAAAAAGTAGCAGGAACGCAAATGGTGAAACTGTTTGTCAAAGTAACTTTTTCGATCATCAGAACTTCGATTTCGCAGGAAGGGAGAGTTCTTTAATGAGCATCTGTCTGCTACTAAAGACCCGTCATAGGACTTGTCTCGGACATCTGAGTTGAGCTGGGATGATTTAAGTCCCAAGCTCAACATCAAAAATTGTCCCGAGCTACTTTGGCATTTCGAAATATGCGCCGGTCGGATCGAGTCACGGGCTCGATCAAGAAAATATCCTTGCCCGTGACTTTCATAGGAACTGAAGTAATTGATTCGTTGATCCTTAGACATTTCGCAAGCAACGGAATCAAATACACTGTTCAATAAAAAAAAGTAGATGAGAAATTTGCTTTTCATAAAATTAAAACTAATTTTGCTCAGCTTCTTCAATTGAGGTGTAGGTACAGATTTCGGCTCCGTGACGTTGCCATTTTCTAAAGTTCACACCCGAGCTTTGAGCAGCATTGCTTTCGGTAAAGACATAGCGTATGCGGCAAAACCTAGGAGTTTTTGTGTTGTTCAAATTGAGCCAATTTTGCCCTAGTGATCCACCAAAAAGATCGAGGCTCGAAGCATTGATAAAAGCTGAAGAGCTGGAAAGATAAAGGTCCGAGCTTTCATTGGCCGCAAACGGAAATCCACTGCCAGCATTGACTTTAAAAGCGGCTGAAGTGTCTGTGGTGTTGTACGCGTTATTGTTATTGCGCGCATATTTGTAAGTTCCAAGTCCTTGTTGATCACACACCACAAAAGACTGAACCTTAAGACCAGCTAGCTCGGTGTATTTTTTTCCATCAACAGTACCGGGAATCACAAGTCCATCACGACTGTTGTCGCCTGGGTTCACGCCTTCAGCTAAAAAATCGGTGGCAGACGCCTGTGCACGAAGTGCAAAATTGGCAATGACATTGTCCTCCCAATACTCAATTTGGGGACCACGGTAGCAAATGTCCACAAAGTATTGTGCGCCGTAGAGTTCAGAGCCAAGATTGAACGAAAGTTCTTTAATAGATTTGCTCCATGAAGTTGTGTCGTTAAGAAGAGTCGACCACGAATTTGAACCTGTTCCAGTGACGCGGGTTTCGTTAGTGTCACCAATAACTCCGTTGTCCTTCCACTCAACATGGGTACCTGCGAAGTAGTTCATCAAGTAATCGCCGCCCGAATCGCCGTTACAAATACAACGCGTGTTGCAAACTTGACCATCGGCGCAATCGTTGGGAGTACAAGTGTTTGTTGTGCCTTCGAAGTAGCAGACCTTTTTATTTAATGGAGGGGTTCTCAACCCTGCATTACAAGCGTAAATGCTGGGTCCAGAGCTGTAGGTCTTAAATTTGAATCTCAGCGAAATCGCCTCGGACATTCCAGTCCACAAGAAACAGCTTAGGATTGTAAAGTATGATAGTGTCGTGAATTTTTTTTGCATAGGGTCTCCTTTTTATCCTCGGAAATCGAGGAAATTGTTTTGAGGGTTAGGCTGGTTGTTGAAGTCAAACTTTTTGATCACTCGAAAAGCTTGGATTTTGTCAGGACTGTGGCACAACACAAATTCAGGACTTTTGGGATTGCGATTGATATCAGTAGAAAAAATAACGAGGGGTCGCTCTTCAAGAGAGTTTGGACACAAGGCTTGAATGCGAATTCGTAAATTGGGATCATCAAAAGCGTACCAATCGTTGTAGACACTTCGAGAAGAAATTGTGATAAAGAAACCAGACTTTAGAATTTGCAAAACATACTTCGCCGTAAACTGTTCTTCAGTTCCTAAGTAAAGTACTCCAACGTTTTTAAAAAAATCTTGGAGTAACATTTGGCTCGTCCCAGCACAAGACCGGCAGTAGCGCTCAGGCAACTCACAGCGAAGACTATTGCCACACAATTGTTTGCAAAACCGATCAAGATCATTGTCGCACCTGAAGAGCACCTGTTTTTTGTATTCGCTTCGAGGACTTTCTTGGGTCCAGCGTTCCCAAAATCGAACCCCAGCGAGTTGCGCATAGTCCGGCATGTTTTCGGACTGGGCATTGGCAGCAACGGATGTCAAAATTATTAAGCACAATACTAGCAAGTGTTTTAAAGAAGTCCGCTGCATGTGCCTTCTCCTTTTTCTTCGATGACTTTCATGCCCAGTGCGCAGTTCTTAAAAGTGTGCCGAACTTTGAGTTTAATTTTGCCTTTGCATTGCGTGCTTTGGAGAACAATGGATTCAATGTTTCGATCTACACTTTGGGAACTTAATGCTTTAGCAAAACCTCCAACTTTTTTTCTGAGGTAGTCCGCTGCCTTTGCTTCACAGGTACTCACATCATTGCATGCCGAACCCTTTTGCAGCCGCTTGACACATTTTTTTGGAATATATCCGTGTCTAAGATACGTAAGCGTTGTTTGATTGACGTCGATTTGAATTCTTCGAGGAACATTGTGCTGATCTTTCATGGAACTACGAAATCTTGAAAAACTTCTGAATAAATAAATTGCAAGTTTAAGCGGATTGAAGCCACCGCTTACGCTTCTACTGCCTACACCTACAGCAGCTCTTGCAAAATTTAAGTGGCAACTCACACACGCACCTCGAGCGGGTCCACTCAGGTTTGCTGCTCCATCACCCTCGACTTCCAAATGATGTTTTTCGCTGGAATGGCAGCGACTGGTGCTAATTCCTAAAAAATCGTAGGGCATTCCCGGACTCAAGTGAGTGTCTCCCGATTTGATAGCGACATTGCAAGGAACGCCTGTGAACGAACTGAAATCGACACCTAATGTTGGAATGATTTTATTTTTTTCTTTGATAGGTTCAAATTTTAGCAAACCGTTTTCTAAAGATTCTTTAAAACGAATCACTTGTCCGCGTTGAATATCCACACTGACAAACACGGGAATATCATTCCATCCAAATGCTGCAGTGTTGGCGAGATCTACAAGGAGTTCTCCGATGGCCGAACGCGTTTTGAACCAAGGATCGTAAACTTTGCAAGCAACCCGCTCGGCATAGGGATTAAAAAGTGCTGCACCCTTGGGCACGCTTGTAAAAGGAAGCATGCTCTCTGCGTAGCTGAGTGCAGAGTACACGGCGACACTTGAACTCAATGCTAGGCGAACGCAATCGATGGCATCTTGACAAACAATTCTCCCCTGAGCCGTCGTGGGATCGCGAAGTTTTAAAAGAGCCGGCAACCGTAAATTTCCTTCTAAGTTTTCATTTTCTCCGTTCGGGACTTCGCTATCTGGTTTTTCTGAACTCTCGTTTTGCCCTATGAGCTCTCTAAACCAAGGCGCATAATCTTTCGGGTCGATTTGTTCGCTGAGACCGTCCCAAAAATTTTTCTTTTCCAATCGTTCGCACAATTGAAAAATACTTTGAGAAAGCTTTGCATAATACGCTTGGAGAACCGCCAGTTCCGCTTCATCCCACTGGTTTGCCGTGTCTCTGAGGAAAGAAAAATCTTTGAATCTTTCCAATTTTCTTTTCAGAATTTGATAGTTTTCGTTTGCCGCATACTCGTATTCAGCGCACATGAGATAAAGTTTTTTGTGAAGTTTTGATGTTTCTAGACTTGATTCGTCAGAAGATTTTTCTAAAGAGCGAGTCATCGTTTCAATTTGCGTAACGAGCGCTGTGGCATCTAAATTGTAATTCAAAAGAGCTAAATGATTAAGGCCTTCGTTAAAACGATTTTTTAGAAGCAAACTATTGGAATAGCTTTTGGAAGTGAAATTTTTAATCCAGTCTGACGGCGATTCTGCTCCTTGGAGGTCGAGAATATCAGTATTGACTCCTGTCTGAGGATTTCGAATAAGTTCTTCATCTGGACCCACCGGGAGTTCTTTTGAAGAATCAGGAATCCCTTTTTGTGCAAGTTCTCTAAGGGAGTTAAGTGACAAATATGATGAGTCACACGAGGGTGGAACAAAAGATTCGCACCCTGCAGGTACAAAAATTAGACTTTCTTCGATGGATAGACTTCTAAATGCTTCTGCAAAAATATCGGCTCCATAATTTTTGAGAGGCAGATTTCTCCACGCCCAAGCGAGGTATATTCGCAAAGAGTTCCAATAATCAAATCCAAATTTCTCCCAAGTGGTGGGATCGCTGTTAATTAAATCAAACTCAAGTGCAAAATGACGAGAGGCAAGAGTGGGATCGTTGCAGTTTCCGATAAACTCAGTTCTATTTAATGAATCTTGCGCAATCCGAGTCAGGGCCATCGCTTCAGGCAGCGCCGTGTAAAGGGGAGACTCGAACGAAGAAAAATTTTTGATGTAGCGACAAGAGAGTTGGCTTCTGCTGCTTGAAGTCGGAACTAACGCTAAACCGTTTTGTGAATTTGCCGCGCGGGTCCAAATTTTTCGGATCATGTCATCAAGCGCCGAGCAATAGTTTTGATTGCTGCAATATTGCTTGGCGAGATTTTTGTAAACTGAGGGACTTCTGGGATCTTCTAAATTGCTGGGAAGCAATGGCAGACTTTGTTTGATGAGCAGATCAGAAATATTTAGGATCAGCTGATTCAAAGTCTTTCTATAAGCAAACATTGCAGATTGCGACATTTTTGAGGGGTCGTTGCCCGTGGATTTTGCAAGATTATGACCTAGCTTTCCCACAATATAGGAATCAGTGAATAGAAAAACTTTTTCGGTGGCCTTCAAAGAATCTGCACCGCAGGCGGCACGATTGCTAAACTTTAAATTGTTAAAGGTGACAGATGGCTTATAGTTTTCAAAATAAATTTCTTCGTTTGCAAAACTTGGATCAGTTAAAACTATTCCTAAAATAAGTATAAGAAGGAGATTTGATGCAAAATTTGAATTTTTTAGCATGAGGTCTCCTTGCAGATGAGAATGTTGAGTTTAAATTTTTAGCTTTTTAAGTTTTTAGTTAGGAATCGTGCAACCTGAAGCTTGCTTTAAAATTGTTGTATAAAATAAAATCATGGTCTGTTGCGCTGGGGAGAATTGACGTTCAATGGATCCATCTTCATTGATCAGATGATACAGGTAAGTATTCATTGCGACATAGAGAGATTGGGGCACGTTAACCGATTGAGTGCAGTTACCAGTGATGTACTTCATTGAAATTCCAACGTAGGGTGCGGATGCATCGCTAGTTGAGTTTCCACCATTACCGTCAACGATAATCACACCACCATTGGAATTTCCTGTGCTGTTATTTGAATTTCCAACTCCAGCGTAGACCGAGACCACAAACGACTCACCCTTGTTAGTAACAGAGGCCATTTCACATCGGTCACCTTTACAGGCAATTTTAATTTTGTTCTGGATTTCAATTTGAATTTGTTCATCAGAAAATCGTGTCAGTTTAAATTGATCTTCCACTCCACCTTCAAATTCGTCAGCCAGACCATTAGATATTGAAAGAATTCCCATCATCAAAAAGCCGATAAAAAGAAAAAGTATTTGCGCCATTTTTTTTGTTTTCATGTTTAATCTCCAGTGCCGAGCTCTTTAGCCGCATCGCAGGATGCGGGCAAATTTTGAGTGGATAGTTAGATTTTTTATCCATCCTAAGTATATGTTTTAATTGATGAAATTACACACGCTGTAGAGCGTGTTTGACTCGGGGCACAATATTCTTCATAGTGCGCAGCTCAGAATGCAAATTATTCAGCCTCTTCCCCATTCCACTCTCAACATTCAAAGCCTGAGGCGCTTGCTTGCTTTGTCCGAAAATGAATTGCTACTTTTGGACATCTCTTGGGAAGATTTTTTTTCCAAGCTTGATACTTTGGATGCCCTCGAGAGTTTGGATAAGTATTTTTATGCGCTAGTTTTAAGAGATTATTTTTTTTCCCGAACAGATTCACTCACCCAAAATCTTGCTAAGTTTCATCAGCTTTTCAGAGAAGACAGTTTGAGTCCTGCTTTAAAATTCTTTTTGAAGATTTCCGATTTGCGTTTAAAGAATCGATTGAGAAGTATTGATTTAGCGGAAGTTGAATTCTTCCAGAATTCACTAGTAGACATCCCCGCTGAATCGCCCTTGATTATGGCTGAAGCTTGTTTTGTCATCGGACAGTCGTTTGAGATACTTTCAAAATTTGATTCCGCACGAGAAGCCTTTCAAAAAGCTTCTCGAGAGTACGAAAGCGGCGAGCTACTTGCTAAATCCTGTCGTGCAAAGCTCAATGCGCTCGCCAATCTCTCATGCTTGCACACAGATGCGGCTTTGGTGCCGGAGTACATGGCTTTGGCGGAATTTGCGCTTCTTCACGGGGAAAAATCAGTCGCGGGAGTTTGCTATCACAATATCTCTCGAGAATATCAAAGAGAAGATCTTTTTGATGCAGCCCTTAAGTATTCAGAAATGGCACTAAGCGTGTTCCGGACTTCCAAAAGTACTCTCCATGGTGCAATGGTCATGGCCCACCACGCCCACCTTCTTGTCAGTCTTTCTCGATTTACAGAAGCCTCTCAAATTCTCGAAGAACTGAAGATTCTAAATTTTCCTGAGGTCATAGCCACTTTAAAAATACTTGAGCTAAGTTTGCTTGAAGCAAAAAAGAAACTTCATTCAAGTTCTGAACTCAAAATGTTGGATATGGCTAATTCACTGCCAACTTGGAAAGAGCGTTTCCTTGAACTCATAGATAAATTGAGTGGTCGTCAAACGGAAAATCTAGAAGATCAATTGATAGACCTCCTGCAAAAAGAGTCATTGGACAAGTTTGATTTGGTGGAGAGACTTTATGGATCACAAAATTCATTTTTTATGTTTGAAAATCGATTAAAAAATTTACTCAATCGTGTTCGAAAAAAATATCCTAAACGTCTCGAGTTTAAAGATAACAAGTACTCTCTCAGTAAGTCGAAAAAAGGTACTGCGTTCACGGCTCTGTGTTTTTTAGTCGCCACTCTGGGTGCAGCATCGACCATTCATGCCGGTGAACGCCTTCTTAAATTCAGCAGCGTATTTACAGATCAAAGCAATAGTCGAAAAGTAAAAATGGAAGGTTCGGGATTTTTGATACAAATTCCCAACGGAGGCCGCAGACTTTTTGCGGTAACTAGCTCGCATGTGAGTTCAGGTGCTGAGCTTATCATTGAAGACGCGAGTCAGAAGCGATGTGAAGTCATTTCTTCTCTGGTCGATGATCAAAATGACTTAGGGATTTATGAAGTTCGAAACTGCAATGACGCTAGAACTTTTGATTTTTACCCAGTTTTGGGATTTTACTCTTGGGTAGTTCCCTCAGACTACCCTGCGGGAATTTTTGGTCCAAACAAAGAAAAAGTTCTACTGCTTTCCTCCGATCGAATGTTTTATGGCCAGGAAATTGTCACGCTTTGGAATAACATTGTGGGTGATGTCGTCAGTAATTTGGAAGTTTTTGCGGGTCAAAGTGGATCCCCTCTGATTCAAGTCCTCTCAAAAAATGAAATGCTCCCAATGGGACCTCTAGAGTACAATGTCAAACTAAAGGGAATTGGAAAGGGCAGTTGGAGATTTTTTAGACTCAGTAAAGCCATTTCCCCCGCTCAGCTGGAACACAATCTGATGTCTTATTTAGCGGGTAAAACAGGGAATATCTCAAACGTTAAATGGGTCTTGAGATCAGGTCACCTGAATCAAGAACAAGGAAATGATACGCGAGATCTCAGTTTGAAATTGGCACCAAATGGAAATGGTATTTCTATCGACGGTTCAAATTCGGATTCACTTGCTTCTACCGCTGCCGCCAATATTCGTTCCGATTTAGAACTTTACAAAAATTCAGGAATCGCTTTAGGAATGATTTTTAAAGGCCAATCGATTATTGCGTGGGAAGTGCAATTTTTGCAGGAGCCTGAGCAACCCCGTCGCTTTGTTTATGCTTCGATGAGCAACTTGGTTTACTTACAAACCAACACCCATCAGTTTAAAATTCTGAAAACTTTGGGGCAAGATGCTGACTTGCGCCCTGTTTTAGCTCAACGGCTGAATCTTAAGCTTGAACAGCTATATTTGAAGCATTTTCTTAACTTCGTTAATATGGGACTGAACATTCGTGAACCCATTCGTGCGAAAATGTTGTTCCGAGTTGAAGATGATTCGAATCGAATTTGGGGCTGGGACTATCGCACTCTGTTTTTTCTAGATTTTGAAGAAATTCAGTCAAAGGGTTCGGTCAGTTTGATAGAGAATATCAGGCAACAATGGATTTCTCCCTACACCAAGGTTTTTGGGATTCTGAAAAGGACTTCTGCGATCGTGGCGTCCGTTAAGGAAATCGAAAACTAAACTTTTGTTATGTTAAAGTTTGATCCCGAGAATTTGTTCCCAGTTCTTGAATCCAATTTTTCTTTTGATCTTGCCGCAAGAGACCACTCTAAAAAAGTCGATGCATTTTTGGGTCTCGATGTCGAAAGTATCGAACAGCTGTTGAGGGAAAGTAAAATTTTGTGCGATCGTGAAACCTGGAAGCACTCTGATCCACAAGTTTTTTTAACTCCCTACGTTGAGCTACGATTTATTTTAGAACTTTTAAAACCCAGGGCATTTGAAACAATTGTCGATATTGGTGCCGCATATTGCCGGATGGCATTTGTCATTGAAAAACATTTTCCGGATGTTTTGTTTAGAGGTTATGAGTTTGTCAGTGCGCGAGTTGCTGAAGCCCAAAGGCTATTTGTGTTAAATAATTTTCGACGCTCAAAGGTTGAATGCCGAGACGTCAATCATGTTGAGTTCAAGCTGTTGCCTGAGGAATATTACTTTATTTATGATTTTGGTAGTCGCACAGAAATTTCGAGTTTTCTTACAAGAATGCAAAATCTCCATGGGACTGGAAAATCATTTACATTAATTGCTCGGGGTAATCGCGTAAGGGATTGTGTGGAAGGGGAGCATCGAAAATGGTTGCACAAAAGCGTACAGCTCCCTCGGAATTGCGAATTTGCAATTTACGCTTGCACGATGCTCTAAAGCGTGAGAATTTTATTCCCTACAAATTGGAGGTTTGCGTGTCTGAAAATAAATCAAATGGAGATTTACAGGTTGCAAGTGCAACTGCTGTACAAAAAGAATTAGGACTCGCATCACCTGCGAATGTTGCGGCAAAGGACTTGGGAAAAGAAAACGAAGAGCAGCTTTCCCACAAGGCAGATGCTTTTATTGAAGCACTTTTAAAGTTGGATCCCAAAGAGGTTTCGGATAAAAATGATGGCAAAACTTCTATCGAGAACATGGGCCTTGATCTTCAGCGAAAGGCAATGCAGACAAGCGAAATGTTGAAGCAGCCAATTAAAAATCTTTCAAAAAAAGCTGAAGACGGTGGAGATGTTGCCAATGCTCTCGTGAATTTAAAAATGGAAGTTGAGCAACTCGACCCCAGCCGCTTTGATTTTGAGGCGGGTTGGTTTAGCCGTACTTTAGGAATGCTTCCTGGTGTAGGGACTCCTTTGAAAAGATATTTTTCAAAATATGAAAGCGCTCAAACTGTCATTGCAGCAATCATTAAATCACTCGAAGTGGGCCGAGATCAACTTCATCGCGATAATGTGACGCTTTTAGAAGATCAAAAGCAAATGAACGAAGTGAGTAAAAAGCTCGAGCAAACTATTGCCCTCATGTTGCTGATCGATCAAAAACTCCAATACAAAATGGATCGTGAGTTACAGGCCGGAACCGATCAACACCGTTTTGTTGGAGAGGAAATTCTTTTTCCTTTGCGTCAGCGAGTGATTGATTTGCAGCAACAGTTGGCGGTCAATCATCAAGGGGTTTTGGCAACTGAAATTATTATGCGAAACAACAAAGAACTCATGCGCGGAGTGAATCGTGCTTTGAGTGTGACGGTAACGGCTCTTCAAGTAGGAGCAACGGTTGCTATGGCTCTTGCCAATCAAAAAGTTGTTTTGGATAAGATGGAAAGCGTGAATAAAACCACTTCGGATCTCATCGCAAGTACTGCAGCCAGATTAAAAACCCAAGGTACAGCAATTCATAAACAAGCAAGCAGTGCGCAGTTGGATATGGAGTCGCTAAAAGGCGCGTTTCGAGACATTCAAACTGCGATGGACGATATTTCAAGTTTCCGACTCAATGCACTTCCACAGATGGCAAATTCCGTATTGGAGCTTGATCGTTTGACCAATGAGTCCCGCAAAGCGATTGACAAAATGGAGCAAGGAAATCGTCAAAAGCCAAAACTTGAAATTGATATTGGCTAAAAGTTTAGCCTTTAAATTGAGCAATCAAGGTATTGGCTTCTTTTGGATTTGCTTTGCATTCTAAAAGCGCGCTCACCATTAACGGAACGACAATGGTCGCATCTGATTCAACTACAAACATGGGAGTGTCTTGAGTGAGCTTATCCCAGGTAATTTTTTCGTTGGGAGTGGCGCCCGAGTACGACCCATACGAAGTCGTGGAATCCGATATTTGGCAAAAATACGCCCAAGGCTTCACGGGTTTGCTGAGGTCGTATTTAATGGAAGGCACTACGCAAATGGGGAAGTCTCCAGCAATGCCGCCGCCAATTTGAAAAAATCCAATTCCTTTGCCCGAAGACAGTTCTTGGTAATGATCATAGAAATCGGCCATATACTCGATTCCGGATTTGGCAATGCTGGCATCGCATTCTTCAGTTTTTACATGTGATGCAAAAATATTTCCAAAGGTAGAATCTTCATAGCCTGGCACAACCATGGGCAATTTTGCTTGAGCCGCAGCGAGTAACCAGCATTCATCTGGCTTTCCTTGATAGAGGCTAGAATCAATTTTTTGAATGAGTTCATAAAAGTATTCATGCCAAAATCTGCGATTTTTATTTTTAGTGGCGTCCATCCACATTGGCACTAAGTATTTTTCGACGGCACGGAAGGCTTCATCTTCAGGAATACTTGTATCGGTCACACGACGCATGCGATCTTCCAAAATTTTTGTGTCATGCTCTTTGGTGAAATATCTGTAATCGGGAAAATCTTTATAACCGTGATGTGCCACTAAGCGAAATAGGGACTCTTCTAAATTTGCGCCGGTCACAGACATTCCATGAACGAGTCCTGCGCGAATTGCAGGTGCCAAGGTGATGCCCAATTGAGCCGAAGACATGGCGCCTGCCATGGACCAAAACATGCGCCCACCGTTTTCGATGTGATTCCAGTAAGAAAGCGTGGCATCGCGGGTCGCGCGCGAATTGAAATTTTTGTAATTTTTTAACAAGAACTCAAGAATGGGAAGTTTGGAATTTTGCATGTCGAAGGGCTTAGCATCCATCAGACATCTTGAAAAGTCTTTTGCAAGAGAGTTTCTAGGGCCTTGCTGTATTCTCGGTACCAATTTTGTTTAAGGAGGGATTTTGACAGATAAAGGTAAAATGTTTCGGAGGCTTCTTTCTGGGGATTTCTGAGTGATTTGCATTGCTTCTGCCAGTTCGGGGCATAGCTGCTGGGAACAATTCCCCAAAATTTTCCACTTTGGAGCTGTTCAATAATCACTCTCCAATCTGCAATTTGGGTAAATCTTTTTGAGGACTGGGCTTCCTCAGGTTGGTAGCAAATCTGCCGCAGGGGCGATTTCATAAGCGCACTCAGCATTTCTTCCCATTTTTTTGAATGGGATTGAAAACCTTTTGGAAAAACCAAACACTTTTGGTCTGAAAAAGCAATTTTGCGCGAATAGTTAAGGCCCTCGTAACTTACGCGGCTGATGGCCAGATCGAGAACTTGATTTTTAAGTCCCTCGAGTATTTCAGTACTGTTGAGAATTTTTAAACTCAAGTTACCAGCGAAACTGGGGATGTCGTGACCAAGCCTCGCAAGGACGTCTCTGTTGGCTCCAAGGTGTAAGGTCATTCCGCTGATATCCTCTTGAGAGATTAACAAATGACCTAGGTCATTTTGGAGTTTCGAAAAATTTGCTTTTGCGACATCCAAGAGTTCTCTTCCAAATTTAGAAAGCTTTCTACTCTTAAAATCGTCACTTAAAATCGGCTGCGAAAAGCACGCGCTGAGCTCTTTCAGTTGGCGTGAAACACTAGGTTGGCTTGATTTAAGAATTTTTGCAGCTTGAGCCATGCTCCCTTGTTCCACAAAGACCATAAAAGTGATGAGTTTTTCGGTAGGGACTTTGAATAATGGAGAATCTGCTGAGATTGTGGGGGTAGTTGTATCCATAATTGAATAGATAATACTCAAATTTATTCATTTATGCATTCAAATAAATACACTAACTCTTGATTTCAGAGGAAAAAATATTTATGAAAACTTTCAATCACTTTGTTCTTTCAATGACTACCGCATTAACTTTCTCGGGAGTGGCAAGTGAACTACCAGATTCAAAATTTTATCAGGTGGCATCGCTTCTGCAAACTTCTCACTATGTGGGCAGGACGCCAGAAAACGAAAAATGCACATTCACCATTAAATCTAAAGAAAAGTTTGTTCATGTTTTGGGAACATACACCTATAAGGGCAAGGTCTATAAAAGTATTGATGTTGTGTTAACGGATGAGCGCTCAAAGGACAAATGGAGCTACCGAAGCGATTCTGATGCTAGCGGCGTGACTGTTCAGGCTGATCGAAAGGTCGAAGAACGAAGTTCCGAAGATTATGAAGTCACACATTTCATTGAAATTTCGGCAAGCCTTAATGAAGATGTCGAGGACTTTGAGACTTTTCAACGAGTGACCATTCAAGAAGCTTTTGTGGATTACACCAGCGATCCCTCAGAAACACTTTTTGAGTGTCGTTCGCTCAAAAAGATCTACTAAAACTAGTCAAATAATTGGCAGTTTACTTTTTATAAAGCGCTCGGATAAATCCTCATTTATATTTTCCCTTCGAATACAATTGTGCGTCCAGACAAATTGAAGGGGAAATAAAATGAGAGTTTCAAAACTTATCTGTGTGCCTATCTGTGTGGCATCGCTCGCGAGCCTTTTGGGCGCTTGCGGAGCAAAGGACAGTAGCGGCGGTACAACATTTGTAGCGCCAAGTTTATCAGGGATTGTGGAAGCGGCTGTGCCTAGTTCTCTAAAAACTAGCACCCTTGCAGCCTTCTTTAAAAAGCCCGATTTGCATCTTCGTTCAAATGCTAATCCTATTTTTAGTCCTTTCGTTGCGGATTGTTCATCGGTAAATGGTGGCACAACTACCGGTTGCTCCACACCTGCAAAATATATTGGCTTTTTACAGGCCGAAGTTTTTACAGATATCGAAGGAGTTGCTGAGCCACAATTTTATCGATACTGGGTTAACGTTGTAGATGCCGCTATGACCGAAACCAACACTCGACTTGCTGGAAATGCCGACGAGACTTGTTTGACGAGTACTGCTGCAACAGTAAATTTTACGTTTAACATTAACGCCACCGATGTTACGGTCGCACAAAAACTTCAATGTTGGGAAAATCAAACTGGTCCTGCGGGATCGGCTGCAACCCAAAATTTTGCCTTTGGAAAAGACGAAGATAACTTTTATCTAGTTTATCGTACAAACGACAATGAAGAGACCTCTGGCAAGGGCTCAAGAATTTTGCTTGCCAAAGCTTCAGCCGATGGCAATAAAGCGGAAATTTGGTTCATTGGAAAAAGCATGCAAAATGACAGTGGGACTTTGGTAAACTCTGTCAATGCCCAACGAATTCTGGCGAACAAAGCAACCGGTGAATTTACTTTTAATACAGTAGAAGATCCAGATTTGGCTGACACTATGCTGTTTAGCAGTTTCTTTGGAAACACTGATGGCACAAACGCATATTTTGAAGCACGATTTGGCAATAGTACCTTGACTGATGTGACAAGCATGGTGCCTGGCACTGGTTGGTGTTCAACCACTGCTGCTTTAACAACAGCGGGCGGCGACTGCAGCGCTTTGGATTCGGACTCTATGCCTACAGCTTTTGGTTTGAGCGCGCCAATGAAAAATGGCGCTGGAACCCAATGGCAAGCTGATGATACTGCCGAAGCGGCTTTCATCACGGCAATCACCGCGATCGAAGCAATTGATTATGAAGCTCAAGAGGTTCAAGAAATGGCTGGAGCAGCAGCCGCCAACTAAGTTCTAAATTATTTCCTTAGTCAGCAGAAAGACTTTTTGGTGTGAGCTTAAAGGTCTTTCTGCATCGATTTTAAATCCGAGTTTTAAGTAAAAATGTAGCGATGTTTGCGAACAATATAAATGAAGTCTTGAAACGCGGTTTTGAAATAAATTTTTAAAGCACTCTTCCAATAAAGTGCGACCCGCATTCTGACCCTGATATCTGGGGTCCACGTTGACATGAATGTGTGCTGGATAATTTTTGTAAATTTTTAATCTTTGCAAAAGTGAGAATTTTGATTGCGGGCTGGGAGAAATTCCCAAATATCGAATCAAATATTGCCTCACACCTAATAGGGCCCTATCCAAATATCTGTAAATAACTTTTCACCTTCAGGGGGCATTCCTTTTCCGGTGTGGGCTGTAATACAGCAGATTTCACGTATTCGGGTCCAGTCATTGGGTAATGCCTTGCGAATTTGAGCCTTAGCCAAACCGTACAGCTTCCCAATAATTAACTTGCATGTTAATTAACTATAATGTAAATTAATAATTGTCTATGCAAGATAAGCTCAGCTTAACTTTTTCCGCTCTTTCGGATCCCACTCGGCGGGCAATACTTGCGAGATTATCGAAAGGCGAAGCAACTGTGCAAGAACTGTTAAAACCCTTCGATATTTCTGCTCCGGCGGTCACGAGACACCTAAAAGTTTTGGAAAACGCAGGACTCATTTCTCGAGGACGAGAAGCCCAATGGCGCCCATGTAGGATTGAAGCTAAGGGGCTGAAAGATGTTTCGGACTGGTTGGGGCACTATCAAAAATTTTGGGAAGAAAGTTTTGATCGCTTGGACGAGTATCTTAAATCGATGACTCATAAAAAGAAGGAAGCAAAGAATGTCCGAAAGAAAAGTTAAAGCCAATGAAATACAAATTACACGAGTCTACGAAGCTCCGGTAAAAATGGTGTGGGATGCTTGGACGGATTCCGAACAAGTTGCAAAATGGTGGGGACCTAGGGGTTTTTCCATAACACACCTTGAGAAAGATTTGCGACCTGGTGGTTTTTGGCGCTATATTATGCACGGCCCTGATGGGACAAACTATCCGAATAAAACTGTGTACCATGAAGTCGAAAAGTATTCGCGACTTGTTTATGATCACGGTGGTAGTGACGATCGACCACCAATGTTTAAAGTCACAGTGACTTTTTCCGAACATCAAGGGAAAACCACAATGCAAATGACTATGGCTTTAGAAAGCGAAGAAGCAGCTAAGAAAACTAAAAAGTTTATCAAGGAGGTGGGTGGCAATAGCACCTGGGACCGATTGGCGGAATACTTATCCACCGAGGATAAGTTTGTTATTAACAGAAGTTTTGATGCACCGATTGAAACTCTTTTTAAAATGTGGACGGATCCCAAACACGTTTCTCAATGGACTACGCCAAAAGGGTCTACGATGGAATACATTGCCGTGGATATTCGAGAAGGTGGGGAGGCATTTTATTCGATGCTTGATCAACTAGGAAATCGAATCTTCGGAAAAGCAAAATATCTAAAAATTGTAGCCCCTGAGTTGTTGGTTTACACACAATGTTTTTCTGATGAAAATGGAAACATTGTGAAGCCATCGTTTGCGCCTACCTGGCCTACGGCTATGTTAACGACTGTCATGTTTTCGTCGGAGGGGCCGAATCAAACTCGAGTCACTCTTGAGTGGAGTGTTTATGGCGAGGCAAATGAAGTCGAGCGAAAGACATTTCACGATGCAAAAGGTGGCATGACTCAGGGTTGGACAGGGTCGCTGGACAAGTTAGATGACTATCTAGAAGACATGGCTAAGATGCCCAAGCGATAACTTTATTCGGCGAAGTAAATAAGAAACTCTTCCCCTGACTGCGACTTCATTTGAAATCGCAGCTCAGGATTGGGAAGTTGAAAGGGCATTTGATCTTTATAGTCGTTCCATGAAAAGTTATATGTGGAAGTGGATGTAAAAAGAAGAGATGCCAAATCAATCTTCATGGACTCTCCACCGATCGTCTTTTGCATGGGTGAGAAAATGTCATTCCACGGAATTTGAAACTCGTAGGTTTTGTTAAAAAGCTTCAGTTTTAGATAAACGAGATAATCTTTACTCCCAAAAAAGCTTGGCTGTACAAATTGAATCGAAAGCGATCCATTTTGTGAACTCATTTGCTTCAGGGGAAAAAGTTTTTCAACTTTAATCGGTAAGTCTATTCGCCCTAAAAGAGTTTTATACTTTTTAAATCGAATCTGTGAAAAGTATTGGTTCATGTCATCGAAGAGTTGATTGGGGTTATAGATGGGTTGCAAGGACGTTGTTGGTATTTTTTGCGTGTAGATTTGCTCCAATAGAAAATTGACCGAAGGCATGTCTGCTGGAACTAAATATTGCCGATCTCGAAGCTCAACTTTAAATCCGAGTATGCTTTTAAAATTGATTTGAGGACCCAAAGAAAATTTCATCACTCCGTTTTTGACATTTTCGCTGTTAGACGAATGGATTGCTCCATCTGCGCGAGTCCCATTGCCGCCATCAGCGCGAACTCCATTGCCTCCGTCTGCCCGAACTCCGTTTCCGTTTTGTTTTCGCAAAGGATGCGCAAGCAAAAACTGACTTTCTTCAAAAACAAAATAGCTTTGACGATCGGGCATGGGAAGTCTACCCACTCTGTACTGCACGCCAGAATTCATTCTCCAATAAACATCACCAATGAGGTGAAAGTTGTCGCTAAGGGGTTTGGGTAAATGCTCTGAAGGAGGCAGACTATCGAGTAATTTTTGCAAGGTAAAAATAATATGCACATCTTGCGCAAACCAGCTCGTTGAAAAATTTCTAGAACTAGAAGACACCAGTCCTTTAACTATCAAATAATCATTTTGCAGATGTAACAAAGGCAACCCACTCATGCCTGGATTTGTAGGCAAAATGCTAATCAGTTCACCATCCGTTGCATCCAGGCCGCTGACGAGAGTTTGCTTCTGAAAAAAACCTTCTGCATTTTTTAAAAAGTTTGTGAACTCCAAAGTCGATAAAATAGAAAGAGGAGTTTCGAATGCTTTGTTCAGCATTTTCGTTCTAGGGAAAAATGAGTCTCGCGATAAGGCGACAAAAGAAGAATTCTGATTAACAGAGTTTTTTTCATGCTCAAGCAGCTGCTTCCACTCTGCTTTTACAACAAGTGCCCCTCGAGGGTAAAAACGCTGCATCGTATAAGGGAGATCTTGTGGCATCATCCACTTCGCAAGTGCGATTTGTGAATTTTGAGGGGCGGCGATTTCGATTACTTCAATATCTCGTCGATTGTGAGCCAAGCGTTGAAGGAATTCAATTTTCCTCCAGTTTTTGCTTGATGAATCAAAACTTTCTAATGATAAATTTTGAGTTTCAATTTCGACCCCGCCCTGGGACAAATGTGCAGCTGTGATAACAAAAAATTTTCCTTTTGCTTCGATGATAAATCCATGTCCGGTGACCTGAGTCTCACGATCTTCAGTACCCAAATCTTGATACGTAGATGAGACCTTCACCAACCAGGGAAACTTTTCAAATTCATGAGTTGGGCTATTGGTGGGTGAGGACTCGGCATGGATCAACCAAGAACTCGAAACTAAAAGCACGAGTAAAAAATTCTTTAAAAAAAGTTTCATCGCTTAAAATTTGAAAGTTGATTGTTTGGAGAAATAAGAGTTGGGGTTCCGGCACTTTCTAAAATAAAGTATTTAGAATTTAAAAATCCTACAATATCTTTGCGCTTTTTCCTAAGACGATGGAAAACTTGTTTCAGGCGATTGTCTGCATCCAAAGGATCAATAGAGGGACCCCACATTTTTAAAATCAGATCAAACCTATCCACAGGACCCTCTCTTAGGGATTCGATAAGTTTATTTTCTTGCTCCGAAAGCTTTTTTTGTGACAAACCATTTTTCGATCGTTCGGACCAAGTACGAATCAAAGGTGTATTTTTTTTACTATCTGATGGTTCCCTCTGAGTATTGGGCATCCAGGACTTGAGTTTGTCAACAGCGGCTTGAACTGTAGGGATTTGGCTCATGGAAGCCTCTTGAATGTCTAATCTCGCGAGTGGGAGATTTTGAAGTTCTAAGTGAAGTTGGGCGCGATGGCACAATGCCAAATGATAGGAATAGTTTCCGAATGCGGATTTTCTGAAGAGTTCTATAGATTCGTCCGCTGTTTTTAAGGATAGCTCTTTTGCTCCCATTAAATGATACTCTCGAGACAAATTGTTTAGAGCCGCTGCGGCAGTCAACATATCTCCCGCATCGAATGCCATATTTGCTGCAATTTGATACTCAGGGAGAAGTCGTTGATTTGGACGAATGCGGCTTTCGCAGGCAATCGAGTTGTGAAATGATTTCGCAGCTTTCCTGGGGCAATGGTTTTCGAAAAATAGTTTTTGTGCTTCAAGATAATGATCTTTGGAATTTTGGTCATTGTTTAAACCTTCCAAATACATTGCATAGACGAAATGCATTTCGCCTAACAATTCATTTGGCAACTCTTTACTTATAGTGTCATCAAAGTTTGGAAGATTGAGTTCTAGTGAGAATGTAGGATCGATTATTTTTATTCGAAGAATGCAGAGATACTGGATGGCACTAAGGAGTTCGTTAGCAACATGACTCTTTGACTGTGCTTCGATTTCTCGGGAAACACCGGCTAATTCTTCAGTCCGTCCCAAAAAGTATGACTTTAATATTCGAGCATAGGTTCCATTAATGGAATTTTGCGAAAGTGATGGGATGATGAGATTCAATTCATAGGGACTTGATTCTAAAATGCTTTTCAAATCCATATCTATCAATTATCGCTTTCTCAGTTTTTTAAGTCAAAATCTAATCGATTTGCGTGGCGGAGATTGTGATGAAGAATCAATGATTTGTCAGGAAGCTATGACGACAAAGTAGGCAATGACTGTCGAAAAGCTAGACACCAGTAACTCGAAGTAACTTCAAAAGTGAATAACGTCTCAAGTACATTGTGTTCATGTTTCAAACTAAACTTTTGCAAAGTCAAAAAGACAAAACTGCGTTTTGCGATCAATACACTCTCATGAGTGGAACAAGTCTGCTGTTATCTGAAATCCAAAGCTGTCGCATTTTCGAGGTCAGACGAGGTGAAAAAACCGTTGGAGGTTTCGTTGTTCGTCACCAAGGAATGAAAAGAGCTATTCGGGCTATAAAAGACTTTGAAACACTCAAGAAGCTCAATCTTCAAACTCAGTCTTCGATTGAAATCACGGGACTGTGGCTTCTCCAGAGCGAAAGAAGTATTTTTGGGAGACTATTTTTTATTCTTGCCATGATGGATGAGGCGATTCGATTTGGTGAAGGAAAAATAGTTGGAATCACCACGAAAGAAAAACTTTGGAGTACTACGTATGCGCCGATGGGCGCTAAAGTACTGTTTCGAGGTCCCTGTGAAATCGTCAAAGGGAGTTCAAAATCTGGAGTCGTGTTTGAATTTTCAGTGCTTCGAATGATTCCAAGAATTCCCATCTATTTTTTTACCAAATACGTCAATTCACTTTTAAACAACGTCAATAAAAAAGGAGTCCTAAATGAAAACAATCAGCAAGTATTCACCGTTAACTCAAGAAGAACGTCTTGATCTTCTAAAAAATCAACTCAAAAACTGTTGGATTGATTTTGTAGAAAATGGAGAGTTTCCAAAAGCGATACGCGCAAAGAAGGTGGATCCTAACCTTTATGCACTCTACATGTATGAGACCTATCATTACACCTATCACAATGCTCGCAACCAAGCTTTAGTTGGGGTACGAGCCAAGGGTGTCAATCCTAACTATGTAAAATTCTGTTTTGAACATGCTGAAGAGGAAACCGGCCACGAACTCATGGCATTGCATGACGTCAGGTCCATGGGCTACGACGTAAGCGAAAACAATATTAAAGCTCCGTTGCCACAGACAGAAGTGCTGGTGGCCTACCTTTATTGGATCTCGGCATTTGGAAATCCTTTGCAACGTCTGGGATACAGTTTTTGGGCCGAGAGTGTGTATGAACACATTGACAGTTTGCTTGGAAAAATTAAATCAGATTTAAATTTGCAAAATTCTCAAATGACATTCTTTGTGGCACATTCGTCGATTGATGAAGATCACGCTGCCGAAGTTCAAAAAGTGATGCTTGCCAATCTCAAAACTGAAAAAGATTGGGAAGACGTGGAACAGGTAATGTTGACTTCACTTGACCTGACATTCAAGGTTACGGACGCTGTGCTAGAAGAGTTTGATACTTTGCAAAAGTAGAAAGTCGAAGGCTATTGAATTCTAAAAGGGAATGATATTTTTGCCTTGCCCAACGAAATCATTCCCGTTCCTGAGTCTATAGGTCCAAGCCCTGCGAGCCCTGTGGAGCAGTCTCCGACGTCGGAGTGGGTGCAGGTCGAGCAGTTGGTGCAGTTCGTGGAGTTTGGCTTCTTGAATTGTTCAGAAGTTATTCGGTGACCCAAATGACTTGAGGGTTGGTCTCTGCCGCATCGCTTTGAGTAGGATTGCTTTCTTCGATTGGATGATCAATGTTTTCAACTCTAATGGAGTGATGGGCAAGCACGCCACACTGTTCATCATACCCCGAAAGGACTTCAGGAAGATTGGCTGCTTTCATAGTGATTCGAGCCATTCGATCAGCCTCGCATTCATCCAAAACGCCTGATCGGTGAGCCGCTTCATGATATAAAAGAAAAGTTTGGTGGCTCGCAGTTTGTTCGTAAAATTTTGGTGTCAGTTGAATTTTTCGATCACTGGAATTTACAAACGCGGCAGCAGTATCATTGAATTCCAGTTTGCCATTAAAAACTGGCGAGGATTCAAGTGCTGATTGAATTTGATATATTTTATTTTTTTCGCTAGGCGAAGCGTTTAAAATAGACTTTTGAGCAATCCGAGCGGCTTTATGCTTTGCATTTTGTGCCTCCATAGAGGCGAGCTCTTGATTATAAGCGACATTTGAAATTGCTAAAGTTCCGATTAACTGAGCGATCTGAAATACCAAAACCTTAGTTGTTTTCACTCCCTCTAAGTGTAATTCATGCTAAAAACGATGGCATGTTAAGATTGAGTAAATTAGGAAGTAGCTAATTTATCCAGAGTTTGATTTGACTCCGACGTCGGAGTGGGGTGATTGAGTGAGCTATAAATTTAGCACGACATTCATGCTTGCAAATCACTTGGGCAATGTTATGTTTTTGGAATGCTTATTCAATTCAAAAAACTTTCTTCTATTTTTTTAATCACTGCTTTATTTGCTCTCAGTTTTTGCGGAAAGTCGAAGCCTGTCGATGAAAATCCCACAAAGGAGCAGGAAAAAGGCCCAGGCCCCAACGAAACCATTCCCACGCCTTACACTTTTGAGGGGAATTTTGAAAAGGGTTTGCATTTTGTGCCTAGGCCCCGAGATATCGCCGTACAAAACGCTGTACCTTTAAAAAATGGAAATTTTTTACTGCTCAGTATCGATGATAAGCGTGTCAAATATGCCGATCTCTACGATGGAAGAAATGCCAAGTTGATAAGAAGTTTTACCTCTGATCTCACGGGTAACACCGAGCTTGCAACATTTCGTGTGACCGAACTCAGTCAGAATCGCATTGCTATTTTTTCGCGGTCACTGATTTTGGAAGGTCAAAAGCATTTTGGGTTTCTATTTATCTTGGACACCTCCAGTGGAGATCTCTTAAATTCTTACGAAGAGCATCAGTTTGAAATTTCTTATATGATGAATTTGTCTAATCTTGATTTTAGTATTTCCGAAAGCCAAGATGGAATTTTAGTGGTTCAGGTACCTTTTGCATCGGTCAATCGTGGAGTTTATGATCAAGAACAAGCTGGTAAAGTTCTATACATAGATCAAAAAGCAAAAACTCAAGGTTGGTTTACTGCTGCAAATTCTGGCACTCACCCAAAGAGTTATGAACGCTTCGGACAATATGTTTTTCATTTGGAGGCAAACAAAATTCTTATTTTTAGCCCTGCTGATTCCGAAGGTCAGTTAGTTCTTGCCGATGTAAAAACTGCAAAGATACTTGGTGTACATAAGGTTGAAGGAGATCTAAGCTCACCTCAAAGGGTTGACTTCGATAACGTGAGAACACTTTATGTAAAAACTTACAAATCCCTTTACATTTTCGATCTTGGGAAACTTCAAGAGAAATCTGCTTTTGAAAACGTGCGCCAAGCCGTTTTTGGAGATACCGAACAGCTCATTCATGACTCGGCATTGCTACCTAATTCTTTAGTAGCGTATAGCAATTCCTCGAGTGTTTGTTTTTTTTCTACCGAAAAATGGGATATTCAAAAGTGCATTTTTTATCACGATTTAAAAACATCAAATATGTTTCGCAGCAACACTTTGCATTTTCATCAGCCGACAAATTCGTTGTGGATTTCGGCTCCTCATCATGAAGAATTGCAGGGGGGACGTGCTGGAGGGGTCGGATCTCTGACTCGAGTTGATGTCGACTCACTTAGGATTCACAAATATATTCTTGGTTCGCAGCACGGAGCTGGGGGCCCACTTCCTAAAAATTTAGGCTTACTAGGATTGAGATTTTTAGATAATGGTGACCCATTTGTCGGTACCGCCGGCAGCTTTAAAGTTTTCGACAAAGATACTTTTATCGAAAAGAAAAGTGTTAATTCTATGTATAGTGTTGTGAGTTATTCGATTGATGACCCTGCACTCTTGGGTAACTTTGTGGAGAATTCCAAACAAGCATGGATTATGGGCAGCGACAAATCTTCTCTTCTTGGATCAAATTATCAAACTCCAACTGGGGCTCTTTATTTGCACAAGGAAAATGGCGAGGAGTACACTTGGGTGGGTGAGGATTTGATTGAAAAAGGTGAGGAGCACTGCGGAAAGTGGTACAACGGTAATGCCGCAATCAGACGTATAGGCACAAAGCTTGTCAGTCTAAAGAACGGACATTTCCTAGCATTGAATCCTTTGGACTGTCTTGTGAGACGGGATACAAATCCTGATCCCAATGTGGTGGCACCAATGGACGTCACTTTAGGGTCGACATTTATCATTCAAACTCACTGACATTTGCCAATTTTTGTCACTTCACTGACGAAAACTTAAACATCTGTAAAAAAAAATTGTTGATGAGTATTTGAAAAATCAGTTTTCAAATTGGGCATTTAGATTTTTGCAAAGATGATCAAACGGTGGAATAGACCTTGCTCCTGTTAATTGTGATGGATCGAAAAATTAGAGTTCTTGCAGGGATTGCATTTTGTGTGACGCTAAGTACAGATGCGTCGAAAATCAAAAGCTATAGTCCACAACTTTCAAAAGCCGTTATAGTCACGATCCCTCGTCATTCAGCCGATTACGCGAGAGAAAAAATTTTAAATTGGGTGGAAACTGAAAAATTTTTAACCAACATCGAAGTCCCAGAACAAAATGTCAATTTTAAGGTTGCACTTGATCAACCAGAGCTCGCGGGAATCCGTGAGTTGTCTACCTATGGAACTTTGCTTGGATTGGTACCCAAAATTAGCGATCCTCATTTCCAAATTAAACTCTCAAAAAGTAAACTATCTCTAGGCATTGACAGCAACTTGTCAAAAGTATCGTGGGAAAAAGCCACACAGCCGGATGAAGCGGATGGAGAAAAAATTCAAGGAGTGGTTTTTAGCAGCAGGATTTTTATAAAAACTCTTTCCTTGGATTTGGATAAAATTGAGATCACAGACATTGGCAATCCCGCACTGGGAATTTGGGATCTCCAAAATATCGCGCTTAAAAATCGCACCGTGACGGGAGCTCCATTAGTTATCGAATCAAAGATGCTAGTTTATGTCGATAAGCATTCCAAACTCAGAACCAAAAGACTCAGCATCCAGTCCAACATAAAAGATATTCTCTTTTTGTTAAAAATTTCTAAACTGGATATTTCAGGACTGCCCGAAGCGTTGACGCCTATTTTGAAGCAACCTCTTGAGACACTTCTCATGGCTGCACAGGATCCTGTGCTGAAGGCGCTGACTCATAAACTTGATCAGATATTTTCGGAAATGGTACCCGCACTGATAGATGAACATGCACAAAAAATTGGACCAATGGCAGTGTATGAAACCAACGACTATCCACCACAGAGTCCTGATTTGACTCGGGAAGAGCTTTTACATATTCAATTTCAACCCACAGAAATAAAAATCGATGAGCATGAACAGCTAAAAGTGACGATGGGTTCAATCATTGGCGATCCAGTGAAACCAATCTACCTAAAGTACTTTAAAAAATTGCATCAGAGCGTCGAAAGATTGCAAAGTGATCAAGATATGCTGATCGAATTGAACCCCGACTATATGAATCAGTTGTTGCACCAAAGTTATTGGCGAGGTTACTTTGCTCCAGTGTCGGCGAAGGGATTTGAACTGAGTTTCTTTGCTGCACCTGAGTTTTATATTTCATCTAGCGGGGAGCTGAGAATTTTGTCAGAAATGAGTTTAAATAATCCTCCTCTAATTTTTAGTAGCGAACTTCGAGCCAATTTTGTTCAACAAAGTGGCGGCAACATTCAGCTCCTTGCGACGGGAACAATAAAAAATTCTTACTCCGACAAAGTCTCGGAGGGGGGAATCATAGAATGGACCGGGAAGAAGCTTTTTAATATGCTTAATACTAGGCTTCAAAATGAACCATATTTGCTTCAAGATGGATTGCCCTTACCAGAAAGCATTGGTCCTCTGATTGTTCGTTATACTGATTTTCAATACCAAGCTTATAAAGCTGACCCTTCTCATTTTCGCGAGACCGGAACAATAAAGATTTATACGAGGATGCGATGAGAAATTTTGGTTTAATTTTTCTAGCTCTATTTAGTTTTTTCGATGTTCATTCCAATACTTCTCCTTCACTTTCGATTGAAAAACTTTCTAACGACCCAATGGTGGAGTCTCGGGTGCTGCGCTTAAGTGAAGAGCTGGGAGTGGAAAAAGCATCGCTTGAAGAATTTTTTACAGATATTTCTGAAGTGCAAAGAATCGAGGCTTCAGGCAGAGTTCCCAAATCGATCGCAGAAAATATCAATTTCTGCCTTAGCTCACTCAATAATCAGGTTGAAGGCAGAGATCTCGTTCTCCAGTGTTTTGGTTCATTTTATGCACAATGGGACCACGAAATCTATCAAAGCTTGCTTGTTCAACTGTGGCAACATTCGAAATTTCGAAAAAATTCGCTCTCGTTTAAAAGTTTAAAACTCACCCAATTTTTAGCAAGTCAAGTGTCGGACCGTCTTCATAGACGTTTTGATTCGAAAGCTGTTTTCTATAGATCCTCCCTGTTTTATAAACAACCAGGATTTGAGTTTAAGGGAATTGACCTGAAAGAATTGCAAAATGGAGATGTCTTGTTGGTGAGTTCGGCAAATCCCAAAGCGCAGTTAAACACTATTCCATTTGTCGAATTCAATCGTTTTACACATGCGATGACTTTTTTAAGAGATCCTGATGGATCAGAGTATTTTATCGAAGCAGAGGCGAGTCTTGGCACTGCAAAGACTAAAGCAGTTGAACGGAAGAAATATTTTAGTGCTCAAACACATGTGTTGGTCTTAAGATTTTTAGCCTCACCCGCAGTCATTGATCAGCAAACACGTTTTCGAATTCTTGAGGAGTTCAGGAGCCGCTTAAATTCCAAAATTGGTAGTCCCTATAATTTGAGTCTGGACAGCATCGAAGGTCCCCAAAAAGGATTCTACACTTGTACCGAACTCATTCGAGAAAGCTTTCTTGAAGCATTCGAAAATGTCGTCCCCGAAAAATTCAAATACACGGGAGGTATTCGCAATACCGTGTTCCCTGAAAGTTTTTCCAGTTTTTCGGAACCTCTTGTTGTTTTCGCTAAAACATTGGACATGAATCTCAATAAGACTTTTAGTCCCGACGATATTATCGAAACTTCTGCCTTTCAGATAGTTGGTGAAGTTGTGCGACACAATTTGAGTTTCAAAACTTTCATCGATCGTGCCCTGGTAAATTATATCAAAGATGGTTTAGCTGAATCTGCAGCATTTATGGGTAATTCTGATTTTAGCAGCAATGTCGACCCCAAAGTGAATTTAGTCAGTTTGGCTCCCGTAGATTCTACCACTGGCTTTGATATGAAGAGCTTGGATCCAAAATTAGCCGCTTTGTTGCGCAGTTATTTAGACACACAGGGAATTCACCTCAACGAAAACAACGAAATCGATGCTGAAAAATCTCTGGTAGAATTTTTAACCTTTGTAGAGAAAAAAATTATTTTACAGCTAAAGAAAGACAAAAAGGATCAGGTTGCTTTTATTTTGCCGGGAGAAATTGAAAGCGCATTAAACAAAGAAGAAGATCAAAATCCTGTTTTGCGAGCGATTTTGAAATCTCCCTTGTTCAGCAAAAAAATTATGGGCTTTATGAGGTAGTCTGCTACCTAAGTTTTCAGCGGAGTGTGTAGAGGTTCGGAAAACACTTCAAGGTAAACTCATGCAATTTTAGCGACTTAATTTGCGCCAAATCCTTTTTATTTTAAAAATAGTAGAGCTTCCGTAGAATGAAATTGTCAGGACTTTTTGGGGGGGTATTTATGAGTCAAGAAACACTGATGAATTTCTTACGGAGTAATTTTCAATTCGCATTTTTGCTAGGCGCGCTTTCGCCATTGGCAACATCTGCACAAACTACGAGCAGCGCAAACGACCCCACCATTCAAATTCCAACACCGAGCGGTAATGCGCAGACAAAACCTGCAAACACTATTCCTCAAGCACCTCTCAGTGGCGATCCCTTTGCTCAAATCAACCATCTCTTTGATCAAGTCAAAGGGGTTGCTAAATCCCGTCCTGCAATTTCAAAAGGCATAGAATCTTGTTGCGGCCAAAACACTGAAGAAGCCTTAAGTCACTATCAAGAGCTGATGAAATTTATGTCCTCAAATGTCTCTGGCTCCTCAAACACATTCAACGCAAAGTACATAGGAGCGGGTGCAAATGGTTATCAATCTGCAAGCACTCACATCAAAAGGAAACAGATCGATTTGATCGAAAGATTGCTAGCCACTCGCGCTTTCAAACTCAAAGATGAATATTTACCAGATTTTCAAGGAGAAAAAAATTATCCTCAGTATTCTGTTGGACCATGATAAAACCGGCAAAGGTGAAGAACTTAAATTTCAATTTGATGCCGCAAGAAAAGACATTGAGCACTTGGACTCAGGCGTTAAGTTTGCGCTCGACAAACTCAAAGACTATCCCTCGGTAAAACCTAAAAAGAAAAGCCCATTTGCCGCCATCCGAAAAATCGAAAGTGTTTGCAAAGCAGGAATCACTTTTCAAGAAAACCTCAATCCCAAAACACTTTGGGAAAACTACAAGATCATTCATAAAAATGACGACAATTAAAAATTTATTATTTTTGCTTCAACACCACTCAGGCATTTTGGGTGAATTTATCAAAAGTAGGCGAGCTATGGGCAAGTAAATCGGTTAAACTCGATATGAGATTCTATGAAACTCAACCCCTTTGACTCCAAATTTGGCGACAGTTTTCTGAGCACTTTGCCGCTGACCCCAGGGGTTTATAAAATTTTTAACGCGCAAAATGTTTTGGTTTACGTGGGAAAGGCTAAAAATATACGTCGCCGGCTGTCGCAATATCGAAATGCAAAACGTCGTAAAATACATCGAAAAATGAAATCGATCGTCAATGCCGCCGCTCGAATAGAAATTACAAATTGCCAAAGTGATGCCGAAGCATTGCGTCTTGAACTTAAGCTTATACAAACGCATCGACCAGCACTGAACGTGTCCAATGCCTTTGACTTTATGTATCCCATGATTGGTCTTAAATTCGAAAACAAAAAACTCAGCCTTGTTGTGACTACATTGCCCGAGAGTTTTAGCAACTTTTCATTTCATGGTTGCTTTCGCTCTCGCACGATTACGAGACAAGCTTTTCAATCACTCGGTCGAATCCTTTATTTTTTTGGAAAACTCAAACGCAATCGAAGCAACAAAGCCCCTTATTCTAGCTGCATTGATATTGAGGATCTTGATCCGGTTTGGATGCCTCGTATAGAAGCTTTTTTTGATGGGAAGCTCTCGATCGCTGCTCGAAGATTTTTGTTTGGCGATGCTCGAGAAATCAGGAGCCATGCAAAGGCGCTTGCAGGTGCAAGTGGACATCGAAGCTCTTGAGAAGTTTTGGAAACACGAAAGCACAAAACTTTTAAAACTCCGTCAGAGCACTAAGTATTTGAACTATCCCGTGCCCCAAGTCCAAAGGGATTTGTTGTTGCTCAACATGAGGCTCGAAAAAGCTAATCCAAGAGGGTGAAGGGGCTTTAAGTGTTAATTTGATTTACAAAGTTCGCGAAGCTTTGTAATCAAAAGTTGAGCTTCAGGAGCGGTGTTGGAAAGAATCTGCTCACAGTTTTCCATAACACGGAGAGGCACTACGGCTCCTTTGAGATTTCCCATGTAAGAAGTCGATCCCACATCACAAGGAGCTTGGCGACGATTAAGTTTTCCATGGGCAGCTTTTTCAAGTTGGGCTGTCATTTGCATCAGAAGTGTATCGATTAAAGGAATTCTTTCACTTTCAACAACTCGCATTTCCCAGTTGTTTCCTACTTTCACCGACTTTGTGAGGGCGCGGTTTAAAACTCCCTCTTGAGAAATTTCACAGCTGAGTTGGTATTGGTTTTCCGGTGCCACCAAACCGCTCTCCTCTTTGAGAGAAAAAAGCGAGCCCGCTTGCGCTAAAGAAGTGGAAAAAATAAATCCGAGGGAAAGGGTGAAGAGTTTATTCATGAGCAGAGTTTTTAGCAGTATTAACGCATCGAGTCAATACTGTTATACCTAGCAATAGCAAAGGTCTGTCACAACCGATAAAGATGTATGCACTATTCATCTTTAATTTATCGGATAAATAGTCCATATATGTATATAACTATTTGATAATAAATAAAAATATTTTTATACATCTATTCACTTTTCTATTCATATTTCTATTCAAAATTGCTATTATTCGAACATGGGTAAAAAGGAAGAAAAGTTAGAAGAGCTGCGACGACTTCTAAAACGGCGTGGGCCAATTTCGACACAAGAAATACTAAAAGAGTTGAGCATTACACAGCCAACCTTCTCCAGAATGGCTTCAAACTTTTCGGACCTACTGGCAATCGGCGATGGAAGAAGCCGCCTTTACGGACTCTCTAGAACTCAGGAAAGCTATCCGCTAATAAAGATTGGGGAGCGAGCGGAAGTGTTCGCATTAGGTGAGCTTCGTTTGTTGGAGCCAAGAGGGGCTGCATTCATTCCGCAAAAAAAATCTAGCCTCAAAGCCGAAGTTTATTCTGACGTACCGTTTTTCATATGGGATGTGAGACCCCAGGGATATTTAGGAAAAATTTTTGTAAGCCAACACCCAGAGTTGAAATTGCCTGATCGTTGGGAAGATTGGCAAGAGTCTGATCTTTATCGAACTCTCAAAGTGAGAGGCGATGATCTAGTAGGAAACCTCGTCATTGGTCATGAGTCGTTTGAGCAGTTTCAATCAAGTGAGCCCACTCCGTTGAAGAAAATACAGCGTGAAGTGGAATACCCTAAACTCGCAGATGCTGCTTTGCAGGGGGCACATGCAGGCTCGTCAGCAGGGGGAGAACAGCCAAAATTCACAACTGCAATTCAAAATGAAAAAGATATCTCTCATGTGATAGTGAAATTTTCACCACCAACAGATACCGATTTGGGTCGACGATGGGCAAATCTACTCTTTGCAGAAAATGTCGCATTAAAGTTGCTGTTAGAAAATGGATATGAAGCAGCTCGTTCAGAGGTGTTTGAATGCAACAGTAGAGTCTTCTTGGAAGTTACTCGCTTTGATCGCGTCGGTAGAAAAGGGCGCAAAGGGATGCTTAGCTTGGGGGTTGTTGATGACGAGTACGTGGGAGAACGAAGTAGTTGGACCAAGACAGCAATTCGCTTGTTGGATTTAAAGCTTATTAAAAAGCAGGATGCAGAAGCAATCGTATTTTTAGACTGCTTTGGAACATGCATTGCAAATACAGACCGGCATTTTGGAAATTTAAGTATGTTTTGGGAGTTTGGAAAATCCAAGTTTAGTCTTGCGCCTGTATACGACATGCTGCCAATGGCATATGCACCAGTACAAGGCAATATTGTTGAGCGTGAGTATAAAAGCCCCGTAGTGCAATTCGAACAACTGCATGTCTGGGAGTCAGCTAAAAAACTTGGCATTGAGTTTTGGCATAAACTTTCGAACGATGATCGTGTTTCAAATAATTTTAAAGAAATTTCAAGAACAAATTTGAATATACTGAAATCCACATAGGAATAGAGCGTATATGCCTACAACCGCAGCAAAGGCAATACAAGGAAAGGAGGCGACATAGGAACTTTTCGTGATGTGCTGGTTGCTCGCGAGTTGTGAGAAGAAACGGATATTATTGTTGAAGAGACTTCTTGGAAAGTTTTTCATGTTGGAGATGCGATCAAAGGGGATAGAATTTTGATCTTTGGAATGACTTCCGAAATTACAGATCTTGATTGGAATTTTAAATCTGATGAAACCTCGGAAATTTTACTGATTGATTCCCAAATATCTTTGACTTTTCCGTTACCTGAAGAAGCTAGGGATTTGTTTTTCAAACTGAAACATAAATAATCGCCAGTTCGAGTTCGGCCAGGTCCCTGCAAAGGTATTCATTCAAGCCGTAAAAGGAAATCTTAAACGCTTCCCAAGTGATTTCATGTTTCAGCTGACTCTAGAAGAGGGCAAGGTACTTCTAAGGTCACAAATTGTGACCTTAGAACAAAATCAAGTTCTTAGGTATGCTCCTTATGCCTTTACTGAGCAAGGTGTTGCGATGCTATCGGGGGTGCTGAATAGTTCTACTGCTGTGAAGGTAAGTGTTGAAATCATGCGCGCCTTTGTTCATTTGAGGGAACTCGTTGCCACAAATTCGGAGTTATTAAAAAAGGTAGAGCTTTTTGAGCAAAAGTTTGGAGGACACGACAAGCAAATTCAAGAAGTCTTTAAAACGATACGCGACATGCTGCCTTAAGGTCCAGAGCAAGTCCTTCGTTCCAGTCTTTACTTCTTCGAGCCATTGTGACCTCCACTTAAATATTCAGCCCAAAGTTTTTGAGCCTGTTTGATGTCTTTACGTTGTCCACTTTTATCTCCTCCCGTAAGGAGAATCACAATGGTGCCACCATCTATTCCAAAATAAACTCGGTAGCCTGGTCCGAAATCGAGCCGAATTTCCATCACGCCTTCGCCAACGGATTTGTGGTCACCTAAATTTCCAGCCTCGACTCTTAAGATGCGAACTTGGACGCGGGCTTTGGTGGTCACATCCAGGGAACCTAGCCATTCTCGGAACGGACTTTTTCATCGTCTGTGTCGGGTCCACGAATTCCCATTGGTCGCCTTGGTTTTACGGCGGGCTCTAGTAACTGTCGTATGGTTTGAAATACCTCGTTGATTCTAAGCTTGTGGTGGGAAGACTCTTTTTCGAGGTCCCCCAAGCGCTTGAGGATTTCTTGGTTGTTGCCCACGATTTGTCGTAATCTGACAAAAGTTTTGATGATCACAATGTTCACTTGAATTGCGAGTGAACTCTTCAAAATACTCGACAACATCGCGACTCCTTGTTCGGTGAAGACAAAAGGTGGGGTTCTACGGCCGCCTCTACCCTCAATCTTTGAGGTTCCAATTTGGAACCTCAAAGATTCGAACTCTTCAGGCGTTATCTGGAACATGAATTCGGTTGGGAAACGCTCGGAGTTTCTCTTCATGGACTTGTTTAGTTCTTTGGTCTTAACTTGGTACAGGTCCGCCAAATCACTATCGATCATCACTCGCTGACCGCGGATCATGAAAATTCGTTTTTCGGTAATTTTTGAGAGGATTTGTTCGTTTAATTGTGTTCGGCCATTTGTGGGACCAGAGCAAATTATGCGCCAAATATAGGGGGTATTTCTATCAATTCCCCAATAGACAAAAACCGGGGATGCAAATGTTGGGACTACCAATAAGTTTCATGGCCTCTTGCACAGCTTTCATTGCGAGTTCGTCGCCTCGATTGCTAACAGCCGCAAATGCTTTTCTTGAGGGAAGATCCATAATGTAGATCGCGAAATTCATGGTGTTAGAGCCATTGTGTCCAAGAAGCGTAGAATCCAAATTGCTGATGAGTGCACCGGAGGTGTATTGCTGCGAAAACAAATCTTTTTGGAGAACATCTGTCGACTCTTTGCTTAAGAGCGAATCTTGATCTTGGTGATAAGCCTTGATTTGCATTTCTGCAAATTTCATCCAGTCAGTCATTGAGCAATGAATGCGACCCGCAGGGCTTAACACGGGATCATTGTCTGAATATTTTTCGGTTGGTGGAATCGGAACAAGTTTGTTTTCAAAAAACAGGTGCGGCCAGGGTTGAGTGGGAGGCTGCTCACTTGGGGTTTCACTTCCCGCTGCTCCCAATCCACAAGAATTCATGCCTAGTTTTTCAAAAAGTTTTTCTTGAATGAGCTGTTCCCAGGATTTGCCCGTTGTACGTCGTAAAATGTCGCCTAAGATGATGTAGCCCGTGTTGGAGTAGTTAAAGTCGTCTCGCGCAAAGGGAGCGGGATTTTGGAGCATAAGCATGGCATAGGCAGAGCGTTTTTCGTCAACTCCAAGATTGGGATCAATGGCTTTGTCAGAATCTTCTTTTGCAGATGTGAGTGCGGGTAGACCCGATCTATGTGCTAAAAGTTGCCTGAGTGTAGTGCTCTTAAAATCGCCATGAAGCACGAGCTCAGGATAAAGTTCTTGTAATGTTGACTCCCATTTAATTTTTCCGTCTTGAACAACGAGTGCTGATAAAAAGGCTGTCATTGATTTGCCGTTCGAGCCCCAATGCCATTTGTCTTGGTTGGTCACTAAAGTGCTGTCGCCATATTTGCGTGTGCCCGCTGCTTCGATTTGAAGTTTCCCATTGTCATAGACTGCGGTGCTGAGAGCGGGGAGTTGAAATTTATTTACTAAGTCTGGCAGGGGGTTTGCACGTGCGGATTGAGTGATCATAAAAACGATTCCTGATGTGAGTAGATGAATGAGTTTCATTTCTATGACCCTAATTTAAGATGTACTTTATTTAAATACTTTAGTTTAAAGTATATTATATGTATACTTTTCTGGGCAAAAGGGGGCTATTTTATGAACTCTGAACTCGTGATGAAGGCTGTTAAGTTGAGCCTCAAGTCTAAGGGAATTAGCTACAAAAAATTAGCCGAGCATTTGGAGATGTCTGAAGCGGGCGTGAAGCGCTTTATGAGCGCTAAGGATTGTAGTGTTTCGAAGTTAATGAAAATTTGCCAAGTTTTAGACATTTCGCCGCAAGATATCTTTGCAAATAGCGACGCACTAAAAACCGAACATCTAGAGTTTTCTCAAAAGCAAAAAGATCTTTTTGAGCGAGATCCCAAAGTCCTTAAATATTTTTACAAGCTATCGGTGGAAGGTCGAAGTCCTTTGGAAATTGAAAGGTTGTGGGGACTTAGTGAAAAAGAAAGCAAAAGAATTCATTTGGCGCTGGAAAAAGTTGACCTTATCGAACTTAAGAATGGTTTTGAGCTCGTTCCATTTAAACGCTCCCGAATTAGGTGGGCAGGGTTGGGGCGATCGATTGAAAAATTCAAAATTGATTTTGCTCATGACATGTTAGAGAACTTCAAGAATCAGTCAGACTTTTTTCAATCAGGAAAATTTAATGTTTTTCATGTGTATCTTACAAAGAACACGCGTGATGAACTCGTCAAATCTTGGGAAGAATCCCTCACTAAAGCTCTTGATCAAACGAGTCGGGAACTTTTGTTGAAGAAAAAGAAAGAGATTAGCGCTTACAACATCACCCAGATGCTTGCTCCCATGCGAGGCTTTGAATCGCCTCATTCAGTTACTCGCAAATAGGTATCGGTTCGAGTACGGCTCGTTCTCTATGTTTGTAAACTCTTGAAAGAATTAGCGTGGCGGAGACGGCGAGACTCGAACTCGCAAGCCATTGCTGGCGGCAGATTTCGAATCTGCTGGATTACCAATTATCCTACGTCTCCATTGGGGGGACTTACTAAATTTGGGCCTTACATTAGCCATCTTCGGCCATCTGTCAACACACGGAATTTACTAAATAAAAGGTCAAGATATCTGGTCGAATGGGCAAGCGTTGTCTATACTCTGAAATTCATGATGATGAGCCCTGATCCAAATCGCCAATGGTTTGTATATTTTAACGAAAAAGAACTCGGTCCATTTATGGAGAGCGAAGTTCTTCGAAAAATTGCTGCGGGCGATTTTACTGAGAGTGCCTATGTCTACACTGAAGGAATGAGTGATTGGACTCTGGTGTCTGACATTCCGGTTCTTCAAAATAAAGGACCAAGTGTTGGGCAAGCTCCTAAATCAGATGCCTCTCACATAGAAGACGAATCCACTCAAGCAAAAGTGATGTCAAACGAAGCCGACAATCCTTTTGCAGATTTGCTGGGCAGCGATGATGTTCAAGCTTCAAAAGTTCAAAGTTCCAAAAATAGCTCAATGGAGTTGCCCGAAGCAGCACTTTCGTTAGAAAATCCCGATGAGGGTACCAAAGACGATTTTGCTATTGAAGCCAATACTCAAGTGTCTCATTCGGGCGTTACGGTAGCTGACACCAAACAACAGCCGAAGAAGCAAAATGAAAGCTCCGTGCATAGCTCCTCAAAAAATAATGCGAGCAAAAATACTAAAAGTAGTTCAACACTATCGCGGCCCTTAGCAACCCAGTCAGGGGTGAAGACATCTGCTGAACCTACTCAAAAAGCAAATCTCTTTGCTGCAAATGCAAATCCCGAAGTTGCAAAAGGCGATCCCAAACGTAAAAGAATTTTAATATTAGTTCTTGTGTTGCTTCTCGTTGGGGCTGGTGCATTGTTTACCATGCAGGACGGTGGAATTTCGATTCCATTTTTGTCTGAGGAAGAAGTGCCCACGACTCCCGAAGTTCCAGTTGTCGAAAACACGCCTGTTGTCGATGCTTCGCCTAATGTCGTTAAAGCACCGCCTGTTCCACCACCACAAAATGTTTTGAGCGATGAGGATTGGAAAAACTTTTTTGCCTTTCGCAGCTCGCAAGATACAAAAGGTCCCCCGTATTCCCTAGCGCCTCGCCCCATGGGAGACAAATTTCCCGTGGTCTTGGGAATTTTATCGCCATTGATCAAAGATGAAAAAGTCTTTGCCGCTATATTTCCCGATGCCGAGCGTAGTCTTCATGCGATTCCAAAAATTTGGTATCTGGAAGCGCGAACGATAGATGGAACATTTTCGCTGGGTCCCTTAAATTTGCAAGGCAAAGAAATTCCAGCGGGGCGATACAAGGTTTTGGTGCAAACTTCTTCTGCTTATTTGGGAGACACCTCTTTTGATCTTGGTACTTGGCCCGATGAGGCAAAACTCAAAGAGCTTCGAGCGGCTACGGATGCTGAAACAAAAAATTTAGCAACCCAAGAACGCGAAGCTTTTGGCTTAAAAATGAAAGAGATGAAGGCCGCGTTGATGCAACTGGAATCAAAAAGCATGAATGCGATAAAAGGAAAAAAGGCTGCAAAAATTTGGAAAGAATTTTCGAAGCCTTGGTATGAATCCTTGATGAACGCTTACAAAGAACAACAAGGTGTGACTCAAGGTCCAATGTTCTACCCCGATCTTCAATCAAAATTGTTGGCCTACATGGATTCGATTCGAAATTTAGAAGAATCTTATGAGCTTGTATCGCAAGGTGGGCCGAAGCTTTTAGCTAAGGCAAAGAAAAAGCCTATAGCCCTTCAAAGAAGTGAGTTAGCTCGCCTTGAGACGGCATTAAATGGGGATCTGGCGAATTCCGAAAAGCTCCCTATTCAGATCTTGAGTGTTTCGCTTGAAAATGTCAGAAAAGGGCTAGAATATTTTATCTCGAATACGGCGCAAGCAGCTTCGAATTAGATATTTTAGATAATAAAGAGGGATGGCAGGGATGAAAGAACTCGTAATTGATACCTTAATTGTTGGAGCGGGACCTGCGGGTGCTATAGAAGCTCTGCGCTCAAAACGCGCCAATCCTGCGGAATCAATTTCCTTATGCCATGACGATGAACGACTTTTAGGGCGTGCTACCAGTGGCTTACATTTTATCAACGCCGATTTCGAATACTTTTCGAATTTTCCAGAACTTATTCTAAGCGAAAAAACTTTTCTTCCCGCACTTATCCGATGGGAAAAAAACTGGGTGAACTTTAACGAAGTCGAGTGGGAATCGGAAGAGTGGGTCGCAGGCCTTCCTCAATGGTCCGCCTACTTGAGAGGGTCAAAAAAGATTTTCCGAAATTTGAGCGCTGAAGCACTTTCATGTTTTCCCGCTCCGCAAAAGATCGAAGATAAAGATCAAACACCTGCTAAAAAATCAAAAAAATCTTCTGCAGCTGATACAGAAATTGAACAAACTCCTTGGGTTTTGTGGTCCGAGCCCGTTTCTAAAATTGAACGATTGAGCGAAACTTCTCACTATAATTGGAGTGCTTCGACTGCGAATTATAGAATTTTAGCAAAGCGAGTCTTGTGGTGTGCCGGAATGACAGCGTTTCAAAATGCATTTGGAAAAGTCGAAGCGCAAAGCTATCTCACGGGGAACCCCTTGTATCAAAAAGAAGCTGCGGATTTTTTGGGTGGCATCGCGCTGGATATTGAACTCGCGGCTGTTCCGCAATTTGAAGAAGGTTTTAATATCGATGCAGTTTTTGCACTGCCTGTTCGTCACAATTCCAAACTGAGTTTGATGATTGGAGTAGTGGATCAGGATGAAACAAGTGGAAAAGTTTTTCTTCGAAGCCTGACGCATGTGCATCACGAAGTTTTAAATGATCCCAAAGAACTTCTCAGTTTTCAAAAATCACTTCGTCGATCGTTGAAACATATTTTGACATCTGACAGTGCGGAAGCCTTTGAAAAGGCGAAAGAAAAATGGGTAGTGAGTCCAAAAATTGGCGCACACATGTTGGGCAATCCTTGGTGCTTCAAGCACAGTGAAGAAGACAAGAGTTTGGAATTTTTAGGCGACCAAACCTTTGCTGCAATGAGCAGTCTGCAGCGCGATATCTTGGGTGCTCTTCAGAGTTACAAAATTTTGACGGAAAAAAAATCTCAGGAACTGAGTCCCGAGCTTTAGTTTTTAGAAGCCTTTAGCCGATAAGCAGACATAGCCAGGAGGAAATGCTATGTCGAAAGTCGTTCAATTTGCAGATGCTAGACGTGAAAAACAAGAACTCTTAAAACGAGAATACGAGCGTGTTCTGTTTAACAGAATTTTGGGTTGCTACTGCGTAGTCGAAAAAGTTGGCCTTAAATCTGTCGAGATGCGCGACATCTCGCGATCCGGATGTAGCTTTCGAATGTCAGCAGATCAAGGGGCCTTCCAACAAGGCGAAGAACTTGATTTCCGATTTTATTTTTCAAACAACACTTATCTTCCTGCTCATATGAACATTAAACGAGTGGTGAAGGTTGAAGAAGGCGGTCAGTGGTACTTTGATTACGGTTGTGTGTTCGATCAAACAGCTTCAACCTATCCCGCACTTGAAAAATTTACCGAGTTTGTAAACGCTTACGCTTTGAATGCAAAAGAAGATAAAGGCGAATTGGCAGTTTGGTTTTAGTAGATTTAAAAAAATTATTAAAATTCAATTAATTGAGAGAATATTGGCGACAAATTTTATAAGTTAATTGTGCCGAGTGCTTCGGTCATAATGAACTTATGATAAACAATTTTAAAAGCAAAACAAAAAGTTTCCTCATGCTCTTACCCCTGGGATTGTTGGCCTTTAGCGCCTGCGAAATCAACGTTAATTCAAATGGAAATGACGATGGAACGACAACGGCCTGCCAAGACTGCGATGGATGGATCGATGTGTGGAATCCTCAAACCGAGACTAAAAAAGTAAACGCAAATGTGGTCGATTTTTCTACATTGGTAGAACCCGATGGCACGCTTAGGTATTTTGCTCAAGTGGCAGTTCATTACGAGTGTTCAAGAATTGAAAACATTCAGTTTCAAATCGAACGTGCGACTTTGTCACCGGAGCTGCGAGCCACCGGAACAGTCACTGTTCCGGTGGGCGATAATATTGCATGCGCTGCAATCTACGCTATGCCACAGTGGATGGAAGTTCAGCCGAGTTTGTTTAAAGAAAACGACAGTGAAATTTTAATCGATCAAAGTAAATATAGACATCGTTTGAATTTGAAGCAAATGAAAGCAATTCAAATTGCTATGCCCACCGAAAGCAGCTGCAAGAAATTGAGTTATGCTCAAAAAATTAACAGTTCGCTAAATATCGAAGCTATTGAATATGAACTTCCTTATGAAGGAATTAAAAAAATTAACGTAGTTGATTCTGCGGTTGATGTTTTAGACCATTTACCTACGCTGGAAAATTTTTCTAGAAGTGTTAGTTACCTGCCAAAAGTCCCAAGTGGCGCCTACCAAGTTGAGCAAATTATCTTAGGCGCGGAAAAAGATTTGTTAAAACTTTTGCCATCAATGTTAGGTGAAGAATGGATTCTAGATGGTAGCGTTTATCCCGTGTGTTTGGATTAAAGAAGTGATCGCACATATTAAAACTTGCCTCACTCACAATTTCTAGAGAAATAATTCTGACCTTTTAATATTCTGTTTTAGAAGTTAAAGTTCTCGATCAACATGAAAGCCCGCCGTTGCAATTATCCGTTAAAACCTTTTGAAAATTCAAGAAGCGGCTCGATGCTTATGGGGACCATAGTTTTTAGTGCATTTGTCGCGACGATAGTGATGTTTATGTTGTCACGGCAAAGGCAATCAGTAAAAGTTATCGTAGAAGAAGTCAGAGACTCGCAGTCTCGACGTAAACTTTCGGATGCTGGGATTTTTATCTCTTCTCAGCTCCGCGATGATCGCGCTTCGTTTGCAAATCTTTATAAGTGTCTTCCCACTCCAGTGATGACCAAAGCGTCAGATGTCGGCTTAACAAGTGACCTGTTTAAAGACGTTCAATTTTCCTGCAAGATGCCCACTCCCTTGGGCGAGTTTTATTTAAGGTTGGAAGTCGTTAATACCCAAAATTTCAAAGCCGCAAGTTCAATTTCGGTTCAAGGTTCCAAATGTCGCCAAGCTTTTCTTTCTTTTTATTCCGATAAAGCGCTGCCAGTGGGCACCGTTGCGTCCTTAACTTTTGACACCAGCCTTTCGGATAAAAGTGATCATGTGTGGTCGCATGAGTGGTCGGCTGGTACAGCAACGGGACTAGCTGCAAATTGTTCTGACGCTAACAGTACTTGTTATCGATGGAATGGACCTGGAACAATTACATTAAAATCCTATTGCGGATCAGCGTTTAAAACCGTGCACTTTAGAGAACTCGGAATTACCGTTTTGAACAGCGGCTTTGATAAGATGAAGGAACTCACTGACATCGAATTACAAGAGAACAAACTCGTTTCTCTCCCCGCTGGTGTTTTTGCGGGTTTACGAAATCTTACAACGCTTGTGATGTGGGGAAATCAGCTTGGTCCTACTTTAGCCCCTGACATCTTTCATGACCTTGTGGCACTCACATCTTTGAATTTAGGTGGCAATAAGTTGCGAAGTTTGTCGGCCCTGCAATTTAAAATGCCTGGGGCAAATCCCAATTTACTCGTTGATCTTCAACTTGGAACAAACTTGCTTGGCATTGATGTGGTGGCACCCTCTCCATCTTTACCTAGCGATATTTTTTCTCAATCTAGAAATCTCATTGATCTGAATCTCAGAGAAAATAAATTGGAAACTCTTCACGAAGACCTCTTTCAGGAGTTGAGTCTTTTGAGAAATCTAGGTTTGGAAACGAATCGTATTGGCGAAACTGTTCCTGCCACTGTAGCCTTGCCCCCTAGGATTTTTAGAAAACTCAATTCGCTTGTGAATTTGAATTTGGGTGGCAACAAGTTAAAAAGTTTAGATTTCGAACAATTCAAAATTGACGGCTTGAATCCCAACAACATCGCTCAAATTACGCTGTCTTCGAATCTTTTAGGACAAGGGATTATTGCGCCAAGTCCCTCGCTCCCTAGCGGTTTGTTTGCTGAGACAAAACGTCTCAGTGACCTACGTATGCGAGAGAATAAAATAGTAATTTTGCCTCCCGATATTTTCTATGGGCTGACCGCGCTGAGGGAACTTGATTTATACGGGAACCAGATTACTCCCCCTTTGCCTGTAGATTTGTTTAGAGACTTAGGTCTTCTTAATTTGTTACATTTTTCGCATAATCGACTCACTAGTCCTGCCGTGGATCAGGTCTTAACTGAACTGACAGCGATAGGTTTCCAAGGAAATCTCGAGATTAAACAGTTGAACGGCCCCACACCAGCGGCCACTCCGTCCCCTGCGGTGCTTGCAACCTTCCTCGGCTCCCCTCCAGGCAGAACCGCGACCGCGACACACGATTAATGGGAGTTTTAGGAAATCCCTCGGATTGTGAGTTGGATTTTAGCGAAAATATGGCTATCTCCCGCCATTGAAGCTGCTTTGGAATGATCTAAACCTGACGCGATTCATAAAATCTTCAATATCCTTCGGTTTTTCTTGATTAGTGAGCTCAAAGTGAGCATAAAAGCCCGATTCATGGGATATACAGTCGATAAAATCAGAAACGTCGCCATCATCGCTCACGTAGATCACGGTAAAACTACACTTGTTGATGGACTTTTAAAACAAGCCGGCACTTTTCGCGCAAACGAAAACGTGAACGATCGAATGATGGATTCAGGAGATCTCGAACGAGAGCGCGGAATCACCATCACGGCAAAAAACACTGCCGTTTATTACAAAGATTATAAAGTCAACATTGTTGATACCCCAGGACACGCTGACTTCGGTGGCGAAGTAGAGCGAATTCTTAGCATGGTTGATGGCGCATGCTTGTTGGTAGACGCTGCTGAAGGCCCATTACCTCAAACGCGTTTCGTATTGCGCAAGGCTTTGGACAAAGGTCTTAAGGTCATGGTGGTCATCAATAAAATTGACCGTCCCGATGCTCGTCCTCAAGAAGTTTTGAATGAAGTTTTCAATTTGTTCATTGATCTCGAAGCCAACGATGAACAAGCAGACTTCCCAGTCGTTTTTGCAATCGCACGTGATGGAAAAGCCCACACCGATATTACAAAAGTTCGTGAATCCGATAGTCTTGAAGCACTTTTCTCCAAGATTATTGAATTCGTGCCCCCTCCAAAAGTGGACCAAAGCGCGCAATTGGCGATGGTCATTGCTAACTTAAGTTACAATGAATATCTGGGTCGTTTGGCGATTGGTCGAGTGGCTTCGGGCAACTTAAAAGTTGGTCAACAAGCTGCGGTCATTGGTGAAGATTCTAAAGGCGAAAAAACAGTTAAGAATCTAAAAATCACCGGCCTCTTCACCTATCACGGTTTGAAACAAGTTCCTGCCGATGAAGTGACGGGTGGTGACATTGCGGTTCTCGCTGGATTTGAAGAAATCATGTTAGGTGATTCGGTTGTGGCTGTTGCGGATCCCCAAAAAATTGCCTTCGTTGATCGCTGGGATCCTATTTCACTTGCGCTTCCGCGTCTCAAAGTGGATGAACCCACTTTGGCTATGGAATGGGCCGTGAACAACTCTCCGCTCGCTGGGCGCGAGGGTGACCATGTGACTTCTCGCAAGCTTCGCGATCGATTGATTCGTGAAACTTTAACCAACGTCGCATTGCGATTTAAAGAAACCGAAAGCCCTGATCGTTTTATCGTTATGGGACGAGGCGAATTCCAGATGGCCATCTTGGCCGAACAAATGCGACGTGAAGGATTTGAATTTGCGCTTGGACAACCTCGCATTTTGAATAAAATTATTGATGGCGTGGAATGCGAACCCATGGAAATGGCAGTTCTTGATGTTCCTGAGTTTTCGCAAGGAACCATCACGCAAATGTTTCAAATTCGTAAGGGCTTGTTGCAGAATATTCAAACCCGTGGCGGACGAGTTCGTCTTGAGATCTTAATTCCTTCTCGCGGACTTATTGGTCTGCGTTCAAGATTTATGACCGAAACCCGCGGCGAAGGTTTGTTTAACTTTATCTCGGCTGGCTTTGAACCCATGAAAGGCGAGATCCCGCACCGATTGGTGGGAGCACTTGTAAGTGATCGCTCTGGCGATGCAAATTCCTATTCGTTGGAAGATCTTCAAGCTCGAGGCGTAATGTTTGTGGGCCACGGAACCGCCGTTTATGAAGGCATGGTTGTTGGCGAAAATGCCAAGCCTGGTGATTTGTGGATCAACACAACAAAAGCTAAACAGCTCACCAACTTTCGAACGGTTAACAAAGACGAAGCGATTGTGCTTGTTCCGCCTCGAGTGGTTACACTTGAGCGTGGTATCGAATGGATTACAGAAGACGAGTTGTTAGAAGTCACTCCTAAGAGTTTGCGTATCCGTAAAAAGATTTTGCCTAAGAATCAACAACCTAAATAAGTTTTGTTTATCCCAGTGGGTGGGGTTCAAAGCCAGAGTGAAGATTTTCACTCTGGCTTTTTTTATTAAAAAATAGCAACTGGGGTCGCAATTCCGAACTTTTTGGCATTGTTTTTGATAGGGCAAAAAACCTTATGAAAAAAGCTAGTTCTGAAATCAACCCGCACATTCTTGGAAAAATTGTTGAAAAGCGCATATTTGTGATTCGTGGTCTCAAAGTGATGATAGATAGTGATTTAGCGGACCTGTATGGGGTTGAGACAAAGTACCTGAAAAGAGCTGTGAATCGCAATCAAGAACGCTTTCCCGAACACTTCATGTTTGAAATTAGCGCTGAAGAGGATCAGATTTTGAGGTGCCAATTTGTCACCTCAAAAGTCGTGGGACGTGGAGGAAGACGTTATTTGCCTTTTGTCTTTACGGAACAAGGCGTGGCGATGCTTTCGAGTGTTCTCAATAGCCAACGGGCTATTCAAGTAAATATCATCAATATGACTACCTTTGTTCAAATGCGTGAACTCGCAGGAAAGAACAAAGACATCTTGCAACAAATCGAGGCTCTTGAGCGAAAATATGAAGGTCATGATCGCCAACTTCAAGAAGTCTTTACAGCGATGCGAGATCTTATGGCGTCCCCACCTTCTAAACGAAGACCAATCGGAATAAACATCGAAAAGAAATAAGCCTTTTAAATAATAGCCTTTGAGGCCGTATTCCCCAGCTTTACGGGAGTAGCTGCCAACGGCTAGCCATTCAAAATAGGGATTTTAACTTTTCAACTTAAGTCCCAGGTTTTGTGCACTCGAAGCAAAGTTTTTACTAGGGATTTGGCCTGCGAGACATTTTAATATTGCATCGCGTCATAAGCTCTGTTATCCAGGCGACCATGACGAATCAAAAACTTTTTGCCATGTCTCTTTTAGCTTTGATGTCTTTTCAAGTTTCAACTGCCAGGGGAGATGATCAAGACCGGCAGCCTAGCAAATGTATAAAAAAAATCTTTGCTTCGTTGAAAGCTGCAAAAGTTGCCTTTGGCCTGGACCAGGAGGGCAATGCCTCTACCTTTTTGGGGCCTGCCAGCAAATACACTGGAACTGTTGATCTTCGTAAGCTTCAGATTTCAGATGAGATGAAAGACTTGGAGCTCGATGCATGGGAGTTTATGATTGGCTCAAGAGATGCCTTGAATGCTTCAAGAGCGGGCAATCTTTCCCCAGATCTTTTAGCGACGGGATCTGTATCGTATGCATTGGATCGCAAAACACACGGCAATGAAGTTTGTCGTCTGATTGAATTTCAAATACAACCCAAGCAGTAAATATTGCAATTTTAGTGAATCGTCATCAATCCAAAGTTGAAAAAAGACCTTCGAGTCAGAAAGTCCTAGCTATTCAGCATTTACTTTCGAAAACTAAAATTAAAACGTAGTGGTTATTACATTTTAATTTTGTCCAAGCTATATCGAACTGAGAGAGGAACAAAAGCTAGAAACTTTTGCAGTCGCCTACAGAGTAGGTTGAAAGAGTCAGAACAAGTGGGCTTTGCTCTTCGGGACCATTAAAAATTCTCGGACCATCAAGAGTCATAATGGGGCTACCTCCAAGATTTTTCACTTGTTGCATTCGCTCGATGCTCATGATTTGGAGAATTCCGTAGTAGTCGCACTCGGTGAATTTTTCATTTTCATCGGTGAGAGTGATTTTTGTTTTGATATCGGCAAAGTCGTTGTCACCATTGCCTCTGTCAAATTTTCCAAAAGTGAATGTCCCGAATGATGCACTCACATGTTCAGGAAATTCGAAGTTAAATTTTTCACGGTTTTCGGGGGCTAGAACTCGTCTCAAAACTTTTTCATTTAAAAGATGCAAGGCCTCTGTAGGATTTAGAAGTGAGGATTCTAAACTTAGCAAATCTCCAACAATTGCAGCGATGGGGGCGTTGTCATTTTCTAAAAAGCAATTCATGTGTGAGGGAAAAAAGTTCCCATTAGGTACCGGTATGAGTGTTCCGTTGGGTCCTTCGCGATTGAGAGTGACTTGGACGTTGCCTCTTTTGCTAATCGAATCACTTAACACAAGAAAAGCTTTGTCATTTGTGAAGTCTGGGGCTTCGCCCTCCGAAAACTGCTGCGCCAGTTTGAGTCGTATTCTCCCCAGACCCCCATTGGATTTTGTGGGTGTCTGGTATATCACTGCCGCGTCTGCGCTTACTGATCTTAAATGAAGAGTTGAATACTTAGTCGTCATTGAAACTTCATAAATCTCGGGATCACGTTTTGTGATTGTAATGTTAGCACCCGAAGAATTTTCGCATTTGAGCAAGAGACTTTCTTGAGCCTGTGCAAAAAGCGTGAAGAGGGAGAGTGTTGTTAGACTAAGTTTTTGAATCGTGTTCATTTGTCACCTTTACTTTCTGTGACGCAATGTAGCGATTTTGTATTAGTTTGAAAAACAATATAAACTAAAGTTTATTGTTTAGAAAAACTATACGATAAAAAGGAGCCGATTTTACTATGCTGAGCTTTGATGAGTTACGTTATTTTTCAACGATTGCAGATTTGGGTTCTATTCAAAAAGCTGCAATCAGGCTTTTTGTCACCCCTGGTGCCTTAAGTTCGCGATTAAAAAATTTAGAACATAGGCTGGGTTTTAATGTGTTCCTGAGAGAAAAACGGAGTTTGATTTTGACCGATAAAGGTCGCGAAGTGCTTTCCCAGTTTCAAAATGCCCTGAAGAGTTTTGAAAACTTAGAAAACTATCTTGAAAAGGGCGAGCTTCCCGAAACCCCGCAAATTTTAAAATGGGGCGCGCCCATAAGCATGATGAGTTTGCTCATTAAAAATTTTTGGATTCCGTGGACATCGCAAAATCCCACTTGTGATTCTAAAGTTTTTTCATTGAGTTCGTCACAGGTATTGCAAAAGCTTCAGGTTGGAGATTTAGATTTTGGCTTTGCGTTTAATCCTCAACTCAGCCCCGATTTTCAATCCGTGCAGGTGATGAACGATCGCTTGGTAATAGTTGTCCGAAAAGGTCACCCACTTTTAAAGCTTCAAAGCATTGCTCGAATTCGAGGACTCGAAAAATTTGAAGCCGTGCTTCCGCATACTTTGCCTGGAGTTGAAAGTTGCTCAAGTCATCCATGGTTCTTAAAACATGGGTTGAAATTTAAAACAGCTTTTACTTTTGATGCTTACGAATCGGCTGAAGTTTTTGTGAAGCAGAACGAATGTTGGAGCTTTATTCCAGAACATCGTGTGGCTTCTAGTGGATTGGAAGTTTTAGCGCGCACACAAACTGCGGAGTCAGGGGCAAGGCTCTTTGCAATATGGCGAAAAAATCAGGCTCCAAATTTGAAGGTACTAAGGGCTTTAAGATCAATAAAAATCAACTAGTTGCGCCGGAAAATCAAGGAGTTGTCGAATTCTTAAACAGGTGGTGCTGTCTTTGTTCTAGGCACTAAGCCTTGGACTTGCGAGAATTCTATCTATGAGCGACTTTAGAAAATCATCTGTTGAGGGACTGAGTGGGGCAAATCCCGCTGTTGCAACTTCAGGGGCAGTGATTGTTTCTTTCGCAGCGGCCTTGGTGCAGCGTCGTAAAGACAATGTCTATCGACGTTGGGTGGCTTATTACCAAAGACAAGAGCATCAAGATTTGTTGGATGCGCTAGTTTATGAACACGAAAATCAATTTCCTCTTCGTTCCTCAAGCGATGAATTGGATCAAGTTCGACACAAAGCCCTCCTGGAAGTTCTGCAAGAGCGAGCTCACTCGGATTTCTTAAAGAAACTTGTCAGTGATCTCCGTACGGAATAGGCTCCTTTGAAATACTATTCTCAAACGTCAGTAAACCGTCTTATATAACGCTGAAAAAAAAATCCCTAAATAAAAATGTCCCTAAATAAAAATATTAATTTTCCGATAAAGTGACATGGAACGTACTCAATCACATAGTGTGACCAATGTGAAATTTCATCCTTCCAATGCCTCCGAAGCAGTCGATCACATTCTTCACTATGCCGTAAAACAAGGCGCAAGTGACATTCACATCGGCCATTCGGTTTCGAGCCATGGCCAAATGGAATCGTTGCTTCGATTTAGGATATTTGGAAAACTCAAAGTGGTGCAAAGTGAGTTTTTAAGCCAACTCTACAAAGAAATTGTGACACGTTTGAAAGTTATGGCGAACTTAAACATTTCCGAAACTCAAGTTCCCCAAGACGGACAAATCTCTATTAGCGTAGGCACTCACCCGATAGAACTTAGAATTTCTACAATTCCCTCCGACAAAATTGAAGAAGTCGTTATTCGAATTCAAAATTCGTCACTTCGAAAGTATGCACTCGTCGAAATTTACATGCGTTCCGAGATGCGCAATCAATGCAAAAATCTTCTGACTCAAAAATCTGGACTCATTTTAGTTTCAGGTCCTGCCGGTTCTGGAAAAACAACTCTTGTTTATTCTATGCTTTCCGAAATCGCCACGTCCGAGAAGAAAACGATTACTGTCGAAGACCCGGTGGAAGTTCATTTGCCGTTTGTGACGCATACCCAAATTTCTCACAAATCAAGTTACGCAATTATGGCAAGGAGTTTCTTAAGACAAAACGCGGATACAATATTTCTCGGTGAAATCCGTGACGAAGAATCCGCAGATTCGGCAATTCAACTTGCGCAAACCGGACACTTGGTAATTTCTACTCTGCACACACGAGACTCGTTTGGGGTGGTTCCTAGGTTGGAAGCCTTAAATATCCATCCTAATTTTATTTCCAACACGCTGATAGGAAGTATGAATTGTCGTTTGGTACCCCAACTCTGTGCGAGCTGTAAAAAGCCTGCCCAGCACAATGAAAAAATATTGGGACAGCTGAATGTCATCATGACAATGCCTAAAGATACCCAAATTTTTGAAAAAGGTTCGGGATGCCCAAAGTGTTCCCATGGAGTGAGTGGGTTGATTCACTTGCTGGAACTTTTTCTTCCCGATGCTGAGATAAACGATATGGTGAACCGCAAAGCGTCTAGAAATCAAATCATCGAGTATGCACGTAAACATGGCATGCGAAACCTTGCCGAAGACGGAGTCCTTAAGGTTTATAATGGGTTGATCGATTTTGAAGCTGTAAAACCGTACCTATCAGTGGTCTAAGCCAAATTCACCGACACAGTGTGTGCGATTTCTGCAAAGCGTTTGTGATTTAATTTGAATAGAGCAGGAGAAATCGACAAACTCCATTCATGGAAATTGCAATTAACAAATCAAGCATTTTTGCAGCTTGGATGTTAACTTTTATAGCTGCGAATTCGCTTGGTGCAGAAGTTCCTTACAAAAAGATTTTGGAAAATATTTCTTCAAAGCGCAACGAGCTTAAAATTCAAAATGCGAAACTTCGCGCCCCTAAAAAACTCAAAGCATCGGTGGGGCTTTTTCGAAGTCTTCTAACGACACAAGTTATCCCTGCGTGGTACGGAACAAAATGGGACTTCAATGGATATACTGCAGAACCGCTTAAAGGAAAAATTGCTTGTGGATATTTTGTCAGCACCGTTTTGCGAGATCTTGGATTTCGCTTGAATCGATATCGCTTAGCGCAAAAACATTCTTTTGAAATGATAGATTTTTTTGGAACATATTCGCATATGTTCCAAAAAAGACTGGATCTGGAAAGTTTTGTTCGGGTTGAAGAGTCCCAGATATTTCTTTTGGCTTTAGATAATCACGTGGGATTTATTGTAAAAGAAGGCAAAGAGATATTTTTTATCCATTCGTCATATCTTCCCCCGCACCAAGTTGTGAAAGAATCCTTTCAAAGTTCGGAAGCGTTAAAACTCAGTCAAAAATTTAAAGTTATCTCTTTGGATAGCAATGAAGATCTTTTGGAAAAATGGCAAAAAGAGGTACCGCTTAAGTAGAGGGACTCTGCTCTCCTGCGTTGAACTCCAAAGAATCGAACTGCGATTTTTTAGAACTTAAATTGAAAATGGCTATAAAACTTAAACCTACCCCAAAAATTTGCAAGGATGACAAAGGTTTTTCAAAGAAAATAACATCACTAGCAATTGCAATGAGGGGATCGAGGTAGCTGATGATTGCAATAGTTGCAAAAGAGGTTTTTTGAATTGCACGGTAGTACAAAATGTAAGCGACAAATGTGTGTAATATTCCAATTGCCAAAATATTACTCAAAGCACGCGGACCGATAAGTTTCAGTGTATTGTTTGGAGCAAGTTGATTCCAGATAAATGGCAATAGCATTAAGGCGCCGACGCTAAATTGGATAAAAAGAACTTTTTGAAAAGGCATTTTGATTCTCTTCATCAAAACCGTGACAAACGAATACAAAAGAGCAGCCAAAATTGCATAGCCACAACCCAGGGCAACATTGTTTTGCCTTTGAAACGATTGTATCTCAATTGTTAAAAGCACTCCTGCAAGTGCAAGTGATATAAAAGCCCATTGACGGGTACTGACTTTTTCTTTGAAAAAAATTACCCCGAGGATCATCAAAATTATCGGCTGTAAATAGTAGGACATGTTACCGATCGTGATGGAGGCAAGTTGAAAGGATTTAAAAAGGAAAAGCCAGTTTAACGTTAAAAGTACACCTGCTAGGCCGACAATCAATTCTTCTCGATTGAACAGCAGTTTTTGTTTTGCCTTTAATAAAAGAATACCCGCAAAAATTGCACCGATAAAACATCTATAAAAAGAAATCTCTAGCGCCGAAAGCCCCGACCAAATCGCAAATGCGCCAAGCGTGCCCCAAAGGGACATCGATAAAACTAACTCGATCATAAATCTCTCCCGATGGTCCATCCACCGTCGCAAACTAAAACCGATCCATTCAAATATTCGTTGTGAAGGCAATTTTCGATTAAGGGAGTGAGGTTTTCGACTTGGCCCCATTTTCCTGTTGGAATGGCAGTGCAAATTTTTTGCGCCATCATTGAATCTTTAAAATACGAAGCGGTCATCGGTGTTTCGATTATTCCCGGGGCAATGACGTTGACTCTCACTCCCTGCCTTGCATATTGGAATCCCAGCTGCCGACTTAGGCCTATCACAGCGTGCTTTGCTGTGACATAGGCAGCGCGATTGGGTTCGGCCTGAAAGCCCGAAACACTTGAGATATTGATGATGCTAAGTTTTTGATTTTTTGCGAGAGCGTTTTTAATCAGTTTTTGGGAGATTAAAAAATTCGCATTCACATTAACGTTCAAGACTTTCTCCCACATGGAATAACTTAGGGCAGTAGGCTCCTCTATTTCTCGCACCCCTGCGCAATAAATCATGGCGTCAAAGCTTTCCAAAGTTTCGCAGTATTTTTGCACCTCACAGATGTGCGAAAGATCTACTTCGGTGCGGTCAATGCCCGTGACTTGGTGTTGAGCAAAAGCTTTCACACATCCAAGACCAATGCCCGATGCAGCTCCCGTGATAAGAATCTTCATGATGCGAGTTCCTTTGAGTTGTCTTTGTGATTGATTTGAGTGGCAGCAGGTTCTACTGTGAATAGCAAGATGTCTCTTGTGGCAACGCCCGCCCTCGAACCCAAGGGCGTGACTGCATGGAGGTAGTCCCGTGTCAGTAAAAGAGTTTCCATTGGCTTTTCCAGTCGAATAACTTTTTCGACTTCTTTGCTTTTTAAGTTCGCAATGAGGTTGTCTCCACCCAAGGCGTTGTCGCTGAGATGCAGTAAATGAACAAAAACAAGTGGTTCGTCATCGCGATGCAGCCACGCAGGTGAGCTGTAACTTGCATGTTCGGGATCTGCTTTGTATTGAATAAAATGAAGTCCTAAAGTGAGCTCTTCATGATTTTTTAGAGCATCAAAGTTTTTAATCAGAGTGGTGTTCTTTTGCAGAAGTTTTTTCATCACTGGCAGTTCAAGAATTCTAAAGTCCATCGTTGCGAAATTTCGAACTTTGCCACCGTCGGCATAATTGGATTCGGCACTTTGGAAATAGTTTTGGTTTTGTGAAATTTGGCATTTATTGTTTTTACGTTGCCAGCAAAGTTTTAAATAGGCGCGGTTCCGCACGCCATCGGGCTTTAAGTTTTTCCGAAAAATGCTCATCATTTCTTGAAGTGAATCGCATTCAACTTTGCTTTGTAGGTAGGTGTCTTGTGAGATAAATTTTGCCATTGTCATTTTCCTTCTCCAAGAAAATGCAATTCAGTGGCCACATACAAAATGATCGCGAAATAGTGATTTTAGCTGCTTAGACTAAGTTCTAGTTCAAAGTCTGGGATTGCAGTCGAGTATAGGAAACTGAATACGGGATTTTGAACTTTTTAAATGGCAAAAAACTACTTTAGACTTCTTGTGGTCCGTCAAGTGGGTATGTCCTCCAATGCACGACGACCTGGAGGCACAGGTGTACGGATCAAATTAGCAAATGTTCGAATTTAATGGCTTATTTTTGTACTCATACCCACTTCGCGGCTCACCGTTAAACTTTCCGATCAAATATCTCTTTAGAAATAATCAATCGTTGAATCTGACTTGTGCCTTCATAAATCTGGAAAATCTTGGAATCGCGGTACAGTTTTTCAACAGGGTATTCTGTGTTGAATCCATATCCCCCAAAAACCTGAACGGCATCGGTGCAAACTTTGTTACACATGTCTGCTGAAAAGGCTTTTGCCATTGCTGCAAATTTTGTATTGCGACGACCTTGATCAATTTCGGAAGCAGATTTCCAAACAAGAAGTCTTGCGGCTTCAATGTTCATTGCCATATCGGAAATCATAAAGGCAATAGCTTGGTGCCGAGAAATGTTTACGCCAAAGGCTTTGCGTTCTTCAGCATAACGAATGGCGTGTTCCATGGCAGAGCGAGCGACACCCACTGCTGATGCAGCAACAGGAGGTCGGGTGTGATCGAAGGCGGCCATGGCAATTTTAAATCCTTGGCCTTCTTCACCTAATCGATATTTTGCGGGGACTTTGACATCGTGAAAACTAATTCCTCGAGTGTCCGAGCATCTTTGGCCCATGTTGATTTCTTTTTTTCCAACTTCAAGTCCAGGAGTTCCCTTGGGAATAATGAAGCCGGTCATCCCTCGCACTCCCGCAGTGGGATCGGTGTAGGCCAGCACAAAAAACCAATCTGCAAATCCCGCATTGGTGATCCACATTTTGGATCCATTAATGACGTAGTCGTTTCCAACTTTTACCGCGCGAGTCTTGATGCCTTGGACATCAGATCCCGCACCGGGTTCAGTAACTCCGTAGGCAGCCATCATCGGAGATTGTGTCATGGGTTCTAGAAATTCTTTTTTCTGTTCATGTGTTGCTGCAACAATGAGAGGAGCCTGTGCGAGCGAATTTGCTTCCATCGCTGTGTAGATTCCGCTGCAAGCAGCTGCGAGTTCTTCAGCAATGAGACAACCATCAAGAGTGCTAAGACCGAGTCCACCGTATTCTTGCGGAACATGAGTGCTGAGAAGACCCACTTCATGCGCCTTTTTAATAATGGGCCATGGATATTCCATAGTCTCATCATATTTTGCGGCGACAGGAGTGATTTCTTCCTTCCCAAATTTTCGAGCGAGGTCAACTAAGGCTTTTTGTTCGTCAGTGAATTGAAAATCAATCATCCCTTGATTGAACCATGAACATTGAAAAGCTTAAACGTCTAAAAAATGACAGGAAAAGTTGGTGTTCCTTTTTCCATTCGGCCACTAGCCATTCTTGTGCAATGGGTTTGGCAAGTTCTAGCGCTCGCGAGTGTAATTGTTCGGCACCTTCACGATCGCCAGCTTTTAGCCACTCAATCGCTTGGAAGCGAAGCGAAAAAGCACGAGTGATGTCTTCATATTTTGAGCAATCTGACCTAAGTCCAAGTTCGCGCCTTTTTAAATTGGCCCAAGCTTGCGAACCCCCGCCTTTATCTGTGTGCATGAGACACTGCGAAACGCTGCTTTGATTTTTGATTTCATCAAGACTTGCGATCTTACGAGCCAAACGATTTTTGTTGGGATTGTCTTTTGCTGCCCTTGAAAGTGTCAGAGGTGAATAGGCTTCGGGAGGAGTGACGTAATCTGTGAGCCCCAGCAAAGCGTGTCCGAGTTCGTGAGCTATAGCATATTCACCAACGTAACGAGCTTTTTCAGCAAAGTTTTCGACATCGGGCCTATCAAGATGAAAAAGCGAAACTTCATTGTGCAATCGATATGTCGAAACAAAAACTAAGCCGGGGTGTCCAAGCCCTGAAACAAGTCCCGCTCCGGCAAGGTGCCGAGTTTCGACTTGTGAAGAAGAATCTTTTTTTGCAAAAATGGGTAAATTGGAAATGACGATATTTAGAGGACTTTGTGAGCCTCGAATTTGCGCAAGATTCATCGCCGGAAAAACTTGGTTTTCCCAAAAACTGAGTCGCATAGAAGGAATGGCAAAAAGAGCGTCGCTATTTGCGGTGCCACTTTTTGCCAGCTGCGCTTCGGTGTCGGAGTAAACAGGATTTAAAATCGCAGGCCATTGGTCGTCGTAAAAACTGACGTCTTTTATCTGAAGTCCAAAGTGATCTTCAAAGGCCCGAAGTGAAATAAATATTGCTTCCCTTTTTATATTCGAATCGAGCTCGGGCAGTGACGAAAAATCTTTAAAATAGAATTTTAGCTCGCGCATTTTGGGTCTTAAATTTTGAATCTCAACGTTCTGATGAATCGTCATTGCCAACCCAAACAACATCCAAAAACTGAGCATGAGTGATGCGCAAATGCCGATAGTTTTGTTTCTTTGTGTTTGAATTTTAAGGGAGGCTCGGCGGTCACTTAGGAGTACGTAACTTTCCGTCGGATGTGCTTGGGAAAAAGGCGCACCACAGGATTTACAGAATGTCAGTGTTTCGTCTGGCAGAATATCGGCGCATCGGCCACATCGAAGCGTGCCACCGGCATCAAGTTCCGAAACATTCCCTTGTTTCATAGGGATTCTTTCGGAATTTCCGCAACGAATCTTAACTAAAAATCGACTTTAAGACTTCTTTCCCTGACTTCGATCCACTAACTCGATGGAACTTAAGATCCGCTCTACGTAAAATCTTAAATCGCCCATGTCATTAAATTTGGGAAGATGCATTTTTTCGAGCAAAGGTTCAAGCGAAACCAAATCCGGTTCGCCACTCGAAAGTAAAGTTGAAGCCAGTTCAAAATTTTGACGATTGTTTTCCATGAACTCATGAACTCGTTCGGCATCTTTAAATGGCTGTCCTAAAAATTCGAGCCCAATGCCAGGTGTTTCATCTACGTTTGGGGATGTGGCGACCACCCGCTTGATCACTGCTTGAGTGATAACGGGTGGAACGTTGGGATCAATTAAAAATACGCATTTCACCCGAGTGTCACGCGCAAAAGGGCGCAACGTCATCACAAAAACTCCGCCGGCAGAAAGATTGGTAGCGTGGCCTGTGATGACTCTGTCTTCATTTCCAATCAAAAATTTGGAGCGAAATGGCAATCGATAATTTTTGCGATTCTCAATCATACTCACAACAAATTAGATGCCAGTTCCGCAAGCGGCGAACGCTCGCCCTTGATAAGAGAAATGTGTCCCGAAATTTCTTCACCCTTCATGCGTTCCACAACGTGAGCAAGGCCGTTTGACGAACTGTCTACATAGGGATTGTCAATTTGATAGCAGTCACCCGTTAAAACGACTTTCGAATTTTCGCCCGCTCGAGTTAAAATGGTTTTGATTTCATGAGGGGTTAAATTTTGCGCTTCATCGACAATCAAATACTGATTGGGGATAGAACGGCCTCGTATGTATGTCAGAGGTTCAATGTTTAACATTCCTTGACTAATCAATTCTTGAATACTGCGAATCGAACCCCCACGACGATGGCGGCTTTCGGTTCCTCCCATTAAAAATTCAATGTTATCAAAAATCGGCTGCATCCACGGATTGAGTTTTTGCTCCAAATCCCCCGGTAAATATCCCACATCTTTGCCCATCGGAAAAATGGGTCGAGATACGAGGAGTCGTTGATAACGGCCTTCGTCGAGAGTTTTTAAGAGCCCGGCCGCAATTGCCAGCAATGTTTTTCCCGTACCCGCTTTTCCAACTAGGCTTACGAGTTGCACATCGTCGTTTAACAATAAATCTAATGCAAAACTTTGCTCGACGTTTTTGGGATGAAGTCCCCAGACTCCTTCAGCACTGCGAATGAGCGGAACCACAGCTCCCAGCCTAACGTCGAAGCGGCCCACTGCCGAGTGCGAAGGATTTCCTTGATCTCGAAGTATTACGAATTGATTAGGAAAAATATTTTTGTCTTCAATGGCCAACTTCTTTTCGGAATAAAATTCTTCGATGGACTCAGAGGGAACTTCAAAAACTGAAAGTCCAGAATAGAGTTCTTCAATGGCAACACTGCCAGTTTCGTAATCTTCAGATGGAATTCCCAGTGCGTCTGCGCGAATTCTTAAATTGATATCCTTTGTAATAAAATGTACGCGCCCAGGGTGGGCCATCATTGCGTGATACGCAATGGCAATAATCCTATCGTCGTTACGCTCGGCGAGTACCAAATCAGCCGGCAATCCAACTGATTTTTGATAAAGTTCAACTTTTAATTTGCCGCCAAGTTTGCCGCCAAGTTCAACCCCGGCCGAAATAGAACCTTTGCTGCGAAGTTCATCAATCATGCGACTGAATTGTCTAGCGTTTCGGCCGTTTTCGTTGAGATCTTTTTTAAATTTGTCTAACTCTTCAATGACCGTGATGGGAATAAGGACATCGTGCCCATCAAATTTATAAATGGCCTGTGGGTCGAAAAGAAGAACGTTGGTGTCTAGTACAAAAATTTTACGATTTGTCATTGCTTCTGCATCCTAGCTTACATCGGCATTTAAAAGGAGCAAGCAAGCCTAGTGCGTAGCGTTAGGATGAAATGCTGGGACTGACGCCCATTTCGTGGCAAATGTAATTCCATTGGTCGGAAATGCGTTTGCACTTTTCAAGTTCTAATTCAATTTTATTCAATGAGTGCGAAACAGTGCTGGGATCTTTTTCGATGAGGCTTGCAATGGCCTGATTTGTGAGACCATTAAATCGCGCCAGGGCCAAACAAACAAAACGACGGGCAATACTGATATCTGAGCGACGAACTTTGCCTAAGATCGCCGATCTTGTAACTCCACAGATTTTAGAAACCCGATCCAAGGTATCTTGTGGGCTTTGGTGCTTGGTTTGGTGTTGTTGGGAGGCTCCGTACAAAGCACGCAAATCAAGTAAATCGTCCGAATCGAGTGTCTTCTTCCAAGACAAACGTCCTAGGGCATTAATAAACAATGTATGAGTTTTGCGAATGGTATCGCAATTCATAGAAAGAAGAGCTTCATAGGCATGAACATCGAGCTGGGCTTGGTTTAGGCCGTGTTGATCTAAAAGTTTGCGCCAAAGGTTTTCTTTAAAACCACGATCGGGCTTGGGCATGTCCAAAATCAGGCCCGAAAACAATCTTGAAAAAAGACTAGGCTGCAACGTATCCCGCATTTGAACGGGATGTTTGGTAGAGGAGACTGCGATGTGTCCCCCGGCATCGAGTATCGCGTTGATGGTGAAAAGAACTTCTTGTTGAGTTTTTTCTTTGGTTTCGAGTTCGTCGATGTTTTCGAGAACTAAAATTTTTGTTTCTTTGCGATATTTTCGAACAAAACTCAAGGTGTCTTTTGCTTCTAAGGCACGACGCCATTCTTGAAAGAATTCGTGAGAGCCAATAAATTCCATGGGAATTCGCAGATCCACCCAGGAATGAAGTTGTTTTAAAAGCGAAGTTTTTCCAGATCCAGGTGCTCCATGAATCCAGAGTACTTGTCCTCTGCTTCCATTTGTGGCGCCGCCGCGATCCCCATTGCCCAAACTCTCGCACCAGCGACGAGTCAGAGCAATGGGGGTTTCAAAAGCCATTGAAGATATGAGGTCTGGGGGGGATTGGCGCTTTTTGCGTTCGACCTCAACAACATCAACTTTGCGAAACGAGGATGGGATGGGTAGGGATGTTTGAATTTGAATTTTAGGGGCAGATTTTGGAAGAGGGGAAACACTGGAAGTGATTTCTTTTAATCTTTTCACTTCGAGACTGTAAATCGGTGCGCCTAAATACTGAGTCAGAGCCTTTTCAAAACGTTTTAATCCAAAAACATGAAACTGGGTGGGGACAAAAATGGCAATTCCCTCAGGCCTGCGTAGGTACCGAGCTTCAATCAAATAGCGATCGTAAACTTGGGCCAATTCTTCGAAACTTGAAAGAGCTTGAGGATCAAAAGCTAGGAGGGGATTACTTGCAGCTTCTGATGCTGATGAGGAATGTTGTACGTGTGACTCGCGTGGCTGTACCACTGATGACTTGAGCTCTGCACTGATTGCAAGCTCCGCTGGCGACAAGGTGCCAGACTCCACTGAAGTCGAACTGAAAAGATTCACCGTTTCTCCCCCGAAAAATCTTTGAACGGGGAGGGTTTAATCGAGTGTTCCAAAGTGCGCAGAATGCGTTGCTGAAATAGCGTATGCGTTAAACACACAGAGTCTTTTTTAGTCATTCACAAGTTATCCACAATTATTATTTGAATTCTTTTGCAAGGTGTCAAAATTCCTAACACACAGACTTTGGGCCCACTTATCCTCAAACGATTGTGGATAAGTGGAATTTGGCATTTTGCTTGTTTTTGCCTTTTTTTGCTTCTATTTGACGTTTTTTAAATACTTAGTTCGTAGACTTAATTTTTAGAAGTTTTCTTATCAACAATATACAAAACGCAATGCGTTGGCAAAATGAGTGTCCATTATTGGATTCTGGTTGAATGATTATTTGTGCTTTGTCAGAAGAGGTAACTTTTTTAGGTATCTGTTTCAAAACTCGGACAGGGCAATTCTTCGTTGATTTTGTCTTCTGTTTTTGAATCGACAAAATTCATCCATTTTAAGCTTTTCACTGCAAGGGCACTTTGGGGAGCGTATTGCTGAATCCAAGCCCAGTTTTCATAGGCTAGGCTCTTTTGCCCTAGGCACCATTCGGCAGCAGCTAATTCATATTTTTGCTTAAAATCGAGGGGATTTTTGTGTTCTTCTTGTCTCAAAATCTCTAAGCGTTGCCGCAACACTTGCTTTTGAATGGGGGCGCTACTCTTTTGTGAATGAGAGTTTCTAAAGATCTTTAGATCCTCGTCTTTAAAATCGGAGGGACTTTGCACCCGGGCAGGTGAATGGAGAGCGTTTAACGAGCATCCCATTGAAAATACCGAAATTAAAAGAAGAGCAAAATGCTTAAGCATCTCTCGTGAAAATTTCATACTCTTCTAAATGAAGATTCGTATCAATTTTGATGCTCAATCTTCGTCCAACTTTTTTCTCAAATTCTTCAACGCTACTGCGTTCTTCTTCTGCAAATAATTCTGCTAGCTGCGAGTGGCAGTAAATCATCATCGCATTTCCCGCCGACGCCGTGTTGAGGGTGGCTTCTTTCTCGCAATCTCGAAGGATTTGATAGGCAATTGTTTCTTTAGATTTTACGTATCCACGGCCATCACAATAAGAACATGGCGAAGTCATGCGCTGGGCAAGTGACTCTTGGGTTCTTTTTCGGGTCATTTCGATCAAACCTAAGTCACTAATAGGAAGCACATTCGTGCGTACGGGATCTTTGCGTAATTCTTCAAGCAAAGCTTGGTAAATTCGATCTTTGTGCTGGCTTTTCCCCATGTCGATAAAATCCAGAACAATAATTCCGCCTAAATTTCGCAATCGTATTTGATAAGCAATTTCTCGAACAGCTTCGAGATTGGTTTGCAAAATTGTGTCTTCCAAATTCCGACGTCCTACAAATCGTCCTGTATTGACATCGATGGAAGTGAGAGCTTCGGTCTCGTCGATGATGATATATCCGCCAGACTTTAGCCAAACTTTTCGTGCAATAGCTCGCGAGATTTCGCTCTCGATTCCAGAATGTTCAAATATGGGAATTTTGTCGGAGTAAAGTTCGATGCGTTTTTTGAATCTCGGTAAAAAAGTCTGAATAAATTTTGTAATTTGTTTAAACATCCCGAGGTCATCAACAACTATCCTGTCTACGTCATCCGTCACACGATCGCGGATAATTTTTGTCGCCAAATCTAAATCAGAATAGACCAAACCAGGTTGATTTTGCTTTTGAGCCCCTTTTTTAACGGAACCCCAAAGTTTGACCAAATATTCCATGTCATCTTTGAGATTTTTTTCAGAGGCATTTTCAGCGACGGTTCTGACAATAAATCCGCCTTGGGCAGGACGATTTTTTTCGATAATGGAGATGAGCCGACTTCGCTCGTCCGAATTTTCAATTCTTCGAGAAACTCCAATGTGTCGAGTGTCGGGTAGGTAAACTAAATAACGGCCGGGCAGCGAAATATAACCTGTCAGCCGTGCTCCTTTGGTGCCCATGGGTTCTTTAATGACTTGCACCAAAACCATTTCACCTTCTCGAATGAGCTCCGAAATATTCCTATGACTCTCACGGGGCACTTCTTTTTCTTCTTCATCCGTATCGTCAGTGGTCGCTTCACTACTCGCATCTTCATCGAAGTGGGAGTCGCTTTCAGGGGCGTCTGCGTTCTTTTGTGGATCCAAAATGTTTGAGACATAAAGAAATGCAGTCCGGCTCAATCCTATTTCTAAAAATGCGGCCTGCATTCCAGGTAACACACGAGTCACTTTTCCCTTATAAATGTTGCCAACGATCGAACGCTCGCGTTCGCGTTCAATGTGAATTTCTACGAGTTGACCATTTTCAATTCGTGCAACTCGCGTTTCCCTTAAGGCTTCGTTTATTAAAATTTCTGTTGCCATGAGATCTCACAGTATACCTCTAAGTTTTTGAAATTTAGGACTTATGCCACGCGTTAAGTTGTCAGTTTATTGGCCGAAATGCATTTCGTAGACTTTCTCAGGTTTGAATCAGCTTTTGCCGATAAATCTTTCATGGCACTTTCACAATTTCTCACCCTATTGGTTAAACAAAAGGGATCAGATTTGCACTTAGCCGCGCATTCCAGCCCAATGATTCGCATTAACGGTGATTTGATGAAGATTGATGTGCCTGCTTTGAAGGCCTCTGAAATGGAATCTTTGATGCGTGAAATTTTGAGCAACGATCAAATGGAAGAATTGGGAATACAAAAGTCACTCGACTTTGCCATTCGCCCCGAAGGTGTAGGTTTGTTTCGAGTGAACGTATTTTTGCAGCGTTTTGGACTGAGTGCAGTTTTCAGATCGCTTTCCGAAACTGTTCCTTCTATCGAACAATTAAAACTTCCGGCTATTTGCAAGGTTGCTTGCGGCTATCCTAACGGGCTAGTTTTGATAACTGGACCTACCGGTTCGGGTAAATCCACAACTCTTGCGTCGATGATTAATCATATTAATCTCAATCAACGAAGTCACATCTTGACCTTGGAAGATCCGATTGAGTTTCGGCATGAATCCAAGCGTTGCATGGTGAATCAACGAGAGCACGGCAGTCACTTTACCGATTTCGCTTCTGCGCTGAAAGGCGCTCTTCGAGAAGATCCCGATGTGATTTTAGTGGGTGAATTGCGAGATCCTGAGACAATTGCCTTAGCCATCACTGCTGCTGAAACGGGGCATTTGGTTTTTGGAACTTTACACACCAATACGGCTCACAAAACAGTAGATCGAGTGATTGACTCTTTTCCCTCGGAACAACAAAACCAAATTCGATCCATGCTTTCAGAGTCCTTAAGACTTGTTGTTTCTCAAAAACTCATTCCCTCCGCCGACAAAAAAGGTCGAGTAGCTGTTCATGATATTCTGGTAGCGACACACGCTGTAAGTAGTTTGATTCGAGAAGGAAAAACTTATCAAATTCCCTCACTCATGCAAACGGGTCGCAAAGAAGGCATGGTCGTGATGGATCAATCGTTGCTAGAGCTAGTCCGAGGAGGATCTGTGGATGGCCGCGATGCGTGGGAATATGCAAATGACAAAGCGGCTTTTTCACAATGGGCTCCTGCAGAAGCCTTAGCGGTGACGAATTTTAGTCAGGCGACTCAAGGACAAAGTCCTTCGCGAATGACTCCACCACACGCCCCTGTTAAAAAAACAGGCTAAACTATCGCTGTTTGAATTTTTAAAAAAATTATCGAGGGTCTACAGGCGCACGGGCTTCGTTAGGATTTTTTGGCGCGGATTCCTCGCCCGCTGCTGGGTTTGCATCAACTGGAGCAGGCGCAGCAACCGGAGCTTTTGGCCTTGGCTTGGGCGCAGCTTTTACAACTAAATTGGAAAGCTGATCTGGTAGCGTGAAAACTTTCACTTCTCCACGGTAACCTAAGGTACTATACCAAGTTCCATTCCATTTTATTTCTAAATTTCCAGCATCACTGATTGTGAGAATGGCCTTTTTTTCGACATCAAAGCTTTGTGTTTGAAAAGCTTTTAGCGAAATGCCTTTGGGGTTGGCGTCGTCTAATCTCAGGTGAACATAATTTGTGTCAGTGGCTTTAATTTCGAGTTGATATTTTTTTTGGCCGACAGTTTGAGGAGAAGTTGCAACTGCAACCGTTGGGGCAACTGTTGATGCAGCTGTTGATGCAGCGGTGGAGGCAACGTTCGATGTAGGGCTGGGAACTGTCGTAGGCGATGCAACGGGAGCGATGCTTACAGGAGTCGAAACGCTAGGCTCGGGCAATACGTTTGAGGAGGTGGGGGCAGTTGCGGGAGTTTCGAGATTTGATTGAAGAGGCAAATTATTATTTTCCTCCTTGGATTTCTTTCCCAAAACCAAAAGAACGCCTACTAAAAGTACGATTCCTACAATCGCGGTCCCGATGGCAAAATTTCTAAAACTAAATCCTGAACTTTGATTGTCTTCAATTTCTTTGGAACCGGGAGCTTGTTTTAAATGTGGAGAAGAGACCATGGCAACTTTAGGAGCAGAAGCTGATCTTGCAGATCGATTTTGTGAGGGTGTGAGAATGTCTGCAATGGGAGTCAAGGACCCACCAAAAGCCGCCTTGTAGCGTTCTAAAACTTCGTTCTCGTCAATTCCCAAATGTCTTGCGTAGCTTACCAAAAATCCTCTGACAAAAGCGGGAGCCGGCAATTTGGAAACTTCGTTTTCTTCGAGGGCTTTGAGCTGCATGATGTGAACTTTGGTAACTGCTGCGATTTCTTCTAAACTTATACGGCGAGAAACACGATGTTTTTGCAACCAATCTCCAAAACTTAGCGTTGAGTCTAAAGGCAAAGTCTGGGTCTCTGGAGTCACTGGAGACACGGGTGGCGTACTTTGATTGTTATCTTCCATGAATGGATCCCTTTTACAGCTTTGGTTCGGGAATGGGAACGTGATTTTCTAACAATTCCAAATTCGATTTACTTTCTTCGACGAGCTCGCCTCTTTTGAACTGCGAAACAATATAATGGTATCGCTTGAGCGCGCTTTCCTTATTTCCTTTTTTGAAGTGTGCATAAGCGAGCCAAAAATGTGTGTTCACTTCAGCGGGACATTGGGTTAGAAGACTGTCCAGCTCCAAAAAAGCGGCGTCTATTGCGCCGCGTTGAAGATGAATGCGAACCAATGTATAGCGTAGATCACAACGTGCGGGATTTTTTTTCTTTGCGGCTTCAGCACTCTTCACGGCTGTCGCAAAGTCACCCAGCTTTAACGAGCAAAGCGCACGATGAGAAAGAGCATTTTCAAAAAAAGAGTAGGTCTGTATCGCGAGGGCTTGTGAGCTAGAAACGAGGCATTTTTCATAACGCTCAGTTTTTAGGTACAACGCAGCTAATGCATTATAACAATCAGCACTTTTTTCTTTTTCACATAGAGGTTTCAAGATGCTTTCGGACTCTGCAAAGCTTTCCCTACCCATTAAACACAGTCCCTTCAGAAACAAGCTTTGAGGATTTGTAGGTTCATCCTTGAGGGCTGATTCGAGCGAGGTTAGACACTCCGCGTAAAGCCCGTCATTGGCAAATGCTTGAGCCATTTGATTGTAACTTCGTGTATGAGGGCTTTCTTCTTTTGGGGTACTGCAGCTCAATAGGCAAATCTGTGAAAATATAAACGCAACTTTGAAAAATTTCGGCGTAGGAAGTATGTGACTTAAGACTTTTCTCAATTGGGGACTCATGTTAGCTCTCTCAAGCCTTCCGTTCTACTTCAAAATAGAGGCTAAACAAATTGGAGAAATGATTTTATGTCAAAAATTAAAGTAATTAATAAAAATTCCATTCTAATCGGCAATCACAGTTTTGCCTTTTGGGGATTCGCAGTCCTTATGTTGCTGAGTTCTTGTACTAAAAAAACCGAAGTTTCGTCGGAGCAAAGCGCAACTGCAGTGACCGCCAATACTACGGGCAAAGTTAAAATTGGATTTATTTTGGCCACCCTTCAGGAAGAACGCTATGTCAAAGACAAAGCCGCTTTTGAAGCCAAAGCAGCGGAACTGGGAGCGGAAGTAGTTTTTGCTTCAGCAAATAATTCCGAGCAAGAGCAACTTTCCAAAGTCGAAAATATTCTCTCTCAAGGAGTCAAAGTTCTTGTCATTCAACCTGTGAACTCAAAAGCGGCGAGTTCCTTTGTAAACTCCGCGCACAAAGACAACGTTAAAGTGATTGCCTATGATCGCGTGATTAATGATGCTCCTCTGGATTTGTATGTCACTCAAGACTCCTGCAAAGTTGGTAAATTACAAGCAGAGGCCGCTCTTAAAGCTACCAACTCTAAAGGAAATTTTGTTATTTTAAAGGGCGAAGAAGGTCATTCCGTTGCAAACGAAATCACTCGTTGTGTACAAGAAGTTTTGGCTCAAGCGAAAGACGTCAAAGTTGTTTTGACTCAGGCTCACGCTGGATGGTCTGCCGATTTGGCAATGAAGACTATCGAGAATGCTTTAACAGTTAACAAAAATAACATTGCTGCAATTCTTGCTAATAATAGCGGTATGGCAAATGGTGCCGTTCAAGCTTTAGCGTCTCAAAAACTTACCGGAAAAGTTTTTGTTGCAGGAGCTGATGCTGATTTGACTGCAATCAAGAATATTGTGGCCGGCAAACAACAGTTCGAAGTTTTAAAAGCTATTGAACCTCTTGCCCACGCTGCGGCCGAAGCTGCAGTGAAGCTCGCTAAGGGCGAAGTCCCTACAACCGAAGGCTCAGTGGAATTGGGTGGCGGATTTTCGGCTCCCGTAGTCAATACTCCCGTGTTTCCTGTCGACAAAGACTCCATCGAAAGTCAAATCATTGCGACTGGGTTTCACAAAAAAGAAGATGTGTACGGCGTTCGATAGTTATATTTAGAGTGAATTCATTTTTGCATCATGGTTGATTCAAATTTAAAGGAACATTCATTAGTCGAACTCCTTCGCGGAAAGCAAAGTTCTGCGAAGGATTTTGCGCGCGGTTTTTTAGAGATGAAAAACATCGTGATGGAGTTTCCTGGAGTCAAAGCGCTGAATCAGGTTAATTTTCAAGCGAGACCAGGAGAAATCTTGGCACTCATGGGCGAAAACGGCGCGGGCAAATCAACCTTGATGAAAATTTTAAGTGGAGTGATTCCTTACCCTCAATACAAAGGGGAAGTAGTCATTGACGGTGAGTTTGCACAGTTTAAGTCGACCAAAGATGCTCGCCAAAAAGGCGTAGCGATAATCCATCAAGAGTTAAATTTGTTTCCTGAGTTGTCAGTCGCAGAAAATATGTTCTTGGGAATGGAGCCATTGTCGCAGCAGACTTTGGGCGTGATTGATTGGCGTTTACGCGATCGCACAGCTCGTCGTTGGTTGCGAGACATTGGCATTGAAATGGATGTCAGCCAGCCTCTTAAAAATCTGAGTGTGGGTAATCAACAGCTGGTCGAAATTTTACGTGCCCTCGCTACCCACGCAAAAATTTTAATTTTTGATGAACCTACTTCGTCCTTGAGCATGTCTGAAAGCGAAACTTTGTTCAGAATATTGTTGGATTTAAAAGCTCGCGGACACACCATCATTTATATTTCTCATAGAATGGAAGAAGTTTTCCGTTTGGCTGATCGCGTGGCGGTTTTGCGTGATGGTCAAACTGTTGGAACCTCCCTTCGTAGTGAATCCACTCCCGAAAAAATTGTAAGTCTGATGGTGGGGCGAGAAATTCACGATCTTTATCCTAAACGCAATCCCACTTTTGGGTCTGAAGCTTTTCGAGTGGAAGATTTAAGTGTCAAAGCTCGTGGACCTCACGAACCTGAAGTAAAAAATGTCAGTTTTTCTGTGCGCTCAGGAGAAATTTTGGGCGTAGCTGGCCTGGTAGGTTCGGGAAGAACCGAGTTAATCTGTGGCATTTTTGGAGCAATTTCCAAAAGCCGCGTGACCAAAAAAGTCTGGGTGAACGAGAAAAAGACTCATATTTATAGTCCGCTCGATGCCATCGATCGTGGAGTTGCTTTGGTCACAGAAGATCGAAAAATTACCGGTTTAGTTTTGGATCGTTCGGTTGAAGAGAATATGACGCTCGCTGTTCTGCCTCGGATTTCGCCATTCCACGTGATCAATCGATTGGAAGCCGACGGCCTTGTCAAAGAATACATTTTAAAACTTCGCATCAAAACTCCAAATTCTAAAGTGGAAGTACGCACGTTATCTGGTGGGAATCAGCAGAAAATTGTTTTGGCCAAATGGCTGGCCTGCGCCCCACGAGTATTGTTTTTGGATGAACCCACTCGTGGAATTGACGTGGGTGCGAGGCAGGAGATTTACGCCCTGATTGATCTACTCGCGAAGCAAGGCGTGGCCATTGTGATGGTAAGTTCGGATTTGCCAGAAGTTTTGGGAATGAGCGATCGAGTGCTTGTGCTTCGTGACGGCGAGGTTGCGGGAATTTTAGATAAATCCCAAGCAAGTCAAGAAACGGTAATGAAGTTAGCAGCTGGGGTTAAGACTCAGGCGTAAATTGTTTTTTTTTATTGAGAGGTGTTTATGTCCTTGTCATCCACACATGAAGAAACTTTATCTCCGAATGAAGCTTTAAAATTGAAAAAAAATTCCTGGGTGATGTCGTCCATGGATAAAAAAATTCTTTCAACGCTGCTTGCTCTGATCACCATTATCGCGGGATTTTCGTTAGCAACCGATGTGTTTTTTACACCTCGCAATTTTTCCAATCTTCTTGTGCAAGGCTCAATAAATGGGATTTTGGCAGTGGGCATGACGTATGTGATTTTATTGGCGGGTGTAGATTTGTCGGTAGGATCTGTCGCCGGTCTGATCGGTATAGTTGTAGGTATTTCCCAAGCTCATTGGGGATGGGCGGAATCAGGGATCCCAGGATTTATCACCACACTCGTATTCGCTTTAGCTGCAGGGATTTTGATTGGGGTTTTTAATGGGGCACTAATCAGTATTCTAAAAATTCACAGTTTTGTCATCACATTCGGAATGATGGTTATCGCGCGCGGCCTTGCGACAATATTTTCGGGAGCCTCTACGATTTCTCCTGTTGGACCAGAGTTAAATTTTCTAGGAACCGGAACGCTGACTGGAATTTGGGTGGAGATCGTCTTGTTTGTTCCTGCACTCGCTTGGATCACTTTCATTTTGTTGGACGAAAAAAAGGGACGCGCTCAAAAAAGCGTAACTCCTAGTAGCAGAGTTTTTTTTAAAATTTTTAGTGTCGTTGTTGGAACTGCGGCTTTGTATTTTGTTTCTTCTTATAAGGGCCTACCCATTCCTGTGCTTCTTTGTGCGCTAGTGGCTTTCGCAGGGGCTTGGATTTTAGCTCGCACTCGTTTTGGCAGATATGTGTTTGCAGTCGGCGGAAATGCCGAAGCCGCACGACTAGCCGGAATCAATGTGAAGAGAATCACGTTTTTGGTTTTTGTCGCAATGAGCTCCCTGGCGGCTTTGGCCAGTGTCGTGTTAACGGGTCGGCTGAATTCTGCAGGTCCAAATGCGGGGACTTTGTTTGAACTCGATGCCATTGCGGCTGTGGTCATTGGTGGCACTAGTTTAAAAGGTGGAAAGGGCTCGGTCCTTGGAAGCGTTTTGGGAGCTTTGATCATCACCAGTTTAAAAAATGGCATGGATCTCTTGGAAATCCAGTCTTACTATCAAAACATCATGTTGGGCGGAATTGTGATACTCGCCGTTTCTATAGACTCTCTCGTTGAACGAAAAATGGATTGACTTCGACTCGGGACTTGCAAGCATTGCTTCGCTCCTTCACAATAAGGATTGGATGAAGCAAGTGAGAAGACTTTATAAATTCGCTTTGGCGTATTTGTTAATTCTGCCTTTTTTTGTGCTGGCTCAATCACCTGCTCCAAATTCTGGGGCAAATGTTGCTCCTGTAAAGAGTGATAGGGCTCAGTTTTTGGAATGTCTGCAAGAGTATAAAAATTTCCCAAAAATCGTGCAAGATGAACAGTTTTCAGCGGTGTATAATATGGCACTCATACAATTGGTAGATGAAAGCATTCTAAATCTTTTACCTGCAGGTTCCCTCAATGCAAAGTACGCAAAATTTAACAATGAGTTTCAATTGCTAAAATCATCGCAAAACAAAAAACTTGCGAGGTATATTGTATTGGATAAAGAAAACAAAGCGATTCCGCTGTCTATTGCGCCAGAGTTTCAACAAAAAAAAATAAAAATTGAAAGCGTTCTTGCAGATATTGAACGCCAATTAGGACATGGAAGAACGGCGCTCGTGCTAAAATCCCTCGACTGTAACAACTCCGTTCTTGAATACGTGACGCTCGACCCAAAATCCCGTGGGGCATTAGAGGCAAAAAATAAAGCAGCATCTTTAAATTTGCCCGAGCGAAAAAATGTTCCGGGGCGTTATCAAGGCTCGCGAGTGGAGCGTGAGAAAAAGGCGGAATCCGAAAAGAAAAATCTTACGCCACTTGATGGCGAGTTTTACCAAACAAAGTTAGGAAAAAAGCTGCAAAATGATTTGGGTGGTCCCATTGATTATTGGTCTTATGACTACCAACGCGACGAACTTTATGTGCAAGTGGGTAATGAGGTGGCAAAAGTTTATGTACAAGTGGGTCCCGATGGTGCACGTTTCGTTAAAACAAAAGTGGGACCCAGTTTTGACGTCCCAAAAGTGGACCTAAAGGTGGATCAAAATGCAGACGGACGCTTTTTAACGGGAGATAAAAATCAAGAAACGCTCTTCGGTAAAATGCCGTCCAAAGATCCCAAGCTTGAGGACGAACAACCCACTCACGGGAGTGGGCGAAAAGATCCTCATGATGGGCATGACCATTAAGCTTTAAGCATCCAATGATAAATCAACTGGTGTATTAGTTTGGCGGCAAGGCGGGCAGTTTTAAAATCCAAATCGTAGCGTGGATTGTATTCGTAAATACCAAAATGTTGAATTTGAGAAGACATTTCATCAATAAGTTTGAGTGCGATCCTTGGGTGAATGCCGTAAGCTTGGGGTGCCGAAACTCCAGGCGCATGAGCGGAATCAAAAACGTCGAGATCAATTGAAAGCCCCAGAATTTTTTTATCCGACAACTCGGCTCTACTTTTTAAAAGATCCCACTGTTCTGAAAGATTTTCGGGCATTTCTTCAAGAAACTGAGTGACACAACGTTGCCCATGGGCCCATTTCAGATGTGAAAGGGCGTTGCAATGGTGTTGCAATCCAAAAACCGCTAAGGAGCAAGGGGTGTTTCTTCGAGAGTTTTCCATTAAAATTCGTCGATAGGGGGTTCCGCTGTGCTCGGCATTTTCGGGATCATCTCCTAAGGGGCGCATATCCAAATGAGCGTCTAAATTGAGGAGTTGAGGATTTTGCGATTCAAAATGCTGTGGAAAATCAACAAAGTCCGAAAAAGCCCAGTCATGTCCACCTCCTAAGGTAATGATTTTTGCACCCTGGCGACGCACATTTCCCACAATGCGACGGGCTTCCTCGTGTGCCTCGTTTAAGCTGTAACTCCAGGACTTAAGATTGCCCAAATCCCAAATTTTAGAGCTGCGGCCATTCATATCGATTCCAGGAGTCATGGCGTACAAAAAGCGTCTAATTTCGTCAGGTCCCTCGCTTGCCCCAGTACGTCCACCATTGCGGTCAACTCCTCGATCATCTGCATAGCCCCAAAGGACAATGTCGTTTTCTTTAATTTGATGGATAAAGTCAGAGAGCAGCGAACTCGTCGGAATATTTACAAAGGCGCCCAATCGGATATCGTCGGGATCTTCAACGCGGGGCTGCTTGAGAATTTTACTTTGGGGATAAAGACTGAACATGGAAATTTTTACCTCTTTGATTTGCTCTGCTAGAGTGAAATCCTACCATGAATCAAAAAAAATGGATCGAAGTTTATGGTGCAAGGCAACACAATTTAAAAAACCTTAATGTCAAAATCCCCAAAGAAAAACTGACGGTCATCACTGGCCCCTCGGGTTCTGGAAAATCCTCTTTAGCTTTTAATACTCTATATGCAGAGGGGCAGCGCCGCTATATGGAATCGCTTTCCACTTATGCAAGGCAATTTTTAGACAAGCAGGAAAAACCCGATGTGGATGATATTAAGGGTTTGAGTCCGACGATTGCGATTGAACAAAAAAATCACACAAAAAATTCAAGATCGACTGTCGGAACTGCCACAGAAATTTATGATTATCTCCGTTTAATTTTTTCCAAAATGGGCGTCATGTATTCGCCCGAAAATGGAAAACCGGTAAAGAAAAACGTTATCAAAGACGTGGTTCAGCAAGTTCTTAAAAATTATGATGGCGAAAGATTTTACATTCTTTATCCAAGCGAGTTTTCGGCAAAATCTAAAATTCAGGATCGCAGGCTTCATCTTCAAAGCACTTTGGAAAGAGGCTATTCTCGAGCTATCGCGGGTAGTTCACTAAAAATCGATAGCGAGGTCGAAGTTTTAGATTTACAAGAAGAGTTGTCGCAAAAAACAACTCCTCTCACGGGCAAAGCGGGAAAGCTGCAGCAATTGTTCATCGTTTCTGATCGAGGGGTTGTAGGAACAGACAATCGGGGACGGATGGAAGATGCAGTGGCACAAGCCTATGCTGAAGGATTTGGCCGCTGCATCGTTTTGGCGGTTGATGAAAAATCCAAATTAAAAGCGATTGAAAAGTTCACAGAGTATCCCTCAACGGGTGCCGATGACGAAAAAAGATATCCCGAACTTACGCCCCTGCTTTTTTCTTTTAATTCTCCAATGGGCGCATGCGAAAGCTGTAAAGGCTTTGGAAATATTTTGAAAATAGATCCCCTACTGGTAGTTCCCAATCCTAGTCTTTCGATATCTCAAGGGGCAATAGAGCCTCTCACTAAGCCTTCGTCGCGAAATTGGCTCAAATCGTTATTACAGTTTTGCCAAAGCGAAAAAATTCCCATCACGCATGCCTATGAGCGACTCCAAGAAAAAGATAAAGAAAAAATTTGGAAGGGCACCGAAAAGTTTCCCGGTATCTTGGGACTTTTTGAAGAACTCGAAGGCGAAAAATACAAAATGGGAGTACGGGTTTTTTTGTCTCGTTATCGTAGTCCTCGCTTATGCACTGACTGCAATGGATCACGTTTGCGCATCGAAGCGAGACATGTCAAATTTCACGAAAAATCCATTGGAGATCTCACATCGCTTTCGATCAAAGATCTTTTTGAATGGTTTAAAAAGCTTTCAAAAACAAAAAATCAAAAAGAAATTGGGAAAGATTTGTTTCCCCAAATTGAAGCGCGCTTAGATTTTCTATTGCGAGTTGGATTAGATTATTTAACCTTAGATCGTTTAGCGAGAAGTTTGTCGGGTGGAGAGGCTCAACGTATTGCGCTTGCCAATCAACTCGGTGCCCGACTCACTCAAACAACTTATGTTCTTGATGAGCCCAGTATAGGACTTCATCCAAGGGATACAGAAAGATTGATTGGAATTTTAAACGATCTTACCGCTCTACGAAATTCGGTCATTGTTGTGGAGCACGATCCAGATCTCATTCGCGCGTCAGATTATTTGATCGATTTGGGTCCCAACGCGGGCGATGCAGGGGGAGAACTTTTGTTTTCAGGAGACTATGAAGATTTTATAAAAAATCCTCCCGAGAATTCGCTCACCGCAAAGTATCTCTTGCAGCTTGAATCTGTTGGTGTTCCGATGCGTCGTCGAATGGACCGCTTTAAGGATCGCACCAAGCGTCTTGATTGGTTGGAAATGAGTGGCTTGAGTTCTCATAATTTAAAAAAAGTAGCACTTAAAATTCCCATCGGAATGTTAACCTGCGTTACCGGGGTTTCTGGAAGTGGAAAAAGTACAGCAGTGCGAAGAAGTCTGTATCCAGCTTTGGCAAAGATTTTTTTACAACGTGTCGATGAAATGGGAGTCTTTGAAAAAATTTCTGGTTTTGAAACTATCAAATCAGTTTTGCTGATTGACCAAGAACCTATCGGTCGATCGCCAAGATCAAACCCCATTACCTTTATGAAAGCCTTTGATGAAGTGCGATCGGCTTTTGCCAGCACTATAGAAGCGCGTAAAAAACATTATCACGCTGGTCATTTCTCCTTTAACGTACCGGGTGGGCGCTGCGAAAACTGTGAAGGCGATGGCCACACTCGTGTCGAAATGATATTTATGGAAGATATCTTTCTCAAATGCGACATATGTGAAGGCAAACGATACAAAAAAGAAATCCTCGATATTAAGTATCAGGGAAAAAACATCGATGAAGTGTTGAGCATGACAGTCGCCGAAGCCAGACGCTTTTTTACGGGTGAGACTCGATTGCTAGGTGTGTTGTCTACTTTAGATCAGGTCGGGCTTGGCTATTTGCGAATTGGACAAAGTTCCACCACTCTTTCCGGAGGCGAAAGTCAACGCCTAAAAATTGCTCGAGAACTTGTGAACGCTGAAGGTTCGGGTTGTGTTTACATATTAGATGAGCCCACTACGGGGTTACATTTTCGAGATGTGAAAGTGCTGATTCGGGTTTTGCATCAACTTGTAGAACGTGGAAACACTGTGATTGTTATTGAACACAATACAGATGTGATGAAATCAAGCGATTGGATTGTGGACTTTGGACCCGATGGGGGATTTGCAGGTGGCGAAATTGTTGCGCAGGGCTCACCTGAAGAAATTGTGGAACTCAAACAAGGCCATACTTGGCAGTATTTGAAAAAGGCACTTGAGGTTTCGCCAAAAGTCAGTGTTCCTGAAATGTTAAAGTGAGGTAGGACTTGGCGTCTCAATGTCTAGGCCCTTTTGAACTCATAAAGTATTTTCAAGAAAGTGGTGCCCCCCAAACTGTCTGCACGCTCTTTTTAAATTTTCCGGTGACCTCCCCATTCTTACGTTACACCTCTATTGATTACATGATCCAGCTGTCCAAAGTCCTTGTTTTGGATCTGGCACTATTTCTTTTAGTGTATCGTAAAAATCTTCTATGGGAAAAACTGACCCTTTTGATTTCGGGATCTTTTTTGTTCCATGTACTTTATTTTTTAGCCATTCCTTTTTATATGTCACGCTATGATTTTAGTATTGGACTTGGAATGTTTTTCACTTTGGGGTTTTGTATTATTGGTAAATTTATTCAGTTTGACCTGGGGAAATTTTTAAAAAATCGATTGATACTTTGGACCTACGTTTTTGGAAACATTGCCTTGCAATGGTTTTTTGATGCACTTTTTTCATTTTAAGAGCTTTGATCGCAAGCAAACAAAAGCTTGCATTTTTAAAATTCCAACGGATTTAAGTTCTATATGTAAACGCTCTAAACTTTTTCCCGTGGTACAAATGTCATCGATCATGAGAATTCTTGAAGACTCTTTTATTGGGAGAGGATAAATCCATTTCTGATTCATCACTCGATTTCGATTATGAAGGGGAGACATTTTTTGATCATGGTTCCAAATGATCTCGTCCCAAAAACTTCGTTTGATACAAAAGTTTGTGAGATGTTTTTTGACTTTGTCATTTAAGATTTCATTCAATATTCGAGTGATTGGAGTATTAAAACTTTCTCTAAAAGCAGAGGAGGGCACAGCTATGATGGCGTTAATTTCTTGAAACTTGAAGGATTGAAGGAACGGTGTCATGAGAGTTTTCAGACTTAGGACTGTCGAAGTTGAAATTTGTGAGTTGCCATTTTTGATTTTCTGGAAATAGCGTTTAGCAAGTCCTTCATTCGTCGCGAGGCTAAATAGAGTAAATCCCTTTATTTGTTGTTCAACAGATTCAAGTTGAATTTGCTTATACAACTTTTCTTCACATCCCTCGCAAAAGTCCAATTTTCCTAAAAAAGTGCTTTCACATAGCGCACACTCTTTTAAATTGAGAATCAAGTTTATGAAATTCATGGTTACGCTAAAAATTTCTATAATTCGGGCGTCTCATAAGAAGAGTCTCTTCTTCCTCTACCAGATCTTTGATAAATAAAAGAGTCTCGGTGCTTTCGATTTGAAAGCGAGTGAGTTTGGAATAAACTTCTGCGAGCTGCGCCTTTAAAAAGAGAGACCTTTCTGTGAGTTGAGGAAAGTGGCGTCTCAGGGCGTTCTTGCAAGGTACAAAATCTACTTTTTGGAAAGGGGCAAGAAGATTGAGATCCCAATCTTGAGGATCTATCGGTAGACCGAAAAGGCTCTCGCGAGTCACATTTTGGGCGCTGAGAAAAACTTTGATTCCAAAGCGGTCGAACAATGGTCCGGAAATTCTTCGAGAATAGAGATCAATGACGTGTTGAGGGCAGCAGCATTTGTTAATCCCAAGTGGTTGAGAATTGCCACAGGGGCAAGGATTTGTTGTGGCGATGAGCCAAAAGTCCGCTGAATAGTGATTCATTCGACCACGCGCAAAGTTTTGAACTTTTTTATGGTCAAGAATGGTTCGTAAGATCTCTCGAACATCTCGGTTGAGTTCTGCAAATTCATCAAGAACAAGAATTCCATTGTGAGCTCTCGAAAAAATTCCAATTTGACTTTGATTTCCCTTTTGTGCTCCGAGAAATTCCCAAAGATGACTGCGATTGTGAGGAGCAATAAAAGGAATTTCTCGGAAAGGATCTTCCTCACGAACTTTGCGCTGAAGCGGAATTAAAGAGTATGCCCAGCGAGCGAGTTTAGATTTTCCGAGCCCGGGATTTCCCATTAGCAAAACCGGAGCTTTTGTTATAGCCGCTAGTGCAAGGAGTTGACGCTCCCTGACTCGTCCAAAAAATGGAACTGGGTCAAAGACTTCCACCGGTGCGCTTCGTTCTTTCTTTGATATTTTTTGCGTCCGCGGATAGCCTTCTATTCTAAGGTCGTCCCAAAGTTCCTTCAAGGACGAGTATTCGTTTGGCCCAACAATTTGCAGGTTTGCGCTAGAGTAGATTTCTTCAATCAGAGGCGTGCTTAGAATTTTTCCTTCCAAGCTGAGATGTCCAATGAAGCAATAATTTTTTAGCTCTAGAAGTCTTTGTTCGGTCCATGCATCTTTATTCAGAACTATTAAACATGCCAAAGCCAAGGCGAGTTCTAAGTGTGCTCCGTTTTTAATTTCATCGGCAGGTAGAATGTGTATCAAAATCCGATTCAGGGAGTTCCATGATTCTAAATGCGCTGCGAGCGCCTGAATTTTGTCACGTGAATCTCGTAACCACGTGTCGGGAAGACCCGTAATTCGAAGTTGAGCTAAGCCACGACTTGCGAGAGCTTCAACAGTAACTGTTTCTAATGAATGACCTTTAAGTTGGCAGCTTAACAATTGAGTGTAGTTTTGATTCTGGTCCATTTTAGAGCCTTTACAATTTTTGGGCCAGGTCCTCGTCGCTCTTCTCATCGAATGAATCCGCGACTAGAATCGACACGATGAAAGACCTATTGCAATGGACAGAGGGTAGTGATTCCAATTTCTCCGAGCGATCAGTATTAGCTTTTGATTTGGATGATACATTGACTATTGAAGGCGAACTCAAGTCGCAAGTTTTGGCGACTTTAGAAAATGCCCAAAAAGCTGGGTGGATCACCATATTAGTAACGGGAAGATCCGCGGGATGGGTGGATGCACTGATTAAACTTTTGCCTTTCGATGCGATCGTGGGAGAAAATGGGGCTTTGCTTTCGTTTTGGCCCAAGCTTCGAAAAAATCGTAAACCTCGAGAGGAATCGCTCAAGTTATTTTGGACACCTCAAGGTTATGTTTCAGTCGCACCACAGGGAATGAAAGAAAAACACGAAAGTGCCTCCCGGCAAATTCTTCAAAAATTTCCCCGGACTCGCATTGCGAGTGATCAGCCTTTTCGCATGTATGACTTGGCAATTGACTTTGCAGAAGAAGTGAATCCACCTTTGGATTTTGAAACAGCAGAAAAAATAAAGGATGAATTCGAGCGCCTCGGTGCCGTGGCCAAAGTCTCCAGCATTCATGTGAATGGATGGTGGGGGCAATTTACCAAAGAACAAGGTTTGCGCGAAGTGTTGGAAAAATATTATAAAAAATCCCTCGACACTCATTTGATCTATGTGGGGGATTCGCCCAACGATGGGCCTCTCTTCAAAGTAGCCGGGGTATCTGTGGGAGTGGCAAATATTCGACACTTCGTAGGTAAAAGCCAATTTCAACTGCCGCTGTTTGTCACAAAACTCGAAGGTGGATACGGAGCTATCGAGGTGATCGAGAAATGTTTAGCGAGGCGTTAATTTTTGACCTTTATTGACTGCGGATCTGAGTTTTTTGAAGATATAATTTTTAGGGATGTGTGAATTGCAACCATATACAAAATCTGTGCTGACTTTCATCGGGATCTTTTTGCTGTTTACCGATTGCACAGATGTTTGGAGTTCCGAGAAATCCTCAAAAACTAGGATGAACATGCGGACTAAAAGTGAAGAAACGATTCTCCCCAAAGTCATCAAAGTGGAAAGAGACACACCTATTTTTAAAAGTCCGTCAGCAAAAGCAAAAATTTTAGCCGACGTAGATGCAGGAACTGTATTGATTGCAAGAACTGTGTCCCCAAAAGGTTCGTGGCTTCTTGTTGAAGATGAAGATGGGAATAAAGGATGGATGCCAGTTAGCCGAAGCAATTTTCGAAGTCTAAGCCCACCCAGTGAAGTCGTGAGCGATGAAGAAATTAAATCCGCGCAAGAAGAAAATCAAAAAGAAGAAGAAGAGGGCGAACAAGAACAAAAAATTCCTTCGGCACTTGTTTTTCAGGCAGAAGCGGTGGCTTCTAACTATACTTGGGGCGCGGCATTGAGCTTTTTACTTCTGCAAAAAATGGAATCGCAGTATTCTCGTGAGCGACGTATCGGAATTGAATTTGGTGCTCAGCGCGAATGGAAAGTCACTGATGAAAGTGTTCGCGATTACAGTTTTCCATTGGCAATACGTATGCTTGCCCGTGATCCAGGTTCTCATTTTTTTAGTGGGCCAGATTTTGGAACGTCGTACAGATTGCGAAGTGAATCGTGGGGAATGGGTGCGGGATATTCTGTAGGCTATTTGGCAAACATTCCAGAAGGGCTTAGCACAAGACTTCGATTTGGAATTGAGTGGGGCGGTAAAACTCGCCATCAATTTCAATGGAGCATGGGATACATTTTCTAATGAAAAAATGGCTTTTCTTTTTCTTTTTTGCAAATATTGCTCCTCTAGCGAATTCATGGGGCGCTCCTCCCATTGACGTCACACGTTTTGAAGAAGCTAATCGTAATCAAAAATTCAAAGCACGTCCTATGCGGGAATCGGATTTTGAAATGCTTGATGTTAACGATCCTCAGCCGGATATTGAAAATGAAACTGCAGCTTTTGTAATTGACGTTGTAGGCCGGACGCATCCATTTCGAAATGGGAAACCAGTTCTTCGAGGGATTCGACATGACCGGGTAAGATTTTTAAAACTTTCAAAGGACAAAAGATGGGCTGCCGTTCAATCTATGCGGTCTGGTAAAAAAGCCTGGGTTCCCGTCAATTCGTTAGATAGCATCCCAGTGAAAAAGTCCGATAAGTCTGCCGAGAAAACTTAACTGTGGTCCTGGAAGTGTGTATGGCAGGGAACGTGCAGGTGTCCTGGATGAATGGATTTCACGGGGCAGATATTAGGGACAAGACCTGAACGATG